>Ga0307507_10000619_pt1 | contig 76972 bp, 29 predicted proteins | sample 7_EM_MG_FD_207223 | JGI IMG/M metagenome (GOLD analysis project Ga0307507, IMG submission 207223) | Populus trichocarpa ectomycorrhiza microbial communities from riparian zone in the Pacific Northwest, United States - 7_EM | ecosystem: Host-associated > Plants > Roots > Unclassified | place...
ACTACAATTAAATTATCTACATACTCATTTGGCTGTATTCAATTGCTGCGACGTTGTGCGACTGTTCAAAGTTGGGTTGATTTTGGTGAAAATTCGCGTGTCGGGAAACTAATGTCTTGGCACTGTACTAAGGGCATTTGGGGACTGGCAGTAGTTATAACCATCTAGGGGTTTAATCCCTAGGGGTATCTACCTATTTATAAGTATAATAATTCCTAATAAATTGTTCTATGTTAGATAGGAGTCCTTACCAGTAGTAGCGAGGCGCTAGTAGTTAGTAGGTCTTGTCTTAACTAGGGTATGCCGTAGAGACTTAACAGTGGGCTTTACAAATTGGCTCTATTTGTAGGTTATTAATATCTAGAACTATAGGCCATTCTTAGTATAAGAGCAGTCCGTCTTCTATTTCTAAATTAGGGTTGCCTTCTATAGCTTAGTCGCAGAGGGCTTTTAGGGATTTGGCTATGCGGTTAATTAGTCCTATTAGTTTAGCTAGAATCTCTCCTTCTATAGGTACCAGCTTATTCTATTTAGAGCTTAGTTCCTTAAGGATATATAGGTTAAGCTATTTGGGACAAAGGAGGGCACATGTCTAGTGCTAAGCCTTTAGCTTATCCTATAGTTCTACGTCCTATTCTCTCTAGATAAGGGTATTAGCTTTAGAATTTTACCTACTAAGGTAGTATATAATTATAAAGAAGAATTAGGAGAGTATTTTAGCCCACCTAGCCTGTTAACTGGTAAGCTACTTTATTATTATAAAATACTTAAGGGCTTTATAATTAGTATAGACTTTAATCTAAGAGTCTATGCTTCTAAGCTCTGTGCGCTACTGGGATAACGATTATACAATAGCTAGCATTTCCTTATTATGTACTTTGTAGTTATACTTAGCTAGGGCTATTATCTTTAAGAAAAACGTAATAGGGTACCACTTACTATCTAGGTATAACTATAAGAGGACTCCCGCTACTACTCTATTAGAGGCATCCGTTTCTAGCATTAATTTAAGGTCTAGGTCATAGTGACGGAGAATTAGGGAGGAGGTAAGTCAGTCCTTTAACTCTTTAAAAGCTTTTATACAATTATTATTAAAAATAAAAGGCGTGTTGTTCTTTGTTAGTTATATAAGAGGCTTTGCTATAACCCTATAGTTATAGATAAACTAATGGTAGAAGTTATAGAAGCTAAGAAAGGACTAGATGCCTTTTATAGTATAAGGGGATTTCCAGTTATATATTGCCTTAACCTTTTTAGGGTTAATTTTAATTCCTTCCGTGTTAATAATAAACCTAAGGTACTTTGTTTATTTTACTCTAAATTCATATTTCTTAATATTAACTTATAAGCCTACATTCTATAGCCTCTTTAGGACCTTTTTAACGTGAACTTAGTGCTTAAGTTTATTGTTTAAGTATACAAGGATGTCGTCTAGGTATGCCGTGCAGAATTTATTAAGGTAGTTAAAAAGAACATCATTTATATACCGTTGGTACGTAGCTAGCCTATTTTTTAGTCTAAAAGAAAGAACTTTATATTTATAAGAACTGTAGCGGGTATAGAATATTGTTAGATCCTCTAATGCAGGTTTATCCTAATTTAGTAGAAAGCTTAGCGGATATTAAGCTTAGTAAAGATTTTGGCTTAGCTTAGACGTATAAGGGTCTCATTAATTAGGGGGAGAGGGTAGTAATCTTTCTAAGTAATGGCGTTTAGTTTCTGATAGTTAATATAGAAACAAAGGCCTTTATTAGGTTTCTTTATAAACAAAATAGGGGAAGTAAAAGGGGCCTGACTTAGTTTAATAAACCCCTTATAGAGGTTATTAATTAAGTACTACTTAGTTACTTTTAGTTCCTCTATAGTTTACTAGTAAAGGGGGCTGTAGCCTAGGAAGTTATTGGCCTCTAGTTAAATCTTATAATTATAGGTTTAGTAGGGGGGCAGTATATCTAAGGCTACTTTTAAGAACGCGTCTCTATAATCTAAGAGATATATAAGAAGAAGGCGCTTAACTAGCTCCTTGTTAGTTTCCTCTACTAGCCCTTCTTCCTTCTTGTTAATAATTTAGTTAATTTTATATAAGCTGGTTATAAAGACCTTATTGTCCTTCTAATATATATTAAAGTGGAACCCTATAGCGCTGATTGCCATAATGTCTACTATTAGAGGGTTATGCGGTAGTAGGGGTGTCCGTGGCCTTAGGGGCCTTTAGCATATTAGCGTTGTCTTTACTCCTTTTAGCTCTTGTTGTATCTTCTAAAGGTTATTCTCCATGTCCTATTAGTACATCCTCTTCCCTATTAGCCAGATCTCCGCAATTTAGAAGTCATTTACGTTACTATCTATTCCACTTCTATAAGTAGAGTCCTCCTTAACCGTAGTCCTTTAAGGGAGTATCCTTATTAGTACGGAGTTCCTACTAGCCTTATGGCGGGCATCTTCCTAGGTAAAGGCCATGTTGCAGTTCCTAACATCCTGCTAGTAGATAGGATCAGCCTTCGCGGCTAATGTCTTATAGTTAGTACGGATTTCTCTAATAAAGGAGGGTAACTTCAGTCTATTCTCCGGCCAGATAAACTGTCTTTATTAAACGTTTAGCTAAATATTAAAGTAGGACATCTATTTTTGGCTAAGGATTATATTGTGGGATTCTAGGTCTAGGATGCAGAAGGGGATACCAAACTGGCGTTGTTTATTAATAGTAATATATAGCTTTAAGACATGGGTAACCGGCTTACCGGCTTAGCTGTTATAGCCTTTTACTTAAATAGGCTTCTCTAGTCAGGTAGCATTTACATTTAAGAACTTAGCAATATTATTTATATAAGCAGTGTTTATAAAGGTAAAGCTATTTACTCTAGTATTAATAAGGGCAGTTATATTAACTCTATATCTATTTTAAGATACTATATATAGAACTGTAAAGTGTTTTCTACCTATTAGCTAACTTAGATTAATCTCTTTAAGATTAATAGAATACCCTAGGGGGGAGTCTTTCCCTAGGGTTCTTCTTTTCCTAACTTGTTAGATATTTTTTCTTCTTTCTCTATCTCCTTAATATTACCCATATCCTTTAGCTCTGAGTAGGATATAGTAAAGTAACCATCCTTTCCGCAATTAAAGTACATAACCAATACAGGGTTAATTGGGGTGTTGTAACAAGTATTAGCTAAAGGTATAGTACATGGCGATTTAGACGAGGCTTATAGGTAGGTAGTTATAACAGCTTTTAGTATAAAAGCGGTTGTAGTTTGTCTTCCAATACCAGATCCGGTTAGCGTGGCAGGTAGGTTCCGGTCACTACGGGATTTCTTTAGTCGGTTAGTATAAGCATTAATTCATTTTAGTTCTGAATCCAGCGATAAACATTAGGCTGCGAGTTTTTAGTAGGTTGGTAGGTCGTTTAAGGCTACCACGATCTTCTCTTGTAGTTAGACCGTTAGCTTATTATATAGGTCTAAACAGTAGTTCTTAGGGGGAACCTAGCCTTCGCCTACTAGGTGTAAGAATTAGGTCTAAAACTTAGTAAAGGATTGGTTTAATTTTATTATTAGGCGATTATAGTTATAATAGGCATCCCATACTTTATTTGGGTTAATATAGATAGCAGCTAGATGTTATATTATCTTATTAACAGATATAAACTAAATAGGTAACTCATCCTTAAACTTAACCTAGAGGTATCGCTAGGCGTCCCTAATAGTTTGGCTGAAGAGGTAGAGCATTTTAGCTTCTTTAGAGGGAAAATGGTTGTGGTTAACACGAAGCTTTCCTTATACCTAAATTCTCTAGTTCTTAAAGGTTAGGTCTGTGCCGTCTAATAATAGTAGGGGGTTAGGGAGCTTAACGGACTTTAATTGTTTTATTATTATATCCGTACTCTCTAGTGTATTGTATTTGGTTAAGCGAATGGGTTAGCTAAGGCTTTGTAAAGGGGAGGCTAGGCTGTTTTATAAGGCAGTAAGTCTTTCTAGGATCTCCCTTAGAGTCTCTTATATGCTTTAGGCTTAAAGATAATTAACCTTCTAATTGGCTATAAGGGCACAAATCTGCCCATGTACATCTATAATATTATTATTGTCTTTAATTTCTAATCCTAACTGGATCTTATATTCCTCTTAGGTAGAGGCAGGTCTTTTAAATAAGCTCGCTTTAGGTGCCATTGTCGGCTTCCTAAGGTTCGTTAGAATTGTATAATTCGGGTTTTTAATTCTAGAGTGCAGGTTAAGTACAGTCTGTCCTATAAAAGTGGGATATTATTAAGGCCTTCCCAGACGTAGTAGTATGAGTTTTTTTTAGTGTCTGAGTATAATACGTTGACGCGTTGTTGCAGACGAAGGTCTTTTTTTAGGGTGGGATATTATTAAGGCCTTCCCAGGCAATGTAGGGAGAGCTTAGTATAATGTAACGGGCTTATATAAATGCTTCTAAACTAAAGCTTGTAGATTGCTACTATATAAGAATACTAAGCTAAAGAGGAGAAGAAGGCTGTTAGAGACTGTTAAGATACAAAGGGGTCGCTAAGGCGCTAGTAGTAAGCGAGCCAATAGCGATTTTCCATCCCGGGGATGGAAAATCCTAATTGGTTGGCTCTATAAGTAGTGTCAGCAGAACATAGTAGAATTTGGCAGAATGCCCAGAAAGTAGCAGGTGACGCGCTCTAGCACCGTCACACTACTAGTCCGCTTATATCCTCCCTTAGTAGTTATACTACTGCTAATATAAGGTCTATAATATAAAGGGTGCAAAAAAAGCGTAACTAATATTATAAAGTATATTAAGACACGCCTAAATAAACTGTAGAGGGACTCTAGGGTACCCTATAGGAGAGTAAACTAATAACCCTAAAGTAGGGAAGATATATTAAAGAAACAGGTAGAGAAAGCAAAAGAAGAATAGTGCTATATTAGGGCCTAGGCCTATATAAAGGAGAAAGAGAGACACGTAAAAAACTAATAAAAATAATAGTAAAAGAGAGAAAGAAGCTAAAGTAGAGTATAAAAAAGTACTAGAAAACTATCTACTATAATATAATACTGGTTAGACTAATACTAGAGAGGTATATAGAAGTTAAAGGTATAGATGCTAACTTAGGTAAGAGGAATCTAAGCTATAGCATAGTTAATATTATAGGGGGTAAATACCTAAGGGCTTTAAAAAGGCCTAATAAAAGTAGAAAATATAATAGTAATACTTCTAAAAATAGGAATAATAGGACTAAATATTGGCTCTACTAGGTAGGTATCCTAGTAGGTAGCCTAAGATATAAATATGGCTAGTTAAAACAGATACCAAAACACGTAATACTATTATGCCCCTTATACACTAACTAAAAAATAATACTTTTAGTAGCTGGCATAGAGAACTATAATATACTACTCTTAATATAAAAAGGTCTTAAGGTGGTTACCCAGTAGCTTATTAGCTAAAATGTACTAAACTAGTTCCGCGGATATTTACCTTTAATTAACCTCCGCACCTTCCACCTCACAGCATTACACCGCAAACTTTATCATTGTTGTTTTATATACTATCTATTAGCATACTACTATCTACGATGCCTTCTTTTATACCTCTAAATACGTCTAACAGCTATTTAGTTAAGGAACTTAATACGCGCGACGTTGACAATGAAATAATTAAGGACGCTTTTAAGGACGCTCTTTTTTTCACTAATCCTTTAGAATCTCTGCCTAAAGAGTAAGCTTTCTAATACTAAATTATGCCTGCAGCTAATATAATTTTAGGAAATATGTACTAAAGCACTCTTTGTTGGATCTAGCAGAACACTATAATAAGGTTATTATAAAATCCGCTAGAAATCCACTTACCTCTTTACTGCCTGCCTCTTTACTACCTACTTTACCGCTTACCTCTTTGCCGCCTACCTTTAAGCCGCTTATTTCTTCGTCGCCTACTACTTCTAAGAAGTTTAATCCTTATTATGCTTCTACTTCTCTTAAAAGGCAGGCTAATAGAATTGCTGCGCAAAATATTTAGTATAAGATAGCCTTTAAATTGTATATGTTAACTATACTCTTTTAGTGTCTTATCTACTAATTTACCTCTTATAGTAACCCAATAGAAATGTTAGAGATTTTAGATAATAATAAAGAGAATAATCTTAATAACGCCGACTCTCCTAAAAGCCCTCCTCTATCCTCTTACAATCTCCGCAGCCCTTGTAAGCTCCGCAGTATGCAGACGTCCTAAGCTATAATGTTGGATATTAACACGAATAAGCGCCTTCCTATCTAAGTGCTGTTAGTAAATAAATGGTACACCCTAAAAGCTAGTGCTTAGGAGAATATAAAGGAAGCTTGCCAGCGGATATATACCCACGTTTAGAATATTAAGGGTAGCTTTAGTATGCTGCGAAATCTGCTATACGCTCTATACGTTAAGTAAGACTATAAATATCGCGTTTACAAGCAGAACTCTAGGCTATATTTTAGAGGTGCGTGCTTAAGATGTTGCTTAAGTGGCAGGTCGTGCGAAAAGGTATATGCTAATAGTATACTATTATTCTATCAGCTAATACGCATATAGGATAGTTTGCTAAGACTAGAGCCGGTTATACCTTAGCGCAAAAAACATACGCAATTAGCTTCTACTAGTAGTCCAGCTAGAACGCCTACTAAGAAGGTATAATATCCGCATCTTAATAATACGGATATTGCTAATATCTGTATAGCTTTATACCCGCACCATCCCCCTTCCGGAGACCTCCCCTTCCCCTAAAACTCTTACTCGCAGTGATATACGTAGCCGTAGAGGCACCCGTTCTGCCGCCGCTTCTCTAACTCTTTTACTAATTCCTAGTACGCCTGGTACTACTTCTAGTACTACTACCACTCCTGCTGACACGGAAAATGTTAGGGTATATTTAGCAATTGCTGTTTCCATACGCATTAATATAGTTTGTAAATAGGTAACTAAAATAGTAAAGATGTTCAGGTTATAGATTGCCAGTTAAGTAAGCTTAAAAATTCTCTAAGTAAGATAAAGGATGAGCTTACGTTTATAAGGCATAGTATTATAGCACTTATACGCAATGCCGGGTTGCTAGATATAGAATTTAAGTAGATACCGGTTAGCTATTGCTGCGGGTTAGCTATTACTGCAGGTTAACTGTTATTACGGGTTTAAAGTAATAAAATAGTAGCTCTTACCTCTCTGCTATTACATATATAGGAATTAAGTCTCTACCTTATATTTAATAGATATAATTAATATTATAATATCCGTATAAGCTAAGATAAAGATATTTATATATCCGCACTATTGATAATTACTAAGGTAAGTCACTATAGTAGTAATTATTCGTTAGTAAGCTAATTTAATAAAATCGTTAGTATAGATATTTACCTTTAATTAACCTCCGTGCCTCTTCTTCCTTTATTAACCTTCTACCTTATAGCACCGCACTGTAAACTTTATTATTGTTGTTTTATCTACTGTCCCTTGGCATTCTACTATCTATAATGCCTTTATTTACACCTGTAAATAATATTAATGCAAATAACAGCAGCTAGGCAGTTAAGGGACTTAATATACGCGGAATAAATAAGGATGCTGTTAAGCACGCTATGGCTGCTCTTACTAAGCCTTTGGACTCTGTTCCTAAAGAGTAAGCTTTCTAATACTAAATTATGCCTATAGCTAATATGATTTTAGAAAATATATACCAAAGCACTCTTTATAGGATTTAGTAAACAACAAAAATATAAATAGAGCAAAATCTGCTAAAAATCCGCGCACCTTTTTGTTGCCTGCATCTTTGCTGTAGACTACTTTACCGTTAGTTTCTTCGCCGTCCGCTTCTTTGCCGTCCGCCTCTCTACTACCGCCACCTAATGCTTCTAAAAGGAGGCTTAACAAGGCTCGTTTATCTTCTTTTCTTAAAAAGCAGGCTAAAAAGGCTACTAATATAAATCTAAAGGCCAAGATAGCCATTAAATCGTATGTGTTAGTTATACTGTTTTAATATCTTATCTACTAATTTACCTTTTATAGTAACCTAAACATTTATAAGGTTTCTTTAGATAGCAAATCTTTAGACAGCAACAAAGATAAAGATCTTAATAACGCCGACTCTCACAATCTCCGCAGCCCTCGCAATCTCCGCAGCCCTCGCAATCTCCATAGTACCACGAATATAAACAAGCGCCTTCCTATCCAAGTGCCGTTAGCAAATAAATGGTACACTCTAAAAGCTAGTGTTTGGGAGAATATAAAGGAAAGTTGCCAGCGGATATTAATACACGTCCAGAATATTAAAGGTAGCTTTAGTAAGCTACGCAATCCGCTATATGCTCTATACGAGAAGCATAGCTACAAATATCGCGTTTACAAGAAGGACTCCGGGCCTCATTTTAGGGGTACGTGCTTAAGATGTTGTATAGGCGGTAGGTTGTGCGGAAAGGTACGTGCTAATAGTATACTATTATTCTGTTAGCTAATACGCGTATAGGAAAGTTTACTAAATCTAGAGCTAGTTATACCTTAAAGTAGAAAACGTGCAAAATCAGCTTCTACCAGTAATCTAGCTAAAACGCCTACTAAGAAGGTATAGTATCTACGTGTTAATAATACGGATATTGCTAATATCCGCATAGCTCTATTCTCGCACCATCCCCGCCTGCGCTACTACGCCTCCCCTTACTAAGACCTCCCCCCCCATTAAGACTCCTACTCGCAGCAGTACGCACGGCCGTAGAGGCACCCGCTCTACCGCTGCTCCTCTAACTCTTTCGCCAATTGCTAATACGCTAGGTGCTGCTATTGCTACTACCGCTTCCGCTGGCATTAGGTCTATTAGGGTGTATTTAGCAATTGCTATTTCTGCGTGCATTAATATAGTTTGTAAACGGGTAACTAATATAGCGAAAGATGTTTAAGCCATAAACCGCCGGTTAAATGAGTTTAGAGATTCTTTAAGTAAGATAAAGGATAAGCTTGCGTTCCTAAAGCGTGGTGTTATTATACTTATACGCAATGCTGGGCTACCGGATATTAAATAAGTAGATATAAGTTAGCTATTACTACAGGTTAGCTATTATTGCGGGTTTATAATAATAAAATAGTAGCTCTTACCTTTTTGCTACTATATATATAGGAATTAAGTCTCCGCCTTATACTTAACAGATATACTTAATTAATATTATAATATCTATATAAGCCAAGGTGAAGATATCCGCATAAGCTAAGATGAAGATATTTATATATCCGCACTACAAAACAGCTAACTGCTACGTTATATACTACGCATTAAGAAGATTATACACTGGCTAGAGTTAATATTAATAAAAAGAACTCGCTTAATATATTAAGACAGAAACGTACTATAAGCCTAAGCATTTAAAAGTCCTCTAGTATATTATCTATAGCCTTATTAAATCCGTCTTTATAAGGGTTGTATAGTAAACCGCTAATATAAGATATCCATATATTAAAATTAGTAATGCCGCCCTATAAGAGCCGCTTTAATCTAAGTTAAAGAATAGCAGGTGCCTTAAACCCAACGTCCTGTACACGCTGACGCATAATTAAGTCCTTAGCAATTATATTTATAAGGGACTGGATATCAACCACAGGAGACTTAATTGTATAATTAAATATTATCCGCTTACCAAACGTGCCCTTAAACTTAGTACAAAGAGGTCCAGTATAGCTTATAGTAAGAACACTCCACCTAAATAGAGAGTCTACTCTAAAGGTTAAGTTTCCGCGTAATCAGAGTAACTCCTTTAGCTAAAGATTTAGTAGTTTATTAAGTCAATTAGCTTTAAAAAAGCTATTTGGCTCTCCACAATTATTAATTAGCCTATTTGCCAGTACGGTCCGCTAAAGTACTAGATTATACGCCTCCGTTCCAATTAACCTCTAGAAGTATATCATTTTAGATATATAGTTATTGCTCCTCAATCCGGCAAAGTAAAGGTAAAGGCAGGTAATTGCATGCTTTAAAAGGCCGATATCCGCATACTTAATAGCGTATTTTAACACCTTACATGTTTCAACTACCTATAGATACCGAATATAATTAAAGAACTCTATATTAATGATCTAAGCGGGCTGGCTCGTAGTAGCGGAGCTAGGTTTTATAAGCAATTAATCTATAATTTAAGAACCTCTGTGGGCGGAGGTCTGCGAAGGAACCAATTTATTAGCCTTGCGGCCAACTTTAGAGCTAAAACCCACTGCGCGGATATCCTTAATATGCTATAGAAACTGCTTAGGCCTTAAGGATCTAATATATCTTTTAACCGCGCCTTCTTTGTAGATATTAAGCCTATCGCGGATATATATTAAAAAGAGCGCAACAATGCGCGTATCAAAACTATACAGTACTAGCTCTTTAAGATAGTAGAAGGGAGGGCGCTCTATAGGAATATTTCGTCGCCTAAGGTGATTTATATAAGTATAGAGCGTAGAGTACTACTACGCATATTGCTCACTGCTAAAGAAAGTCCTTATAATTGTATATAGGAAGTTTAACTAGAGGTGCCAAAGACCTAGAATAGGTAGTACCTAACAGTGGCTATTATATAAGAGCGCAGCCTCCGCCCGCTCCCGCTTATAGGTATAAATAAGCTTTGCAGTTTTCTAGTTACCATATGCCAGATATAATCGGTCCTAGAAATCGTTGTTGCGATTAAGCTGTAGTTGCTCTAGAAAGATCGTCTTAAGTACATGGTAGTTGCCATTTATAGAAGCCTCGCTCTCTATAATAGGGCCTAGGTTTATATGCATTATCTTTATAAATAGCAGAATATCAATCTCTAGCATACGCGGATATTTAAGCTCGGTGTTGGATTCGAAAATACTATTTACAGCAGTTAGATACGTGCTTTAGAGAGCATCTATAATTACAAAAATAGATATCTGATTTTAAACACTATTATATATATTACCTGGCGCCTTGGTAATATCCTTAATCCAAAGCTGTACCTAGTTATGCAGTATACTTTAAAGAAGGCTACTAAGGGGAATATAAGATCCGCGGACAAGCTTTCTAGTAGTATAGAAATAGAAAACACTAGTGTCTCCAATTAACTAATATCGCGTTCGCTTAAGGTAGTTAAAATTATTATATATAATATAGATATTATTAAGAGCGGATATTAATTAGAGGTAAGTCTTTAACAATGTTAGCACTAGTATATCCGCCGCTGGTATTGTGACCTTCCTTAGAGCGTTTAGCCAATTCTATCTTTTAGCAGTTAAGCGCCGTATATCCGTTAATAAGCCCTAGTCTATAAAGCAGTAATAGAACCTAATGCTTTACACCTATACCTTAAAGATAAAGACTAAGAAGCCAAGTAAAATAGTTAGTGGAGCTTTAAGCGCGGCCTAATAAAAGGATGGATATAAGAAGAATAACCCGCCCTAGGTGCGGATTTTGCGATTAATTAGTTCTTAATTATGCCGATAATCCTTCTATTAGTTAGCAGAGTAGAGGGGTATATTAGCTAATTGCCTTATAGCCCTACGAGAGTTAAACGTCTTTAAACTCTAGATCTGGCTTCTATAGGCCAAAGATAACCGTTTTCTGCTAAAGATTATAAAGCTCTTTATAAAGGATATTTACGATTATACTAATTAGTTCTGAATGGATATCCGCAGTCTCTATAATCGTATTATAGATTTCTTTATCCCCTAGAAGGGTAGTAATAAGCGCCTTTACCTTCTTCTTTTTTGCCTTCTTTTTTTATGCCTTATTACCTCTTACGCCTTGTCTTTTATTAATATTAAGCTATACCTATGCTAAAGAAAGGTTACTAAAGGACCATCGCCACTCCTATAAATGTTCTAAAATAACTCTAACCTTCTCTTCCTTTAATATCCGCTTAGTGGATGCTCCAGTTGGTGTTTAAATAGGCGTCCGCCGGTTAACTAATGTTGTGTTTATAGTGGGGGTGGGCAATTTAATTGTTAACATATTACCCATTTAGCGGCGCTTTCTGCTTAACATCGCGGGGGCTAATGGGGTAGATATATTTATCGATTATAGAGCTGCTTCTGCGGATCAATTTGACGGTATTTCTGAGATAATAGCTGTTGTGGGGGTGTAGATTAATTTCGTTAAAGAAGGTGACTGCTCTACATACAAAACAAGTCGGATCGCCTAAGAAACCTTGTGAAAGTCTCTCAGACCATAGAATCAACTTTTTAACAAAAAAGGTTAGCGATATCCGCTTGCGGATATACATACGTCCGCTAATTGATTCTATGGTCTGAGCTTGCTAAGGTAATGCTATACCCTCTCGTAGCTCCTTATCTTAGTCTATTTATAATATAGCCCCTTATTGCTGCTTAATCTATCAGATCGCTTCTATGGGATCGCTAGCCGTAATATTAGACTAAGATTAACCTCTTTGGCCTATAGAGGCGACATAATACTAGGTTTAGCGGTTAAACGCGTAGCCGGACAGAGAGCTGGTCTACTATTACGACTACCAACTAAACCACCTTCTAAAAGCCCTATAACGGTGCAGGTAACTACAATAGCGATTAAGCAGCTAAAAGAAGAGACTGCGGCAATTAGATTAAGAGGATTACCTTATTTTTAATCCTAGAGAAAAAAGAGACACTATGACAAAAAAGAGCATATTAAGACCGAGCGTACTAGAGATAGCTATTAACCTAACCCTAGTAGAACGCGTGGAACTAGTTAACGCGTTATTAGAGCCACTAGAGCTCTAACTGTACTATGGCGAGATAGAGCTTTTAGATAATATAAAGAGTAAATAGGACCGTCTCTTAATATAATCTAAAGACATCGAAGACCCCGTATACTTTAAGATGGAGACTAAGAAAGAGTATACGGCCGTAACTACTTAAAATCTAACCGAACTACCTATAACCGAACTTATAGAGGAGCTGCGGCTCTAGGGAATACGAAGGAAGGCGATGGAATAGTAGATTGCTATACTATGGCGTCTAATAAATAACTACGCTTATAAAGCTCTTAATACGAAAGAGGAAGCTTAGATAAAGATAGCGGAGCTTAAGAAGTAACTAGATAATAGAACGGACGAGCTCCGCGAAGCTAACCGGAAGATATTAAGGATGGGCCGTAAGGTTACTATATAAGCCCTAGATCGGGAAGACAGCGAGCAAGAGAGTATACCGTTACGGACGATACGAGAAGGGATACTAATCTCTTAGATGAGCAGTATTACGGGCTTAGAATATATAACAAAGTTTCTAGACCTACCTATACTTATAGATAGCATAGAGCCTACCTACTAGGCCTGGAGTAGCTATGTACAAAATAAGCTTCAATCTAATGTAGACTAGTTCTACTAAGACGACCTAGATCAGGAAGAAGATGCAAAGGTAGCGTATATTAAAACACGTGTAGGCGGCAAAGCTTATAACTACCTCTTACCCTACCTAGAGGCAGAGCACGATATAGGACGTAACCCTACCTATAAGGAGGTACTCAAGTTCTTAAAGAATGTTTTTGAAGACCTAGACTGTCGGATTAAAGCTCGGTAGGAGCTTAAAAGCCTAAAGATGCCATACTTAAGTGACTTTAACAATTTCTAATCTGACTTTATATGACTAGCAAATATCTTAAAGATACCATAGGGTCAATAGAAAGAGGAGCTTTATGATAAGCTTTATAATAGCCTACGTATCTAAATAGAAGTTAAGGTAGCAGATAAATAGTGCGACTTTAACGCCTATTATAAGATGGCTTAGCAGTACGCCCAAGGGCTAAAGTAGTTAGGTAAGGAACGAAACGACCCTCAAGCAGCCTGAGCTAAAAGAGCTCCTAATAAGGACAAAGAAACTAAGAGTCTCCTACCTAGATAGCCTTTGGCCCTAATACCGGCTTATAAAGCAATAGCTACCTACTATAACTACAGTAAGTAAGGGCACTATGCTAGGGACTACCGTATACTAAAGAGGACAGAAGCTAAAGCAATTAATTAAAGCAAAGACTATAAGATAGCTACTAACTCGGCAGAGTCGGAAAACGAACAGCTCTAGGCGAAATCTCCTGCTTAAAGCAGATTAGAGCAATCAATATAGCCCCCGTAAGGCTAAAGGAGATCCTAGAAGGTATGGCCCTTACAATACAATATAGGATTGCGTTAGGAGGTATAGCTCTTAATATAATAAGCCTACTCAACTTAGGTGCAGGCGGCGACGCGTTTATATACTATAAGCTATAGCCGATTATTAAGCAACAACTATAACCAAAGTTCTATAAAATTAGGAGACGAGGAGTCGCCGTATTTAGACATAATAACCAGTAGACAGATATAATTAGATAGCTTTTTAAGGCTAGTCTAGTTATAGACGGACGGCAAGTTACTATATAGTTCTTATTCTATAATACCGGACGTTACGACCTTATTATCAGCCGTAGGTAGTTTAAGAAAACTAAGGCCCTAATTAATTGCAAGTACTAAACCTTAGTATAGCTAACTAAGAGGAACTACTACAGTAGGCAGGACGTAATTGTATTGAGAAATAAGCTCTTACCCCTACTAATTAATAAGGACTACCAGAAGAATACAGGTTAAAGAGACGCACTACTAGATTAGGAACCAATACCTACCCCCTAATAGATCCTTAAGCGTATAGCCGCGATTAAGGAACTTCAGAAAAGGGAGCCCCCTATTAAGAATAAGCTAAAGCAAGCTAAATAGGCCCTATACGACCATAAGCATACTTAGAGGATTAATGCGTAAGATGTAATTAGGAAGATAGAAGACCAGCTTTACCTAAGACCAGCTCTATTGTCAAAGCCAAAAGTAAGACAGTCTTCGCCTATTGCGGATATTAGGTCTACAGATATCGCGTTACTTAAGGCCAGGAGATTCTTATACGGAGCGAAGCGTAAAGGCGTAGTAATTGGATCTACTAGCCTCTATGAGATTAACCAGCTAATAGAAGACAGAAAGGGACAGGACGCCCTACTTAACGATAAGGAAGAACTTCGTCAACTTGTCTACAAAAAGCTACTATAGCCCTATTAAGGGTATACTAATAGTTTCTTAAAAGCTACCTCCGATACGCTACCTCCGCATCACAAGGGGGTAGACTACAATATTATCCTTAAAGGCAGCAGCAGCGAACTAGCCCTAAGCCCGTTATATAATATATCGCTAGAGTAGCTAGAGCTAGTTAAGGCCTACCTATAGGAGCACTTACACAAGGGGTTTATAGTGCTAAGTAATATACCTTTTATAGCTCCGGTTCTATTCGCTAAGAAGCTTAAAGGGGGGTGGAGGTTCTATATCGATTTTCGAAAGCTTAATAAGATTACTAAGAAGGACCGCTACCCGCTACTACTAATCGAGGAGACGTTAACGAGGCTATTAAGGGCTAAAATCTTTACTAAGCTAGACGTTCAATAGGCTTTCTACCGCGTATAACTAAAGGAAGAGGTAGAGGACCTAACTACCTTCTATACAAAGTACGGATCATATAAGTACCGCGTCTTACCCTTTAAGTTATATAACGGCCCTATATCCTTCTAGAGATTTATTAATAGTATCCTCTTTAACTACTCAGACGACTTCTATACAGCCTATATAAATAACATCCTAATCTACTCAGACAACCCGTTAGAGCACGAGGTCTACGTTAAGAAGGTCCTATAAAGGCTTCAAGAGGTAGGCCTATAGGCGGATATTAAGAAGAGTGAGTTCTACGTTACTAAGATAAAGTTCCTAGGCTTTATTATCGGGACCGATAGGATCTCTATAGACCCTAATAAGCTATCTACGGTAAGGGATTAGCAACCACCTACTTCTGTTAAGGGGGTGCAGTCCTTTTTAGGGTTCTATAACTTCTACTAAGCCCTCTTAAAAAACTACGGCCGTATTATACGCCTACTTACTAAGCTTATATAGAAGGAAGTATAGCACCCGCTAGGGGAAGAGGAGCTTAAAGCCTTTAAGTAAGCTAAAGCCCTTATGCTATCTAATAACGTAGTAAAGCACTACTCGCCGTTCCAAGATACCTATATAGAGACTAACGCAAGCAATGGAGTAGTAGCTAGAGTACTTAACTAGCTATAAGACGACGGGACCTAAAAGCCGGTGGCCTTCTTCTTAAAAATAATATCCCCTAAGGAGATATAGTACGAGATCCACAATAAAGAGATACTGGCGGTAATAAGAGGTCTATAAGAATGGCGGAGCTACCTCATTAGCCTTTAGCGTACTCCCTTTACGGTAATTATAGACCATTAAGCTCTTGAGTACTTTATAACTAAGAGGTTACTAAATCTATAACAAGCCCATTAGGCGGACCTACTAGCTAATTTCTACTTACGGATTATGTATAGGCTAGGCACAGCGAATATAGTAGCTAACACCCTATTACGTAAATAAGAGGACCTAAAGACACAGAAAGAAAAGGACGTAGCTATACGCACTATGTGCTTAATTAACCCTACCCTTACGATCGCCATATTAGACGTAACCTCTACGGACCCCCTAGTAGCAAATTGTAAATATGAACCGTATGAGCTAGTTAATTAGATTCTCTAGGCTAACCAAACCAGTAAATTGCTAGTAGAGCTGCGCTAGCTAGCTAAGTAAGAACGGAAGGGTTAGAAGCTCTAAGGAGGGTTACTTACCTATTTTAGCAAGTTAATGGTCCCTAATATTGACTGCCTCCGTACCTGCCTTATTATGGAGGTATACGCCTACCAGATAACTGCTTACCTAGGTAAAAGGAAGACGAGACAGCTTGTAGTAGAATAGTACTATTAGCTAGGGTTACCGTTAGACTACAATACCTACGTAAGCAACTATAGGACGTATAGAAGGACCTATATACCTCGCGATAAGACCCCCGGCTTACTATATCCCCTACTAATTAGCGAACGCTACTAGCAGCACGTCTCCTTTGATTTTAAGTCCTTCCTAGTAGATAAGAAGGGCTTCGATAATGTCTTTGTAGTTATTAACCGGCTAGGTAAAAGGGCCTTCTTACTACCCTACTATAAAATAGCTACCGCAGCTAACGCAGTAAACCTATACTACTAATACATCTGGCGAGTATACGGCCTTTTAGAGACAGCGATATCAGACTAAGGACCCTAATTCATCTTAGCCTTTATAGACGAGCTATATAAACTAACCGGCGTTAAGTAAAAGCTCTCTATAGCCTATTACCTGCAGACTAACGGTAATACAGAGGTACTAAACTAGTATATTAACTAACGCTTAAGACCCTTTATTAACTATTACTAGGACAATTAGTTGGAGCTTCTCCCCTATATAGACTTTATATAGGCAATCTTACCATATAAGTCTATGGGTTTTACACCATATAAGCTAGAGCTAGGATTTAAACTAAGGCTATACTTTAACTAGGAGGAACGTATATAAACAGCCCTAATACCCCGCGAGAGACTAACACAATAAGAAGCTTAAGCTTTTATACAAAGGAACTAAGAAGTAGTTAAATAGGCAAGGGCTAATCTAGCTTGGACCTAAGAGCGATAAGTAAGATAAGCCAATAAACATTACTGCGAGCTAGATTTTAGGGTAGGCGATTAGGTATATATTACTAGGAAGGGATAGGCTACCAACTAACTAAGTATTAAGTTAGACAGGCAACTTATAGAGCCCTATAAGATTTTAGGTATAGAAGGACACTTGTATATTATCAACCTACCTCTATATATAAAGATGTTGAATATCTTCCACGCCGACCAACTATAGAAGGACCTAGATAACCCTTTACTAGGTTAAAATAGAGAGCTAAAGGAGCCAATCCTAGTTAACAGCGAGTCGGAGTTATAAGGGCGCGAAGAGGCTTTGGGGAAGATTCGAAGGAACAAATATAAATTCTATCTAATCTAAGGGTATATAGCTCTTGCAGAGTACAAGACGTTGCGTAAAGAAGAGAAAGGAATATAGGAAACTTGTAACTAAATATTTGGGGTCTTAGCAGTAGATGTGTGGGTATAAGCCTATATGGATTTTAACAAGTTTTAACCAAATTCCATTATATTGGTGGAATTTGGTGGAATTTAATTAAGTTAGCAGAACTTGGTAGAAAATAGTAGATTATGGCAGATAATTACGGATAGTTGTAGATAGTTATAGATAGTTATAAATAGTTATAAATAGTTATAAATAGTTTTATATAGTTATCTGTTAAGTATTTCACTAAAACATTCCTACTGTAACTGGGCTAGTCCCATTATAGTACCCCCCCTTTTTAGCCAAAGGTCTAAAATAATTTAATTTAGTTAAGAATTTATAACTTATTGCATTATAAGCGTTGTAACGTATTTTAAGTTCTTTTTAATTTTAAGTTTCCTGCTATTATGTTTTGTGTCTTTATATTAGGTGGTAGTTATTTACCTTTATATTATGTCTATCTAGCCAGAGCAGGCCGCAAAGGATAGTCCTTATAGAACTCTTTTACTAAGGAAGGCGCGTCGGCCTTAATCTAGTTATAGGTTTCCTAGGTTTATGTTTTATATCCTTTCTACTTAATAAGAAGTTTAAATTATTTAGATTATGTTTTCCATTATATATTATTAATTAAGTTAATAAAGTAAGAACTATTACTGTTGTTAATAATTATAGGAGGTGGCGGTGGTACTTTGCAAGTTATAGGATTGTTTCTTAAAGGTTATAGTAAGCTTACGTAAAATATTAGGTGTATTTTTATTTTAGTTAGCAGTTTAAGCTTATAGGCGTATAGGCTTAGTTTCTTTTTAATTTAGTATAGGCCTACAAACTTCCAATTAAGTTTCTTTAAAGGCCGTTAAGTCTTTAGATTTCGTGTACTTAGGTAAGCTATATTATCTTCCTTAAAGTCCTATATGGGAGCTCGTCCTTTATTTATATGCCATTCCTATAATGTTTAAGCGTATATTAACTCACTTTATAATAGTTTCGTTAACTACTTTATTTAATTAGCGAAGTTATACGCGTTAATTAACTAGATCCGTTTAATTGTGGGTCCTATTATATTAATATTAGGTTATAGCTTGAATCTAAGTTAAGGGTCTTATCCATAGGTTGCGTAAAAAAGTATCACGCCTATTAATATATTTATTATATTATTTGCAGTAAACTTAGCTAAAGGTAGCCATTTTTCTCAGTTGTCTTATAAGTAGGAGCAGTATATTTATAAGTATTGTTTTATAATCGCGTTTATAATTTTAGTGTTGGTCACACAGGGTAACTCACCAATAACGACTACTTAAGTAGGTTATAGTGATGTTGGTTAAAAGCTTCTTGATTAGAATAAGGAAGGGCGAGGAGCTTAAAACTCCTCGCCACGCTAGTACCGCGGCGTCACGTAACGACCGCTTGCCTAATTCCCGACACTAGCAACTCTTCTTTTATAGTTGCCATCTATATATAAATACTGCTTAACTAGCGTAACAAATATTGATCCTCCTTACTTACTATTGCCATTATAATATAAGTCTCGCTGTCCTAAAATTTGCCTTTTAGCACGTGGTGCTTTCTTACTTGGAGTTGCGGGTGGATATTGTGTCAGGGCCGCTAAGGCGCTAGTTGTAAGCGAGCTAATAGCAATTTTCTATGCCGGGTATAGAAAATCCTGATTGGCTGCTCTTAAATTGCTATATCTCCTACTCCCTTTTAACCTAACCTTTAACTTGTATATATAGAGTATTTATGTTAACGAACGTCTCTAGTGCCTTATTTGGGTTTGCCTTTGTTATTACATCTACTAGGTTATCTTGGCCATTAATTTACCAGATTTTAAAGAGTTTTTAACGCTTATAGGATTGCCAAAGTGCTATAATATCAATTATAAAACGCTTCTCCTTTGTGGTACTAAGCTTAACTAAACACTTATAGAGGGAGTATAAGTCAGTGTATATAATTATAGGAATAGTAGGGAGTTTAAGCCGATCTATAATTATCTTAAGGGTAGTTCCAATTGCAATTACTATATTAACTTCGCTAACCATTCTATATATCTCTAATGCTAGAACGCTTTAAGTAACGCGCTTGCTCTTAGTTAAGCTCTAATAGATAAGGTTGCTGTGGATTATAAAGTTATTCTCTCCAGTAAATTCGTTTGCGATAATAATCTTATATCCTAGCTAGGAGCTAAAATCTTTGTTATTTATAAACGATCTATCGACAAATATAAAGAGCTTAGTAGTAGGAAGGTTAATAGGTATATAGAGTAGTCCCTAATTAAGATAATTTATTTGCTAGTAAAGACGCTTATTTAGGGCAAGAATATTATCCTTGGTTGGTTTCTGGTATTAGGCGGCAACAGAGAGATTAAATAAAGCCTTAGGTTGATAGATAGAAGCGATATAAGCTCCGCAAGCGCGTTGCTCTATATATCCTTACTTTGGAGAATTAATATTAATAATATCGATCTTCTTGCCTTGGCCCTTCTGGCGTAAAGCAATAGAATCCTTGTTTAGGGAGAGGATGTATCTATTAAAGAGTAATAGTGTGGTTAAATTAAGCTTTTCCTTTAGCTTTGCTATAAGATTTGCCTTTACTAGCTTATCTTCTTTAAGAGCTAAGAATTGGTCGTCTCCCAAGATAATTATATTGTTGGTTTATATACTAATGATTCTAAACGGAGTTCCTATAGTTGTGATAAGGAAGCAGGGATTGAATATAGAAGTAGTTATTAAGAGCTTCTCTTTATGGTGCTTGCTATAAGTAGCCTACTAATAAGTTCCTGCCTCTGTGATTCTATATAATGGCTTAAGTACAACCATAATTGTATCTTCGGGATATTAGTAGCGAATTTGCTCTAGAAGGTATGCTAGTATTAAGCGCTAAAGGCGCGTCTCTAATTGGGTATAGGCCTAAGTAATATCTTATAAATAAACCGCTATTCTATTCTTTATTAAGGAGGGAGCTAGCGTAATAATAACTTGCTAACTAGCTTGTTAAATTATAGGGGATTATATAAGAATTACTTCCTTACCGTTGTTATTATAACCTTAAATAACCAGTCTTAACTTCTTAAATAGGGTGTTGGTAGCTTTGCCCTTAATTTTATTAACTATTCTTAACTTAAAGATGCGAACTTTATTAAACTTAGTAGGGTTATACTTCTTAAATTTAAAGACTCCTTTTGTAATGAGACCGTCGATCTCCTACTTATTAGATGCTTAGAAAGGAGCTCCTGGAGTTATAATACGGCCTTCCTTTTAGAGCTGTTTTGCGAGCTTAAAGTTAGCCTTCTCTTTAGCTGTTATAAAGGCCATTAATAACTCGTCTCTACTCTTAATAGCGGTAATAAATTGCTCTTTAAAATTAACAAGGTGTTGGCGATTTTATAATCCCTTTAGGCGACCTCTACCGCGCTATAGTTACGGCATATCTGCTATAATTATATTAGGATTGTAGTTGTCTTCTAGAGTACATTAATTATAGTTTTTCTTTAGGGTATTCTCTGGGGTATCCTATAAAGGCTTAGAACTATTGTTTCTGTAATAGGGCTTAATAATAGTTAATTAGAATTAAGTGGGTTTATAGGGTATCTAAAGAGTATAAGTCTAACTATTAATTGTAATAAGTTTATGTGGGCTTAACTATCCTCCCTTTTTACGCTATACGCGTACCTTAGATTGGAGTGGCAGATTAAGCGTAGTTAAGGTATTTGGGCCATTTCTTATTCCTAGTGCGTTGTTAACCTGGCGCGTAGCATAGAGACATTGCACCTCTTTTATTGCTTTGCGAATAGCCTCCGCTCATTACATAATGGATAGGGATGGTAGAGAATTGTTAGTTATTTAAAGGTAGGCGCTAAAGACTAGTAATATAGATACAAGCCCATCTGGGCTAGTGGAATTATTAATAGCCTTAACAGCCATTTATAAGATGAGCTCTTTACTAGCGCCCTCTAGTTCTGAAGAAATAATCTTATATGCTTGTTGTAATGGTATGTAATATTATTCTACTTTTCTAACACTATTGTGTGCCTTAATAGGGACTTCCTTAACCTTAATTTCTATTGCCTTCGCCTATTGCCGAAACTCTATAGATAAGAAGTTCCTTTCTATATTATAAATAACTTAATTAGGGGGTCTTAGGTAGATATTAATCTAGCATAATTAAAGAGTATCCTATGCGTTCCTAGCTAATATATCCTTTAGGAAACGTGCGGCTTGAAAGAAGGTTAAGAGGTTAATAACTTAGAGTACTAGCTTGCCGCTAAGATATATAATGTTAATGATAATATAGAAGTTAAAGTTGTAGTTATCTTTAAGGGTGAACTTAAATTGGCTAGGGGACTTCTAGTTTATTTAGCAGTAATAGCAGTACTTTATAAGATGCTTAATTGTCTTAGCCTTGACTTTATAACCTACTTGCTAAAGAACCCTAAGCAATCTATAAACTAATAGGTGACTGAAGCGATGGTGTAGTTAACGTAACTCTAACTTAGTTAAATGGCTCTAAGCAACGCTCCTTTCTGGCTATTAAAGGAGTAACCAACGGTGACCCTACTTGCGTATAATGGGCACCTGATTATCTCCCTAAATGAGTATATTCTTAAGGTTATCTAGCTTAATGCCTAACTTATCTATATCTTAGATGCAGAATAGAAACGGGGTGTTTATAGGAATAATGTGGAAAGTGATATATCCTAATAGGGTTTAGACCTTAATTGTGCCAAAAGAGATCACAGTACCCTTGCTAAAGCGGATTGTATATTGGCCTGCTGTTAATTAGTTAATCTAAATAGAGCTATTAAGCTACTAAAGAGCTCGAACTTAAGGTTCTCCTACTATAGATACTCCTACGGCTCTAGTATCTGGCATAATACTATAGAAGACGTTCGCTGAGTATCTATTATTAAAGGAGAACGCGGAACTTTTCTTTAGCTTGTTAAAGACATCTGACTTTGTAACAGAATGAAGCGTAGATTGGTTATTAAGGATAGGGACGGTTTGTGTGCTATTTACCTTACTATACTTAGTGAAGTATTGGTTGGGAGAGTAGTCCTTAATTTCTATATCTATAAGGGGCTATTTGGCCTTGTTAACCTTACCCTTAAGATCTTCTTCGCCTTTATATTAAACCAGAAAGCTTTAGAAGTAGGCTGTAGTAACCTCTTAGTTTCCAACATTTCGTGCGCTCTAGCGAAACTTATTATATGCCTCCTTTTGTCTATTAAGGGGGTGCCTAGTTAACTAGCAATTTGGCTTCTTATAAACGTAGCACTTCTTTTAACAATTGCTCCGAAATAAACCTCTACAATTGCCTTGTGGTTAACGTTAATTATACCCTTTGCTGTATCCCCTACCGCGGCCACTATATGTTTGGTCGGTCCAGTTGTGATCGTGTTAGTTAGCTGGGTTAATTGGAGTAGGTTAGGGTTAGGTGTTAAATTGCTGTACTTCTTAAAAGCGCAGAGCGGTGCTAATAGAGGATCTTAATTGAGCACACACTCCTTTATAAATATTTGCAGGATTAAAGAGAGTAAGGTTGCATTCTTTAACACCTTAGCATGCGCTAATAATTTAATTACGTAGGCTAAAGTCCTTTTAATATAATTTGGATAAACCATACTAAATTATCTAAAGTTAATTGAAGAGCTTTTAGAGATAATTAAGTTGAGAGATATCTGGGTTTATTGTAATAATCCTTAGGAAGGTAGTCTCTCTCCACTCTAATATATACTGCTGCTTATTCTTTTCTGTTTTGAAATGGCATCTTATCTTATATATTATTTGGTTAAAATTGTATCCTTTTTCTACCAAACGATCATAATAGAAGGTACTAGCGCGGCCCTTAAGTATAATGGAATAGGTGTTATAATATTGGTTAGGTTCCAGTCTAACCTTCTAGTAACAGTTATAGAAGATACGTAGCTTTGAATTAAGGATATTATATAGTTCCCTGCCAAACCTCTTTTCCTGGTCCGAATAGAGCTTTGTAAGCTCTGTAAGCATTTTTAAGGTGCCTCTAAGCGGTATTAGGCCACGTTGAAATTGCATTAGAAATTAAGGTGGGGATTGCTTTATAGGCTATAGTGGAGATATAGATCTTAATGGAACACGGCGTAGTACCTAATCTTGCTATAATAGAGTTTGAAGGTTATTAAATCGCGAAGTAAGGGGATCTTGCGCTTGCTCTTATTTAGTAGTTAAAGTTGTAGGTTGAATTAGTGGATCCTAGGGAGCTAAAGATAATAGAAGTGATAGATACGGAACGTAAGAACTCGTGCCTAGAGTAATAGAATTTAAACGTGTTTCTATTGGTGTATTATTTAGATTCTATTATAAGTTGAGCTTCTTTATAGTGCGTAGTTGGTGCTTAATCTCTTATAGAGTCCATTTGTGCTCTTCTTTTGCGTTAATAACTTGCTCCTAAATATTGTCTCTAATAGCGCTTCCATCTATAAGGACAAATACTCTATTCTCCTAAAGGAAGTTACGGAAGTCTTATATAATAAGCTTATTCGCAAGAGCCTATGTTTCCTTTGTCTATCTAACGAAGTCCTCCTTTATGCAATACCATAGCATAGTGTTGTTGTATTTGCTGTCTGTGTAGTGTACTATATGGTATAATAAGAATCCGTTTAGGTCCTTTTGCTTAGCATTTATAGGGTTAATATCTTTATTCTATATCTTTGGGTTAATGTCTTTCTTATACTTCTTTAGGTAGGTTAACGCTATAATAGGTCGAAGGTAGGTAGGGTTTTTGGTTTTATAGAATCTCGTAGGTTTGCTGTCAAGAGGTAGGCAATTTAAGATATTATTTAACGCGTTTCGGACGTTAACTTAAAACCCTAGGTTTAGTGACACTTCTGACCTAAAGTACCTAACCAAATCTTTGTAAACGTGGTTGTTCTATATAATGGACGCAACTTGGTATCTCCTAGTACTTAGTAACACTTCTATTACTAGTTTTCCGCAAGTCTAAGGTAGCACAGTATCGCCGGGATCCATTCTATATGAGCGTATATAGCACCCCTGCACGAGACTATCTCTTCTGTTTGAAAACCTAGCTACTCTGTGGTTAACTGTGTATTTAACCACTAATTAGTGTTGGTTATACAGGGTGACTCACCAATAACGACTACTTGAGTAGGTTACAGTGATGTTAGTTAAAAGCTTCTTAATTAGAATAAGGAAGGGCGAGGAGCTTAAGACTCCTCGCCACGCTAGTGCCGCGGCGTTATGTGATGACCGCTTGCCTAATTCCCGATATTTAGTTTAACTATTTATCTCTAGATAAAACGCAGTTAAGAGTTATATTTAAATGCTTAATTGTTTATATAGAGCTTGCCAGAAGTCTAAAACAAACTAGCTTCCGTGGTTGGATATTATTATATTAGGAAGTCTGTATAGCTTAAAGATATGCTTAATAAAATATTTGGCTACTGATATCGTATTAATTAAGTCTATAGGAATTATATATCATATTTTTATAAAATGGTTAACTACTACTATAATATTCGTAAACCCGTTACTATTAAGCAAGTTAACTATAAAGTTAATTAAGATATCGCGCTATCTTTATATTGGAATTGGTAGCGGTTAAAGTACTCTTTATTTCTTTACATAAGAGGGTTTTCTATATACGTATATCCTACATACTTAAACGTATTTCCGTATATAGTTGTGCATTATAGGCTAGTAATATGCTTATTAAACGATCTTATAGGTCTTTATATAGCCAGGATGTCCTACTATAGGGAAGTTATATACAAATTTAAGTATCTTAAATTATAAAGGTTTGGAATTTAGAACTACTATCTTCTGTTAATAGTATAATCAATTATTTTAAATTTCGCATTTAGCGAGTGTAATATCCTTATACTGTTATTTTCTAGTTTAGATCGCCTTTATTACATCTACTATCTATATATTATTCTTATATTTATATTCTATTAGCTTATTAATTTCCATTTCCCATTTATTAACTTCCGATTTATTTCTATTAAGTTCCATATCTAGAAATATAGGATATAGTTTTTTAAAATGTTTAGGAGGCAGTAAGATCTATAATTGATTTATAATCCGTTTATTTAAGGCGTTTGCAGGTAAGTCCTATAATTATTATATTAATATATTAGGCTTTTAATTAAGTTTGCCCAGTTAATACGTAATCTTAAAGCTAAATTATAAGAGGTATTTGGCCTAACAAATTTAGCGCTACGTTAATTATTTTATAGTTATAAAGTATTACAGGTTCTTATAGTCCGTTAACACGCGTATTAGAAACAATAATCCTTCTAGCTTAAGACGCCATTATTTAAAGCATCTAACGATTGCAAGTAGTTCCTTATTGTATATCTTATAGTTTAATTTAGTAGAGGCGAGTTTCTAGGAGAGAAAGGCTACTAGACATAATTCGCCATTCTTATTATATTATAACAACACTCCCCCTAGCGCATAATTAGACAAGTTAGTTTTAATAGTATATTTAAGGTTAGGGTTAAAGTAAGTAAGAATTAGAGCAGTTATAAAGCAACATTTTAAATTATTAAAAGCTTATTTACATCTAGCGGTTTATTTAAATTTTATATTCTTCCTTATTAGGTTTACCAATAGCTAGGCAATTTCTAAGAAGTAGTTAATAAATTAATAATAGAAATTTGCGAATTCTAAAAATCCTTAAATATTTTATACGTTGCTAGGGCTTTCCTAGTTTATAATTGCAGCGACTTTCTTAGGATTTATTTTAATTCCATTATAGGATATAATTAAGCCTAAGTATATAACCTTAGACGTGTAGAACTTGCATTTCTTAATATTATATTGTAAGCCCGCGTCTTATAAGCGTTTAAGGACTATTTTAATATGTTTTTAATGTTTAGAAAGCAAGGATAAGTAAATTAAGATATTGTTAATATATGTAGTAATGAATATATTAAGGAATTTACGAAGCGTATTGTTAATGTATTGCTAAAATATACTAGGACCATTCTTTACGCTAAACGGTATTACTAGGTATTTAAAGAGTCCCCATTATATATAAAAAGCTATATACTTTTTATCCCCTTTATATATACGGATTTTATTAAAGGCGGTAACTATATTAAGCTTTGTAAAGTACCGAGCCTTTACTAAATAGTTAAGCGTTTCTTAAATTAAAGGAATTGGATATTAGTTTTAAATTGTAATTATATTTAGAGCTTAATAATTAATATAGAATCTTAAGCCTCCTCTTAGCTTTTTAATAAATAGTATGGGTAAGGCAAATAGAGATTAGCTAGGGCGAATAAATCCCTTTTCTAGATACTCGTTAAGGTATTATTGTATTATAAGCAGTTCTTCTTATAATATACCGTATAGTGGACTAAACTTTAGTGTTATGCTAGGCTTAAGTTCTATCTTAAAATCGTGTTTCTCTTAGTGCAGGGCTAGTTAGTCTACAAATCGTTTTTTAAACTTATTAATTAGGTTATGGTACTCTTTGAGCATAAGAGGTTAAGGATTAAGATATTGTTTTGGTTCTAGTACTTTCTTAATGTCTTCTATAGTTATAGCAAAGATTTTATAATCTTGTCTTTTTGCTAATAAGATAAAAGGCGCGGCCTATATTATATAAATTTTAAGAGGTTTTAATATAACATCTTTACATTCTTTACCATAATTAGCAGTTATAGATTTATTATATTGGCTTAAGGTTTATGGCAAGGGTAATTTATATTATATTAAATTTAAATAGTTGTGTGTATATTTATAGGGCAAATGGTTTTTTAAGTAATAACTTTGGTAGTAGGTTATACGGAACTTTAGTATTTCTTTAACCTAGTTAATTAAAGGGTTATATCGTTTTAGCTATCTATGTCTAAGTATTATCTTATAGTGCTTTAAGGGTGTTATAAATAGGGAAATATATTTAAGGTATTTACCTATTTACAATTTTATAAGAGTATAGTGCATCAGTTTACTATATATTAAGGGTTTGCTATTAAAGCCTTATAGGCCTTAGGGCTTATTAAGTTTCTTTAAATTTAGGCGTTAAGTTTTTGTATAGTTTATATTAATAAAGCCTATACTGGTAGCTTTGCTATTTATTAGGATTTATACTTCCTTCCATTTTCTAAGTATTTGAATTTTGCTAAGTATATTAAGGGAGTTGTGTTATGTATTAGCACTAGAAGAGCCTAAACACTTATACTCTTCTACCTTTTGTCCTAAGGCGTAACTTGGCCTTAGGACGATTTGTTTTCTAAATTAACTAAAGGTAAAGTGCTTCGTGGCGTCTAAGTATAATTTATAGAGCGGGTATAATTTAAGGAATAGGTATGATTTGAAAATTAGGTATAGCTTAAGGAGCGGGTACGACTTAAGGATTGGGAGGAGCTATAGCGGACTTTTTTAAAAGGGTAAGTTTGGTAATGCTTTTAAATATATCCTTTTTTACTGCATTTAAAGCATTCTCTATTTATGGCTTGAGTTCTTTATTTGTTAGTTCCTAAGGGTGTATAGAATTGAGCGGTATTAAGGTCTATAGGGTTATATATAGGATTTTTAGGTTTTAGAGACGGATCGCACTTTAGGGAGTATACCAGTTTTATAGAGTTTTAAACGCAAGGTGTAGTTGGCTTTAAAGAATAAGTTTATTTATTATATTAAAGGTCCTTATTAATTTATTAATATATTATAGCAAATTTAGATAGGTTCTTCGGCAGTTCTCTGCCTACTAACTAGGCTTTAATCTTATTTAAAATAGCTTATTAAAGAGCAGTAACTCTAGCGGCTTTATTCTAATCTAGCTTACTAATAAGACCTAAAAATTCTAAAAAGAAGCTGGTAAAGTCTTAATTCCATTATTATAGGTTTTTAAGTTTAGTAACAGCTGTATATTCACAGCTGGCGTTATTATATATTTGTTCTAGCAGAGAGACAAAGGTTTTAAAATTAATAAAAGTGCCGTTGCGGAAGAATAGATCTATAGTTTATATAGTATTCTTGCTTAAATAAGACATTCTATAGCTAACCTTGCTAGCCTTAGTGGGGTATTAATTATAGTTTGTTAAGAGTTTAAGACGGAGCTTGGTTACAAAGGGATATAGGTTATTTTAGTTTCTATTAAACATTAGAGGATTAGGGAGCTTTTTGGATTTTATAATAGGTACTAGGTTTACTACAGGTATAGATTAAGCTACTATTACTAGTTTAGTATTCGCATTTAACGTATTAGGTTTAGGTACTATTATTTTAATCTTATTTATAGGTGTTGCTATTAGGGTTTATAATATAAATGCCTTAACATTGCGGAGTTCTTTGCAGAGTGCTTTTATTAATTGCTAGTACTGAGCTTCCAGTGCAGCCTATTGCTAAGCTAAGGCGTCCATAAAGGCCTATTGTATTATAGTTAACTATTCCCTAACTAGGGTTATAATACTTATGGTTATTAAAAGGGATTTGGGTTCGTTTGCTATTTTAATAGTAGTTGTTTTAACGCAATATAATATAAGAGCGCGAAGAGGCTTTAGGGAAGATTTAAAGGAATAAATATAAATTCTATCTAATCTAAGGGTATATAGCTCTTGTAGAGTATAAGACGTTGCGTAAAGAAGAGAAAGGAATATAGAAAACTTGTAACTAAATATTTAGGGTCTTAGCAGTAGACGCGTGGGTATAAGCCCACGTGGATTTTAATAAGTTTCGACCAAATTCCATCACGTTAGTGGAATTTGGTGGAATTTAATTAAGTTAGTGGAACTTAGTGGAAAACGGTGGATTACAGCGGATAATTGCGGACAGTTATAGATAGTTGCAGACAGTTACAAACAGTTATGAACAGTTTTATACAGTTATCTATTAAGTGTTTCACCAAGACATTCCTACTATAACTGGGCTAGTCCCGTTACAGGAGTATAAGGTTAATAAGATTCTTACTAGTAGAGTCTACTATAAGGGGTTATAATATAAGGTTAGCTAGGTAGGCTACGACCTAGATAACACCTAGTATAACGTAGACGGCTTTATTAGCGCCCCCTATAAGATTAAAACATTCTATAACAAGAGACCCTATAACGCCAGCCTACTAGTACGGCTATTATAGTGGCTAGAGGCATATTATAAAGATAAGAATCTAGAGCCTATAGAGGAAGATAATAAAGCAGAGAAGGATAGAAAGAGAAGGGAGGTAAGGAGGGCTTAACTACAAAGATCGAGGACGATCTTCTTGACTTAAAGGGGGGTAATGTTACAGTCTGCCATTTTCTACCACTTTCTACCAATACTGTAAGCGAGACGGATTAAGGTTATTCTAATGCCGACTGCATATATAGTTGTCTGCTATACCCTCTCGTAGCTCCTTATCTTAGTCTATTTATAATATAGCCCCTTATTGCTGCTTAATCTATCAGATCGCTTCTACGGGATCGCTAGCCGTAACACTTATTATATTACCTTACTGCTAAAACTTACGTACTTCTCTACGTCTAATTATCTCTAGAATACTATAAGCTAAAAGCCCTTTATCTTCTCTATCGCCTCTATGTTATAGCGATATTATAGCTTTATTATGCGAGAAGTTAGATATAGGTAGTCGGTTAGTTTTAGTCTAATCCTGTCGTATTACCTTACTACTAAAACTTACGTACTTCTCTATATCTAATTATCTCTAGAATACTACGAGCTAAAAGCCCTTTATCTTCTCTATCGCCTCTATATTATAGCGATATTATAGCTTTATTATATAAGAAGTTAGATATAGGTAGTCGGTTAGTTTAGTATAAACATTCAATTCTAAACCTAACTTAACTTTTACGACGATGTATCTCGCCCCTTAGTATTCTTAGTAGGGGGTTATAATCTATAAATATATAAATATAATTACCTAAAAAATCTATTATATCAATAAAATATATAACAACTCTCGTGGTTGGGACGTAGTTCGTAAAAATACATAAAATTCGATTTTTAAAATATTTACTTCTTACCAAAGCGACGCCTATAAGCTCTTAGACGCTCTGTAGAAGATTTTATTAGGTGACAAGGGTACGTAGGGGGCTGAAATTAGTGCGCTATTCCAATTGGTCCAGGAAAGTGTCTATGCGTTATCCTATGTCACGGAACAAATCTTCTGCGGAGCGTCTAATTTATAAAATAAGTTTAAGTTTTGTTACTGCCTAGGCTTAGCTTAGTCCTAGCTAAGCAGGCAAAGCAAGCAAAAGTATCTAACTCTTGCAACTTGTAACTAAATTAAATTAAATCAACGGGAGTCAAATACCTGTAATATCTATAATAAATCGAGCTAGTTGTAGATCTTTTTTCAAAATTTTATGATATTGTTTGGTTTAACGTCTTGGCCACCCAGTCGGGCCACCCCCTTTTCCAAGCCACCTAAACAGAGGTAAGTTTAGCTTCCTAAACACTTTCTAGACTTATATTAGCCCTTACTATTTGCTTTAGTTACTTAAATAGCTTTAAAACTTGCTTAAGAAGAATGCATACAGCTTATAATTAATGCCCTTTAAAATAGCATTGTCTTATCTTAACAAAAAGCAGCTTTTATGTTTAATATACTTAGAACTTGTTACACATTGTCACAGTACGTGCAGAGAGTTAAGGTATGAGGTGAAAGTATAAACATTAATGTCATGTGAGGATCTATGTAAGAGTATATTGCAAAAAGGTGCATAGAGGCGAAAAAATCGCTTATTTTTTAAGTCATTTTGCGGTAAAACTAATCATGCCTGCGTACTATGTATACTGCCACCTACGACCACCTAAAAAATATCCAAAATATCACCACTACGTCAACTATTTAACCTATCTTTAGTTTAGTTCCTTTATAGTTAAAAATCCCATTAAGTTCTTATAATCCGTCTTTACTATAAATAGCTTCTCTATACCTTGCAAGAATGCTCTCTATTCCTTAAGTGCTACGACTATCCTTAATAGTTCCTTATTATAGATATTGTAATTTAATTTTAGTAGTGTTATCTTTTAACTGTAATATGCTATTAGGTGCCATACTTTATCTTTGTATTTCTATAATAAGTATACTCCTAGTATATAGTCTAATACATCTATTTTAACTCTAGTCTCTGATTATGGTTAATAAATCTTAAGAATTGGGTCTTCTATATACTTTTCTTTAAGTTCCTTAAACAGCTTCCTATATTCCCCATCCTATCTCTATAGCTTATTTTTCTTTATTGGCCTTATTAAAGGTTTAATTTCTTTTAACTACTATACAATAAATCTTTTATAGAAATTCGCAAATCCTAAAAATAATTTCACTTGCGTAACCGTCTCTGGTTCTTGCCATTTAAGTATATATTATACTTTTTCCAGATCCATTTAGATTTGTCTTAGTTTAATAATAAATCCTACAAAGTCTGTTTTTGTTGTAAAGAATTTATATTTCTTAATTGCAATTGGCATTTTATTGTTATATAACTGCTATAATACCCATTCTATATAGTCTTTATAAATCTTATTATTGTCTAAGTAAATAATAATGTCGTCCAAGTCAGCGTGGTTTTTAATATCAATACTGCCAATAATATTGATCAATATTGTTACTAACCAATATTGGCGAGTATTGGCGAGTATTGGCGATATTTGTAATATTGGCACGGATGTTCTTAGCACCCCTTAAAATTTTTACACTACAATATTGTATACATAGTTATTATAATAATAGCTTCTAACGCGGGTTCATCACTTTTTACGCCTATATTAGACTCCCTTAATATAAAGGAGTCATTAAACTCCCAATAAAAGAAGACTTCTAAGCTATGGGCATATACCCAGCCACTATATAAAGATAAGGCTATATACTACAAGAGAATAAAGCTTATATACTATAAGCATTATATAGAGACAGTACATTACTTAAAGTCTACTATAAATTTTTGATATTACCTAAGGTCTAAGCATAATATCCGTTCTAAAAAGCAAGATGGCCCTATTTATATAAAAACCAGTACTTAACTCCATAATTTCTATATATAGCTCCGCGATATAGAGCAGGCAAATAATATTAATGCGCTTGTCCTTTAATCTACACTTAATCGGGAAGCTATTACTACAGCACTTATTTTATTAATAACCGTACAAAGGCTACTATTTTGAATTGTTAAATAGCTGGAGTTCTATATATTCTATTGGGTTCTTAATCTAGAGGTTAAAGGTTATATTATAATAACTTATTCTATAGTTAATAAAATAGTCTAGGATACATTTGTAATATAGAAGGATGTTATATAAAAGAAGCTTCAATTAGTAATATCTAAGGTTTACCTCTTACTAGATATCTGGACGTCCCCAAACAGATATCTTCTACTTAGCGTCTGTGTATACTTTGTTAATCGAAATAAAAGACTATAAAGAGGCCTTCTTGCACTCCGTACGACACTATTATATAGTAGAGAGGACTAGTTTCAAACGCTGCTTCCAATACTCTAGGACTATAGTATTGTATAGAGACTTAGTGCTATTATTACCGATAATATATCTACAAATAACGTCCTATGTCATATAATCCAAAAATATCTTTAGGAAGATTATAACATAGAGTGGAAATCTCTACACTAACGAATTTAATATAATGGCTATATTATCCACCTTACTATTAAGGCCTTCTTCTTCTAAGACTTGGTTTAAGAAGATAAGCTTTTATTATTGTTGGGAATGAGGCAAGCGGTCGTCACGTGACGCCGCGGCACTAGCGTAGCGAGGAGTCTTAAGCTCCTCGCCCTTCCTCATTCTAATAAATAAGCTTTTTAACCAACATCACTGTAACCTACTCGAGTAGTCATTATTGGTGAGTCACCCTATGTGACCAACACTGATTAGTGGTTGAATACACAGTCAACCATAGAGCAGCTAGGTTTTTGAATAGAAGAGACAGTCTTATATAGGGGTGCCATATGCGCTCATATGGAATGGATCCCGGCGATACTATGCTACCTTAAACTTGCGGAAAACTAGTAATAGAAGTGTTACTAAGTACTAGAAGATACCAAGTTGCGTCTATTATGCAGAACAACCATATTTATAAAGATTTAGTTAAGTACTTTAGGTTAGAAGTGTTACTAAACCTAAGGTCCCAAGTTAACGTCCGAAACACGTTAAATAACCACCTTAATCCCTTTAGTGTACCTTTGCAGACTATAAGATTACAATTACTACCCAACTACACCTACTATGGCGTTAACCTACCTAAAGAAGTACGAGGACAATATTAACCCAAAGACATAGAACGCCAACATAACTAACCTTAAAGATGTTAATTAATAAGACTTAAATGGATTCTTATTATACCGCATAGCACACTATAAAGATAGCAAATATAACAATACTATGCTATAGTACTGTATAAGGGAGGACTTTATTAGATAGATAAAGGAAATATAGACTCCTATAAAGAAGGATATTATATAAAACTTCCATAACTTCTTGTGGGAGTATGGAGTGTTTATACCTATAGACGGGGGTATTATTAGAGATAACATTTAGGAGTAGGTTATTAATATAAAAGAAGAGCACAAATAGACTCTATAAGAGATTAAGCACCAACTACGCACTATAAGGAAGCTTAACTTATAATGGAATCTAAGTAATATACCTCTAGAGACGAATCTACCTCTGCCTTTAACTCCTCTGTATCCAATTTAACCTATAACTTTAATATCAGATACTATACCCCAACAAAAGCAGGTATAGGACCCTATCGCTTTATAATTTAATAGCCTTTAGACTCCACCGACTAGACCTATATCCCCACTACAGCCTGTAATACAACTCCCACCTCCTCCTTAATCCTAAATTGGAGGCATTTTAAAATTGCTTACAGAGCTTATAAAGCTTTATTTAGATTAGGAGAAGAAGTTTAGTGGGGAATTATATAATGTCCTTAATTTAAAACTACGTATCTTTTATAACTGTTACTAGAAGGTAGGAATAGAGTCTAATTAATACCATAACGCCTATTCTATTATGCTTAAGGGCCAAGCTAGTACCTTTTATTATAATCGTTTGGTAGGAAAAGGATATAATTTTAACCGCATAATATATAAGTTAAGATATCACTTTAAAACAGAAAAGAATAAGTAGTAGTATATATTAGAATGGAGAGAGACTACCTTTCTAAAAATCATTACTGCAAACCCAGGTATTTCTCAGCTTAAATGTCTTTAAAAGCTCTTTAATTAACTACAAACAATTTAGCGTGGTTTATCCAAATTATATTAAGAGGATTTCAGCCTATATAATTAAGTTATTAGCATATGCTAAGGTGTTAAAGAATGCAATCTTGCTCTCTTTAATCCTGTAAATATATATAAAGGAGTATATACTTAATTAAGATCTTCTGTTAGCACCGCTCTACGCTCTTAAGAAGTACAACAATTTAACGCCTAACTCTAACCTACTTTAGCCGACCTAGCCAACTAACATAATTATAACTGGACTGATTAAATATATGGTGGCCGTGGTAGGCAATACAGTAGAGGGTATAATTAACGACTATAAGGTAAAGGTAGAGGTCCTTGTAGAGGTTTATTCCAAAATAATTGCTAGAAGAAGTGCTACGTTTATAAGAAGCTAAATTGCTAGTTAACTAGGCACTCTCTTAATAAGTGAAAAGAAGCATATAACAAGTTTTGCCAGAGTATAAGAAATGTTAGAAATTATAAGGTTACTACAGCCTACTTCTAAAGCTTCCTAGTTTAATATAAAGGCGTAAAAGATCTTAAGGGTAAGGTTAATAAGGCTAAACAGCTCCTTATAGATATGGAAATTAAGAACTACTTACCCAACTAATACTTTACTAAGTATAGTAAGGTAAATGGCATATAAACCATTACTGTTCTTAATAACTAATCTACGCTCTATTCTATTACAAAGTTAAATATCTTTAATAAGCTAAAGGAGAGCTCCGCTTTCTCCTTTAACAATAGATACTTGGCAAATATCTTCTATAGTATTATACTAGATACTAGTGCCGCAGGAGTATCTATAGCAGGAGAACCTTAAGTTTAAGCCCTTTAACAACTTAATACCTCTATTTAGATTAACTAATTAACGGCAGGTTAATATATAATTCGTTTTAGCAAGGGTACTGTAATCTCTCTTAGCACAATTAGAGTCCAAACCCCCTTAGGGTATATTACTTTTTATATTATTCCCATAAATACCCCGTTTCTATTTTATATTAGAGATATAGATAAATTAGGCGTTAAGCTTAATAACCTTAAGAATGTACTTATTTAGGGAGATAATTAGGTGCCTGTTGTGCGCAAGTAGGGTTACCCTTAGTTACTCCTTTATTAACTAGAAAAAAGTATTACTTAAAGCCACCTAACTAAGTTAGAGTTACGTCAACTATACCATTAATTTAGCCACCTATCTATTTATTAATTGTTTAGGGTTCTTTAGCGAGTAGGCTATAAAGTTAAGGTTAAGGCAATTAAGTATCTTATAAAGTACTACTACCACTACTAAATAAACCAGAAGTCCCCTAGCTAATTTAAGTTCACCCTTAAAGATAACTATAACTTTAACTTCTGTATTATTGTTAATGTTATATATCTTAGCGGCAAGCCAGTACTCTAAGTTATTAACTTCTTAACCTCCTTCTAAGCCGCACGTTTCTTAAAGGATATATTAGCTAGGAATATATAGGATACCCTTTAATTATGCTAGATTAATATCTACTTAGGACCCCCTAATTAAATTGTCTATAATATAGGAAAGAACTTCTTATTTATAGAGTTTTAATAATAGATAAGGGCAATAGTAATTAAGGTTAAAGAAGTCCCCATTAAGGCATATAATAGTATTAGAAAAGTAGAGCGATATTATACGCTATTACGCCGCGTATATAAGATTATCTCTTTAGATCTAGAGGACGCTAGTAAAGAACTTACCTTGCAAATAGCTATTAAAGCCATTAATAATTCCGCTGGCCTAGATGGACTTATACCTACGTTACTAGTCTTTGGCGCCTACCCTTAAATAACTAATAATTCTCTACTATCTCCCTCTATTATGCAATAAGCTAAGGCTATTTATAAGGTAATAAAGGAGGTGTGACGTCTCTACGCTATACGCTAGGTTAACAACGCACTAGGAATAAGAAATGGCCCAAATACCTTAACTACACTTAATCTGCCACTCTAGTTTAAGGTACGCGTATAGTATAAAAAGGGAGAATAGTTAGGCTCACATTAACTTATTGCAATTAATAGTTAAACTTGCACTATTTAGATGCCTAACAGACCCATTTAATTCCGTTTAACTGTTATTAAGCCCTACTATAAAGATAATAGTTTTAAGCCTTTACAGGATGCCCTAAAAGATGCCCTAAAGGAGAACCATAATTAATGTGCTCTAGAAGGCGACTACAATCCTAATATAATTATAGTAGATATGCCGCAACTATAACGCGGTAGAGGTCGCCTAAAAGGATTATAAAATTACTAATATCTTATTAATTTTAAAGAGTAATTCGTTGCCGCCATTAAGAATAGAGTTAAGTTATTAATGGCCTTTATAACAGCTAAGGAGAAGGCTAACTTTAAGCTTGTAAAACAGCTCTAAAAGGAAGGTTATATTATAACTCTAAGAGCTCCTTTCTAAGCATCTAATAAGCAGGAGATTAATGGTCTTATTATAAGAGGAGTCTTTAAATTTAAGAAATATAACCCCACTAAGTTTAATAAAGTTTGCATCTTTAAATTAAAAATAGTTAATAAGATTAAGGGCAAAGCTATTAACGCCCTATTTAAGAAATTAAGGCTTATTATCTAAGGTTACAATAATAATAGTAAGGAGGTAATTCTTATGTAATCTCCTATAATTTAATAAGCTAGTTAGCAAGTTATTATTGCACTAGCTCCCTCCTTAATAAAGAATGGAATAGCGGTTTATTTATAAGATATTACTTAGGCCTACACCCAATTAGAGACGCACCTCTGGCACTTAATATTGGCATACCTTCCGGAGCAAATTTGCCACCAATATCCTAAGGATACAATTATAGTTGTGCTTAAGCTATTATATAGAATTGCAGAGGTAGGAACTTATTAGTAGGCTACCTATAGTAAGCACCATAAAGAGAAGCTTTTAATAACTACTTCTATATTTAATCCCTACTTCCTTATCACAACTATAGGAACTCCATTTAGAATTATTGGCATATAGACTAACAATACAATTATCTTAGAAGATGACCAATTTTTAGCTCTTAAAGAAGATGAGCTAGTAAAGGTAAACCTTATGGCGAAGCTAAAGGAAAAGCTTAATTTAACAACACTATTGCTCTTTAATGGATGCATCCTCTCTATAAACAAGGATTCTATTGCTTTGCGCTAAAAGGGCTAAGGTAAGAAGATTAATATTATTAACGTTAATTCTCTAAAGTAAGGATATATAGAGCAATGCGCTTGTAAAGCTTATATTGCTTCTATCTATTAACCTAAGGCTTTATTTAATCTCTCTATTGCTACCTAACACTAGAAACCAACTAAGGATAACGTTCTTGCCCTAAATAAACGTCTTTCCTAGTAAATAAACCATCTTAATTGGGGACTACTTTATATGCCTATTAATCTTCCCACTGCTAAGCTCTTTATATTTATTAATAGATTATTTATAAATAATAAAGATTTTAGCTCCTAGTTAGGATATAAGATTATTATTACAAACGAATCTACTAGAGAGAATAACTTTATAATTTACGGCAATCTTATCCATTAGAGCTCAACTAAGAGCAAGCGCGTTACTTAAAGTGTACTAGCATTAGAGATATGTAGAATAATTGGCGGAGTTAACATAGCAATTGCAATTAGAACTACCTTAAAGATAATTACAGATTAACTTAAAATCCCTATTATCCCTATAATCGTGTATACCAACTTATATTCCCTCTATAAGTATTTAGTTAAGCTTAGTACCATAAAGAAGAAGCGCTTTATAATTAATATTATAGTACTTTAGTAATCCTATAAACGGCAAGAACTCTTTAAGATTTAATAGATTAACGGTTAAGATAACCTAGCAGATATAATAATAAAGGCAAACCTAAATAAGGCTCTAGAAACGTTTATTAATATAAATACTCTATATATATAAGTTAAAGGTTAGGTTAAAAGGGAATAAGAGTATAATATTCTATAGACCCTAATTTTAACCAGCTAATTAGGATTTTCTATACCTGGTATGGAAAATTGCTATTAGCTCGCTTATAACTAGCGCCTTAGCGGCCCTAATATAATATTCACCCACGACTCCAAGTAAGAAAGCACCATGTGCTAAGAGGCAAATTTTAAAACAGCGAGACTTATATTATAATAGCAATAGTAAGTAAGGAGGATTAATATTTGTTACGCTAGTTAAGCAGTATTTGTATATAGATGGCAACCATAAAAGAAGAGTTGCCAGTGTTAGGAATGAGGCAAGCGGTTATCACATAACGCCGCAGCACGAGGAGTCTTAAGCTCCTCACCCTTCCTCATTCTAATAAATAAGCTTTTTAACCAACATCACTATAACCTACTCAAGTAGTCGTTATTGGTGAGTCACCCTATGTGACTAACAATTATACAATATTAAAGATAAGAAAGGAATTAAAGTTAACCTAGACTCTAGGAGAAACCAATTTTAAACCCTTAGTGCACTTAGCAAACTCTATAATATTATTATATACACCTAGAGCTTACTAGGTTATATAAGAGACTTTATTACTCTTACTTAAAGACGAATTCTATTAAATAATTATATAAGATAGAATAGCTGGTACTAGATGCTTTAGGTAGCCTTAGAACTTAAGTTAGTAATTAACCTTTATATAAAGAAGTATGCTAAGACTTTAGGCAAAGATCTCCTTACTCTATAGGATTGGACTACGCTTTATATAACGTATAACTTCCTTTAGATATTTAAGAGGGTTATATTAGAAACCTAAGGCCATAACATAACAATCTTAAACGTTCTCTTTTTAATAGATATTCTTATAAGGTATTTTAAGCAGAGTCTTATAAGGAATCTTCTCTTACTTTTAAAAGTTCTTTTAACGTTATATAATAGGAACATTATAAGAAGAATAGCTTCTTTTATTCTAGGATTTAAATTAGATAGAAGGTGTTTAATAAATACTACCTTAAGTTAGATAAATCCCCATTATACGCTGTAGCAATTATCTTTTATCCTAAATGTTGTGTAAAGTATATCCAAGCAAATTAGGAAAAGAAGTAGTAGAGAGCTATACTTAAAAAGGTTAAATAACTTTAGGAGGATTACTAATTGCAAGCTCTTAGGCCTAAGAGTTTTACTACTCTTTAGCTATCTGGGTTACTATATAGGCAAGCTAGGCCTAAATAAGAACTTAATTTATATAAATAGATTATTAAGGATCTTAATAAGTTTACTTAACCTTAGATCCAAGATAAGTATAATAACTATATTAACAATCCTCTAAGTTATATTAGAAAGCTTTCTACCCTTTAATAGTAGTGCTAAGAGCAATAGTGTATATAATAACCATAACTATTGCTGCTAGCAATTACTATCTTATTAATTCTAGTAATAAGTAATAAACCTAAACAACCCTTTTTAGGAGTACGTTGTATAATCTTATAGGAGAGAATATAAATAGGTGTTAAGACTTTTAAATAGGTAGAGTGTATAAAACAGTGGCACTAAACTGGACTCTTAGTTAAGGAAACTTAACTTATTCTTTATATAAAGCTCTAAATTTAAGAATCTATTTATATACTAATCTATTTTAGTTTTATTATATAAGATAACTACTTAGCTTATACGGTACGTTAAGCTATAGATTATATATAAGTGCCGGCGATACCCCTAACTAGCTAGGTATATACAGGTTACTAATATACTAAATAAAAACTTATATGTACCTAAGCTAGAACAATAGCATTCTAGGGGTTACCCCCTAGCTAGTCTTCCTCCTTATCCTTAATTAACAACAGCACCATTATTATACTATTACCACTAGCACCGCCAGCCCCTGCCTGTAGTAAGTATAGAGGTCTACCACTACTACTTTTATCCTTATCTTGTATAGAGTAGCAAGCTATATAGTTACGCTACTTATAATTCCCATATACTCCGCTAAAGTGCCTAGGTACCTAATAACATAATAGGAAAGGGCGATAGCCCAGGTAAGCGCCAAGGCACGCAGTATATGGGTTACCTACTACCCTACTCCGAGATTATATAAGGATGGCGTTAATATACAAAGGCTAGTGCGTTGCTATTTAATAAGGGGAGATCGCGCCTTATATAAACTCCATATCCTGCCCTAAAAGGGCCAGCAACGCCCGAGCCTATAGACTGTAGCAGTAGGGAGCCAGCTACTGCTATCCTACTATGAGGACGGGATTGACATTGGCACCGGCGGCGTTGACGGCGGTGACGGCAGCGTTGTAAAGAACGAGAGCCCTAAGTTAAAGTCAGCTTTGTACAAACTTCCAAAGCTAGGGTACAAGCTGCTCTAAAGCTATGGCAAACCTGTGAAGCTGCAAAGGGCGCCAGCTCCGTACGAGCTGTCCAGAGGATATACTCACATTGTTACTGCTGCTGCTGTTGTTGCTGTTATTGCTGTTATTGCTATTGCTACTGCTGGTGCTGCTGGTGCTGGTGCTGGTGCTGGTGAGGTAAAGAGGTAAAGTAACGTTTAGATTTAATATTAAAATACTATATAAGGAAGGCGCGCAATTATATAATAAGCAATCACGTGATTTTATTTCAAAACTTGCCAATATATGCCAATTCTTAATATAATTTTTATTTTTTTAAATAAATACGTTACTATTAGAACTGTTTTATTAAAAGTGTTGCAAATATTGAATATTGGCGCTGCAAATATTGGCATTTACCGATATTTTATTGGCTGGATATTCGCTTATTGAAAACCACGCTGGTCCAAGTACGTTAGTACAAACTTATCTAAGTGTTCTTATAACACTATGTTAATTCATTTCTAAAAGGTTACTAGTGCGTTAGTAAATCCAAACTATATAACCAATGGTTTATACAATCCTTCCCTTATTCTAAACGCTCTTTTCTATTTATTGCCTTCCTTAATCCTAATCTAGTAATACGCCTATCTTAGATTTATCTTTAAAAAGATTTTTACGTTTCCAATTCTGTCTTATATTTTGCTAATTAGAGGTAAGGGATATCTGTCCTTCTTTATAATGCTATTTAATTGTCTATAATTAATGTATAACCTAAGCTTTTTATTCTTCTTTAGTGCAAATAGAATTAGATATCCTACTAATAACTATAATAGTTTAATATATCCTTTTCTCAAACTGTCTTACACAAATTCTTATAATGCTTTTTGCTTAATCTTAGTTAGCTTATAGATTGGGAGGAACTTTAGACTAGTTCCTAGTTCCAAATCTATTACATAATCCCATTCCTAATACGCTGGCTACTTTTCTATTTCTTTACTCTATAGCTTTATATACTTCTAGAATCTCTTTAGTATATAGCTAACCTTCTTCTTAGCTGTTTTATAGGTTGCTCCTACTTAATACCAAATTATTTTAACTTGTTCTTAAGCTCGTTGGCTCCTTATATTTTAAATCTCAACATCTCCTATAATCTAGTTAATTCGTAAATTGTACTTTTATAACCATAGCATTCTTAAAACTGTCTTGTCTCTGCCTAATGGTAAAATATTAAACATTATATAGATCGTTCGTCCTTTAATTTTAAGCTTTATTAGTTCCATTTTAATATAGATTATTCTATCTCCATAAGATATTGGATCTCCTGTAATTGTCGTAAGTATATATAGGTTGTCCTTCTGCCTACAAGGTGTCCTTAGTTGTTTTACTGTAATTAGTAATATATAGTTTCTCATTACTCTACTGTCTACTAGTGCTTTAAATTTTTTAGCTTGCCACTTTACTTATAGATTTAGATATTGTCCCGTAATTTCTTTAAGGGTCTAAGGTTTAATTACTAGCTCCCTCTAATCTAATATACCTTTACTTTTTGTTACGGCGCTAGTAGAAAACAGTGGATTATAGTAGACGTTATGGTAGACGCAGAGTTACGTAAGCTTACGTAACTTGAGGATTATATAAGACTTTAAGCGACACTGCCCTTCTTCTCCTTTCCTTTCTCTAGCTTTAGATCCTTATTTATAGACAATCCAATCATATAGGCTTGCGCGACCCTCTTGCCGTACTTATGCCTTAATTAACTAAGTCGCTAACATTATCCAAAGCTTGTTACTACTCTTCTTTCCTAAGAAGGAACTTAAATATATCCATAAGGCCATAAATAGGATAAGGATATAGAACAGGACCCTAAGGACAGGACAGACCCCTAAGAACCAAAAGAACATAAATAGAACGTAAAACCTAAGAATAGGACACATATGGACTAGAACCCCCTAGGAAATAAATAAACACCAGAAATTACCTAATACCCCTACTACTATGCCAAGAAATATAGCAGCTGGCAAAGCCGCTGTAGGACTTATAAATACCTCCAATAGTGAAACAGTCGCCGTCTTGACCCCCTAGGAAGAGCTTATAGCAGCTAATGCCAAAATTAAACGGCTTTAAGGGCTGCTTAAAACTAGAGACACCCCTACACCTAGCAAGGAGTTATTAGACACCTAGAGACTTGCTATAATCCTTAAGGCCCTAGCCTAATATACAGCATTAGTATTATTGCGGTCCATAAAGGTTGCGGACCCCCTATTGCTTACAGACGGAACTAACCCTATATTTAATAATTGGAAGCTTTAACTGCAAGACAAGCTTAAAGTTAATATAGATCACTTCCCTACCACCTAAGCTAAAATGGCCTATGTCTTTAGCCGTACTGGTAGGGACACATAGACGCATCTATGTCCGCGATATGCCTAGGACTTAGTAAACCCCTTCCTCTCTAGAGAGAAGATAATTAACTACCTGTCTTCCATTTATAAGGACCCCTTTAAGATATAGAACGCCCACCTTAATTATAAAGCCCTTAATATAAAAACGATAGAGACCTTCTTAGTCTTCTAGACCCGCTTTCTATACCTAGCCAGATAGGCTTAAATCCCCTAGGAAGATTTAATGCCAGACCTCTTTAATAAGCTTATCCTGGACCTATAGCGTGCTGTACTACTAGTTTATACTACTATATAGACGCTAAAGGAACTTATGGACTAGTGCCTAGCTATTAACTAGGCCTCTACCAAATTAAGGCATATACTAAGTGGTATAAGACTAGAAGCTCTGCTAACTAGAATATAAGTACTATAAGAACGGGCCACAGCGCCCTAGTAAGATCTATAACTTTTACAGCACTAACTATACCGCCTGCTGTTAACCTAGCGGCTAGCTATACAGCTAGCCCTACTATAGGTCCAGTGAATACTTAACCTATATATAATAACCCCTATAGACAGGCCCTTAGCAATTAAGGAGCCTGCTTCTTATATAGCCAGAAAAACCACTTTATAAAAGACTACCTAATAGCAGTAAAGATAAATAAGGTTCTATTAATTTAGGAGTATAGTATAGAGTTGGAAAAAAAGAAACCCTAGAGTAAGACTCCTCTCTAGGGTTAAAAGGAATTAATATATTATATATTAATCTGGGTTGGCTAGTTAGTAGAAGAAGCTGCACTATCCCTTATACTTTATTCCGTAATAGATATTAAGTTTTAACCTCTACTTTAGCTGACTCTAGAGCAAATGCCTTTACCTTAATAGATATATAGTGTGCTGTAAAGCTAGCTGACTTTTTAAATGTACCCCTTAAGGAACTGCCTAAACTAATTCCTATTTATAGGTATAACGGATGGATAGGACTACCTATTATAACTATCTTGCGGATTTACCTCCATGTAGATAGACAAAGGCAGTATAATATCCCCTTTTTTATTACAGACCTAGGAAGCCATAATATAATCTTAAGAAGAAAATGGCTAGCCTATTTAGGCTTACAGCTTAATATATAGAGTAGACGGCTTGTCTGGCCTAAAACCCTACCCCTAATACCTTCGTTTATAAAGGAAATTAGCATTATAATGGAAAATCTTATACAGCTATAGATAGACACTATTTACTAGGCCGATGCTATATATAGGGACTAGGCCTTTAAGAAAGATATACAGCTTAATCCGCAACAGGTCTATATACTATGCCGCCACTAGACCATTAATGTCACACCACCAGTACTAGAAACCCAGAAAGTTAGTAATAAGCCAGCTGGCTTAGGCCCTATATAGCTATAAAAAACAGCAAGGAATATTAGACGCTATACTAAATATATAGACTAGAAAAATAACTTATAGAAGATGGAATAGGAGCTAAGGAGGGTTATAAACCCTCCTCCATAAAATATAGTCTACGGAATATCTGTAAAGAAACCTATAAACCTCCTACTAGTTAATATCTGCTGTATTAGTGCTATAGGGTTCTACTAGAGCTTAAAATGGCCCGATACTATTGCCTTTATAACTAGCTTATATAAAATTAACCAGATAATTAAAGATAAGGAAGCCCTAGCCTATAACTAGCTTAGTAGGGAAATTAAGCTTATAGATAAGGAGCTGGTAGAATAGAAACTACTCTACCAATACTAGGAATTTAAGGACGTATTCTCTAAAGTAGTATCCAATATACTCCTACCTTACTGACCGTATAACTACAAGATTAAGATTAAGCCTAATAAAGAAAACACCCTTAGCTATAGCCCCCTCTGCTAGTAATCTACTAATAAGCTATAGGCCACTAAGTAATACCTTATTAATAACCTTAATAAGGGCTTTATTAAGCCTAGCCAAGTCCCCTTTGCCTTACCCATTCTCTTTATAAAAAAGCTAAACAGTAGACTCTGTTTCTGCATTAACTACTATAAACTAAACTATATAACCCACAAAGACCAATATCTACTGCCCTTACTTTAAGAAATACTGGCCTATATAAGTAAGGCTAAGATTTTTATAAAGCTTAATATCCGCTAGGCCTTTTATTAAATTAGGATAGACCCTAGATCTAAGGATCTTACTATATTTTGGACCCGCTATGGATTATATAAATATAAAGTACTACCTTTTGGACTAATTAATGGACTGGCTATATACTAACGGTATATAAATAACGTACTCTTTAACTACCTTAATAACTTCTGTATAGCTTACCTAGATAATATTATAATTTATTCTGAGAATGAACTGGAATATAAGGAGTATGTCCGTAAAGTTCTACAACGGCTCTATAAAGCTAGTCTCCAGGCTGATATTAGGAAGTTAGAATTTAGTGTTAAGCGCACTAAGTACCTAGGGTTTATTATTAGTATAGATGGAATTAAGGCAGACCTGGAAAAAATGGCCATAATTAATTAATGGGAACCCTAAGAACTATAAAGGGGGTATAGTTATTCCTAGGTTTCTGTAACTTCTACTAACGCTTTATTAAGAACTATAACAGGATTACCTAGCCCCTTAACTGTCTTACTAGGAAAGACCAGCCCTTCTACTTTGACGCTATATATAGGTAGGCCTTTAATAAGCTTAAAAAACGGCTAGTATTGGCTCTCCTACTTGCCCACTTTAACCCAAAACGGCCCTTAATGCTAGAAACTAATACCTTAGATAGTGCGATAGCTGGTATCTTTTCCTAGAAGTAACTGGATAAAGAATGGCACCCTATTACATACTATTTGAAGACTATAATAGATGCTAAGCTAAACTACTATATCTATAATAAAGAAATGCTGGCTATTATCTCTAGCTTTTAGCACTGGCGTGCACAGCTAAAAGGGACCCCTAAGCCTATTAAGGTGGTTTTAAATCACAAGGCCTTAAAATACTTTATAATAATAAAGGCCTTTATGGCCCGGTAGGCACGCTAGGCGGATATCCTATTTTAGTTCTACTTCCTAATTATATATAGGCCAGGCATAACTAACCGTGCAGATGCCCTTATAAGGTATAAATAAGACCTAAATAACTAAATAGCCGCAAAGATTATATTATAGACCTAGATGCTGCTATAACCAGAGCACCTTAACCCCTAAATATAGGCAGAACTAAATACAGACCCCGCAAAGGCTAAGATGTGCCCTATTAATACTATGGAACTTAACCTTATTGATAAGCTACTATAAGCGAATTGTACGGCCCCTTCTCTATAGAAGTACCGTAAAAAGGTAAAGGACGTTACCAGCCTATAGTCCCTTAAAAATGGATTACTTAAGCATTAGGAACGGCTAGTAGTAGTAGAGGAATAGAACTTATGGACTTAGCTTATTGCCAAAGTATATGCCTAGGTCTCTATAGCCCACCCTAGAAAAAATAAAATCTATAGGATTATTGGCGATCGCTACTACTGGCCTAAAATGGTTATAGATATTAACCGTTATATACAGAACTGTAACAGCTGCTGTAGATCTATAATCCTATAAAATAAGACCCCAGGACTATTAAAACCACTCTTAATACCAGAGCACCCCTAGCAGTATATCTCTATAGATTTCTATAAGCTACCTATAGACCGTAGCGGATATAATATGGCTATGGTTATAGTTGATCGCTTTAGCAAGCGCCTATTCTTAATCCCTTATTATAAGAATATTAATGCTAAAGAGGCAGCCTAACTGTATGTCCACTATATCTACTAAATTTACGGACCACTAGATACTATTATATCCAATTATAAGCCGTAATTTATATTGGCTTTCTAGAATAAGTTTACCTAAATTTTAGGCATTAAGCTAAAGCTTTCTACGGTATACCACCCCCAGATAGATGGCTAGATGGAGATTGTAAACTAGTATTTAGACCAGAGACTCTAACCCTTTATTAACTACTTTTAGGATAATTAGGCCGAACTGTTACCTCTAATAGACTACGCCTAGGCTACCCTACCCTATAACTCTATAGGATTTACACCTATCTAGCTGGAAATAGGGTATTTACCCTATATAAGCTTTAACTGGGAAAGACTAGAAGGGCTACAGACCGTACGTAAAAAACTATCTTATAAGGAAGCATAGCATTACACTAAACGCTTAGAAGAAGCCTGGAAAGTAGCCTATATAAACCTAGAAAAGGCCTAGAAATTAATGGAATAGTAGGCAAATAAGCATAGGCGTAAGCCTGACTTTACTATAGGCGATAAGGTCTGGGTTATAACAAAGAACTAGAAGACAAAACGGCCTAGCTATAAGCTAGACTATTAAATAGCAGGACTGTATAAGGTCCTTAAGAAGAGAGGCAACTTATATAAAGTAAAGCTCCTAGATTTAATTAAGGTCTACCCTATCTTTTTACCAGATAAGCTACAGAAAGCTATAAACAACTCACTACCTAGATAAAAGAATGAACCGCCCCTGCCAATTTAAGTTAATAGCAATAATAAATAGGAAATTAAAGAAATACTGGCCTGTAAACTTATAAGGGGAACACTAAAGTATTATGTTAGTTGGAAAGGATATAACCTAGACCCTACTTGGTACCCTATATAGAACTTTATAGGTAGCCCCTATAAGCTTTAGGACTTTTATAGCTATTACCCCAACAAACCTAGACCGCCAAAATACCTAAACAAATAGATGGAATGCTGGCATAATAAAGGCGATAAGCTACTAGAAGAGCATAAAGATAAGAACGCCCTATAAGTATAATACGGACTACAAAGCCTAAGGGCAGGCTTTTTTGGAGGGGGGGTAATGTTATGGCGCTAGTGGAAAATGGTAGATTATAGTAGACGTTATAGTAGACGCAGAGTCACGTAAGCTTATGTAAATTGAGGATTATATAAGACTTCGAGCGACGCTGCCCTTCTTCTCCTTTCCTTTCTCTAGCTTTAGATCCTCGTTTATAGACAATTTAATTGTACAGGCTTGCGCGACCCTCTTGCCGTGCTCGTGCCTCGATTGACTGAGTCGCTAACACTTTTCCTAAATTTTAATTACCTAATCCTATCTAATCTTCTTTAAGCCAATATCTTATTTATTTATTTTCCTTAACATGCCATAGATAAGTATTCTCTAGGCATTCCTATCATTCTTACCCCTCTAGGCATTCTTCTATAAGGAATCTTCCTAGTTTTAAGGTTAACTTACTTTGCCTTTAAACTTCTACTAAGTGCTAACTATATATAAACTTAGCGTTTCTATAGCGTTTTTCATTTAGTGCCTAAAACATTTTTTATAAGTATTTCTTATTTTATAGTTTTAGTATCTTATACATTTTATAATAATTGTCTATATATACAATCTATGCTAATATATAATATACTAAGTGCTTTAGATTTACCCTTAGTTCGTTTTCTTCTTGACTTTAAACTGGTACTTCTATATCTATATAGTTGGAATTTCGCTTACTAGTACCGTTACTTACCAGCCTTTTCTCCAGTTCTATATTTAGTTTTCTAGGTCTTTTTTTATTATTATTAAGGCTCCCTTAATATAATTTATTTATCTTTCCGTAATAGAATAGTCTAGTATAACATTCTTATCTAGCTATTCGTAGAATAATTCTCAATCGTCATTTCCACGTTACTTATACCACTTTTAGTATACCTCTGTTAATATATAAGGTTTATCCTTAATAAAGTAGCGTTTACTTACTGCTTCGTGACATCCTTTAATATATTATTCTTCAAATTGGGGTAGTAGGTTAATTGCCTCTTTCTCTTTAAGCTGTGTTAACTATTTAGCTCTTAGTGTGCCGTGTCTTGGCCTACTGGTAATTCTTTATATTAGTAATCCTAGTTATCAGTTCTTAATCTTAGAATAGCCTTATTTAGCTTATTAGTCTTTAATTTATTAATTAAAGCCAATCTAATCTTTATCGAGTTACTTCTATAGTGCCTTTTAATCCTTTAACTTAGCTACAGGAATACTCTTTTCCTATTAGGATTTAGTTAATAGGTCCTACTATTACCTATTACAATTTCTTAGGTTTCTAGTCTTATTATGGCATCTTGCCTTTATTAAGTGCTAAAGTGGATTTATCTAATCCTACTTACTAATTATCTTACAAAGCAATAGACATTGTGTCTAATGGTGTTAATATATCCACTACTAATTTATACTCCGTGGCTGTCTCAGTCTCTACTTCTAATATTGCGTCCTTAAGGTCTGCATACTCCCAGTAAGCTACCTTTATTGCCTTATCGTCGCTTAATAACTCTTTATCCTTAAAGGTATTTAGTTATAATAGCTCTCAATTAATCCTAGAAGCTTCTTCTTCCATTAACTTATTAGCTAACTATTAGCTTACTATCGCCATAGAGTCTCTATCCAACTTATAAGATTTATCCAGCTTTTTATTATTATTCTCTTTAATACCTTACATCTAATATAACTTTAGTTTTTAAGGCTAGTATCCTACGCCATACTTTACTTCTTTATAGATCTAACAGTTATTATTATAATAAAAGGCAAAACTTAACATTAAGTGTTCCTTAGTTCCTCTTAACTTATTTATATTATATAGTATATTTATTCCTCTTACCGCATTATAGCCCTTATAGCTCTTATAGTCTTAAATATAATGTCTTTTCTTTTCATATCCCATATAAGCTCTATCTTTAAACTATTGCTGCTGTTATAGAGTCCGCTTAAACGTCTTCTTTTCTTAAGATCCTTAGTTTAGCCTACGCTCCCTAGACTTATAATCACTTAATCCTTAATTTCTAGGTTTCTATAATTTCTAATTCCATCTTTTATATTCTTTAGTACCGCTTAGGTCTATTGGCTTTGGTCCGCCATACTATAGTTTCTAATTTTGTTAGCTTGGTTACTATATCCTATATAACTGCGGTAATCTATTCTGACCTTTCTTAGCCTTTTCTCTTTAGTAGATCCTATTATTAATCTTAATTACTTAGTTAATTAATTCTCTTATTGTACTCGCATCCTCTATAAGTATTAATACGTCTTAGACTTTTTAACTTAAGTCCTTGCCGATATTATGCCATTAACGCCTTATTATTCCATTCGCTTTATATTATATACATCTGGAATTACATTATACACTTTATTGCTGATCTCTATTATATAAGTCCTTATAACTTTTACTCTACTATTACTATAACTTCTAGATCACCGTATATCTGTGTAAGTCTATCCGCAAAGCCTGCCCATATTAAGAATATATACTATACTTTATTATTGGTTATAGTTAGTCTATTAGCTTTAAATTCCATAAAGTAGGATTTAAACCACTTAAGTACTTATCCTGCTAGGAACAGTCCTGTATACACCACTTGGTCCAATACCAATAGTAACTTAGATCCTTTATGTCAAATCTTAAGTTTTATCTGTATTAAGAATCCCTTAAATTTTAACTTCTTTTTAGTAAACTATTTAATGGATAGCATCTTAATCTTTGTTAATCCTATATTATTAATTCTTGCCTTAAGTGCTGTACTATTGCCATTTATTTAGTCAACTATCGCCTAGAGTTATCCTATTGTAACTACTTGTAAGTTAGTGTCTTACATACTAGTATCCTCACCTAACCCTAAAGTCATTGCTCAAGATGCTACTTTTAGTAGCATTGTATTAAACTAGCTATCTATTACTGTAACTAGGTAGTAATTATATAATGAACACTTATACTATAACATAGTGTAAACACTAATAGGCTAGGTATATAAGTAAAGACAAAGTTCAACCTTAATAACTAGTGGAGTGGTTACCCAATAGATTAACTCTAATATATTCTAAGAATTACTATAAAGAGGAAACTATCTAAGTAGGGACTGTAGTCCATTAAATACATAACCGTACTCCTATAAAATCCTCGTTATATATAATATATATAAGGTATGTAAGGTACGTGACATTCCTGGCGTTCTTCACGTTCCTAACGTTCCTTATTATGTGGCCTCGGCTACCATTCCTCGTCACATAGTTCCACTGGGTCCATCATGGCCCGTGCCGTAACCAACTCAATGGCGCCCTCTAGCTCCAATCTGAGTAGTTGTAACATTCTGTTTAAAGCGTCCGTAACAACACCAATCTAAGGTAAACTTTATTAGAGTTATAGCGCTAACAGCGCTTACAAATAAGAATATTCTTTAGTTTATAAATAAAGGCCTTATCAAGAAAACTAAGAAAGGCAGGCAGAATAAGATAAAAAAGTACTTTAAAACAGCATGTATTCTTACTATAGAAGAGGCTCTCTAGAAGATAGAAGAGAGAAAAGTAAAGAAACAGCAGATAATGCATAAGAAGAAGAGAGCTACTGCTCTTTGGGGCAAAATAGGCTTTACAAAGAAGATCTAGAAGAAAGGCTTTTAAATAGGTATAGATGTATTTAGTTAAGACGACTTTTTGAAGTAATAGAAGACTAAGGGCTTGTTTGCCAAAAATTCTGGCCAGAATTTGACACGCCAGAAAGTGACCAATTTTTAAGGCGACTTTTTGGCAAGAGTTTGACTTTCTTAAGCGCCAGCGAGGACGCTAAGCAGGGGGGTTGTTAATTCTGGTGTAGGCGTATTGTTTGCTCATGTATCGCGAGAGGCAGTGTTGCCCGTCAGAAAGTCGCCAGAAAGTCGAAAATCCCGCATACTATACTTCTTTTGGGCTCCGAATCGCGGTAGACGCGCTGGTAACTTTCTGGCCCTAAAAACGCCAGAATTCGCTGCCAAGCCCCCTTTTTCTGATGAGTTCTGATAAAAACGAGCAAACGATAGGCGTTAGAAAGTTCAAGGTAGTGTTCGGTTGCAAATCGCCTCCATATTCATAATCTGTCAATCCGTGCGTCTTTTAGTGTCACCCGTTTTGTAATTAGTGGCGGCTACCATTTGAATATGTAATTGAGTCGACTGTTCGGTTACGGCTCCAGATGAGGCTCCATATTTGACTTCGCATAATGTATAATTGACGTCGGTGAGCAATTCGAATAAGCCCCTCTTTGCTACCAGGCCTCTATCGCGACTCCCTACTTTAGTATAATAATAGAGCCTCCTCCTCGGCCAACGCCCTCTCCACAATTAACGTTTCCTACATCTTTACCCACCTCCCATATAAGCCCCAGAAATAAGCTTATTATAATAACGAAGGTTAAGGTAATAATATTATATAAGACTTGCAAATGCGACTGCAGTATCACGATCGGGGCGTGTGGAGTCGCCATATGGTGCCTATGCGAGAGCTCCATATTGAAATGGAATATGGAACAGGAGCTCGAAGCTACATATTGAAATGGTGCCAAGAACCTCATTTCAACTACTGTATACAGTATAGCTTGCAAATTTGACGCGCTTACCGATATGGAGGAGCTCCATATTCAAAAGTCGTCAGATTTACCGAACACCCACCTCATATTCAGTTTTCAGCTCCATATTGAATATGGAGGTGCAACCGAACACTCCCCAAAACACGAATTCTGGCCAGAATTTTTGGCAAACAAGCCCTAAGACTCAGCAGACTCCGATCCTGCCATTTTTGGAAAAGGGGGTGGCCCGACCGGGTGGCCAAGACGTTACAGTGAGGCTGAGTCAGGCAGACACGGCCCAGAAAGAGATTTCTCCTTCCTTTTTGGGACGGGCGGTCAGTCCCCCAACTAAACGGGGGATGACACGCTAAAGTTACGGGGGCTCTGTCCCCTAAGCAACTAAGTTCGGGGCGCCCTAGGTCCCCAAAGGGCTGTTACAAACAGGGAGCTTACCGCCCGTCCCAAAAAGGAAGGAGAAATCTCTTTCTGGGCCGTCCTCCGTACAGTATCCCCTCCCTCATCATGTAGATCCGTTATTTATAAGGCTGCCCCAATCGCGGACTGCCACTATTTTCTATTTCTGCACCTCTTCAAGTCCATCCCTCTGATGCTGCAACGGAAGCCAGAATCATTACCCTCTCTGGGATATGGATTCAACGGCCTCAGCGTTCTCGAGAGTGTCTCTGGGGGACAAACTTACTAGCTTGGGCATTACCAACAATCGAAAGACGCTAATTGCTGATACGGATATCTTCCAGTTCGATAAATTCGTCACCGAGATCTTCGCGAGTGGACTCCAGATCCTTGACGAAGATGACTTTGAGAAGATCAGATACCTGGGATCTGGGCGAACCATGGTCGCGTACGAGGGGAGGTGGAAGTCGAGATCAGAGCCGGTCGCTTTGAAGTAAGTAGATACCCATTGAATAACCTCTATAACTATCCGTACATACGTGTATCTAGGGTCCGCAGATGTGATTATGAAATACATATTCTTTCTGCAAAACATTGATCTAATTGAACTGACCATGGCACAATTGTTTACAGATATATTAACTTTACGCCCGCAGCGGGAGCCTCGTCTGCAGCCGCTCGAGATTCAGAGCTTCAGAACATCCTGAGATCGGCCGCGTTGGAGCTTCGGGTGCTCCAGCATGAAAGCGCTCGTCACCATCCCAATATTGTTAATATTTTGGCCGTCTCCTGGCAGCAGTTCACGACCGCGGTCAGCTCCTGCGACATCTATCCAATCCTCGTGATGGAGCTTGCTTGCCCACAGTACCCAACACTGGGAGACCTAGTCAAGAGTGACAGCATCACACTGTCTCTACCCGTCAAACTGTCGCTTCTCAGAGATGTCTTCGAAGCCATCTCCATGATACACGATCTTGGAGTGGTGCACGGAGACCTTAAACCGGACAATGTTCTCATCTTCCGTGCTACTGATGGGAAGCTGACGGCGAAGATCTCCGATTTTGGATTTTCTCTCAGGCAAACTCAGACTCGCGAGGGCGCAACTTTGAGGCTGGTACAGAGTACTGGAACGCTCCTGAATGCTTGAGAAATGCACCCGAGTCGCTCCGTTCGTTTGCCAAAACCAGCGTAAGGGACATTTATTCCTACGCCCTTTTGGTCTGTTTTGTGTTGCTAGAGGAATTGCCATTTACTTTTCAAGGCTGGACGGTGGCAGAGATCTCCGCAATGAAGCTAAAAGATAGGATCGCTGCATTATGTGCTTCTAGATGGAGATTCGTGGCCTCGGAGACTTGGAGTGAGGCGTCTCAATGGCGAGATCTGACAGAATCTTGCAATAGCGTTTTCGATGTATGTCAACCCAGAGCACGCTTTCCTTTAATAGTAAAATGCATTCTAACAGCTTCCACAGCACCAAGATCTGGTCTGGGAGGTGCGAAAATCCCACGAGTGGCATAGAGAAGAAAGCTTGCCTCTCTCTCTGTTGAAGCTCATCCCCAAGATGCTGCAAGTTGAGCCGTCGAAACGACCAAGTAGAGACGATATTAGCGACGCATTTAGGTTAGCGAATGCAAAATTTCAATAAAACTTGAAGCTAATTCTCACCAGCACTTGCACGGAACCCAGAACGGTACGAGCCGAGGCCAAAATTAAATCCGTATATGACAGGTCAAGAGAACGGTTTAAGGGTCTGAAAACTTCCGTTACAGGGTCGTATGGAAGAGGACACGTTCTTTGTGATTCTGGTATCCCGAAAAATCTAAGGCTGGCCTTGTTCAAGGGCTATCTAACCGCAGCGAGAGTTCTAAACACAGCGGAAAGGACTAAGGCAATGATCAATATTGGACACTGCATGATCAACGCGTTTGGAACACGGTACGACGTCTCTGAAGCGATGGTGTGGTTTGGTCGAGCAGGCATGGAGGGTTCCATCACAGGCCAGGAGATGGTCTTCAGGCTAGAGCGACTCATGAAGCAAAGCGCGACAGAACTCGTTCTGGGACTCGACAAGCGAACCCACGTCAATTGGATGGTGACGTGCCTCCTCCATAATCTTGGGCCTGCAAATCTCACCAATCCTCTTCCTCTAGGGATTCATTTGGAAAAACCACAAACGAGATTGAGAGAGGTGCTTTTAGGCTTTGAGCTGGAACTAGTTGAAAAAGGTTTGCAGCGGGCAGTCAATGACTATATCGTCAGAGTCTTGACAATGAACAAGAGAGATTATAGCCACGCTCCGGCTTGGGAAATATTCCCAGAAATCTGGACCGCGATAACCCGAGACGACTCAATCCCAATAGACAATCTTCTCACGGCAAATGATCCCAAGTTCTCAGCATCTGTAAAGGAGGCACTTATTCTCTCTGCCGCAGAGGAAAGAGCAGTCAATATACTCCGATCACTTATCTACGACCACAAACTCCACTTGGCCAAATCATTCGAAATTGCACTGGTGAGGGCCTTTCAAAGGTCTGATATGGAAATCGGCTGCCTTTTGATTAATCTTGGTGTACCGGGAGCAGCTATGCTGAGCTCAAACGCCCTTAACTCGGTTATAACAGGCTCTACAATCCCGACAATCGAAATTGCATTAGGGCTATTCGAGATGGTGCAAGTTGAAGAGGAGACCACGGAGTATCTACCTTACTTCCATCCAGTAGTACTTCGGCGTGAGACAGTGGATGGTATCCAACCGATCATGAACTATGAGGCACCCGGCCGCGAGACAATAGACAATTATCCTCCGCCAATCTTTGAAACTGTTACTCACAATCGGCATATCAACTTATGGCTTATACTCTCTGCTGGTGGCAATCCCAACGTCCGATATCTGGGAATGACAGCCCTCCATCTCGCCGTGAAAATGCTCCGACCGTTGCTAGTAGCCTTTCTACTCGCCTTTGGGGCTGATCCAAATGCCCGAGATTTCAGAAGTCGGTACGAGACTCCGCTTCATCAAATGTCTGGCCCGAGTGCCTATCCACTCCCCAGCAAGGACGAGTACTATAATTTCTGCGACATCTTCGGAGACAAGTTTGCTCCTGCACCTGCGTATCCAGACGAGGATAACCATCACCGACGACTAATCATACGGCTTCTCCTCGAATATGGCGCTGACCTGAATTCTCTATGCGCTGATAGCATGACGCCTTTGATGTCCGCGATCATCTCGCCGGAGCCTCACGCTTCAACAATAGCTAAATATCTGATGGAACTAGGTGCAGACCCGTTGAAGACTGGGCCTATGGGCCTTACCGCTATCCATATGGCCAGTATGAAAGGAAGCTTGCAGATATTGCGTCACCTCCTATACATACCGGGCCATGCATTGCTAAACCAGCCCTCAAGTGTTGGAGCGACACCTCTCATGGCAGCTTGTGGTTCCGCTGGTCGAGAACGCCATGTCATCGAGCTACTAGAAGCAGGAGCGGACATCACTATTCGAAACAGTGATGGTCTCAACGCCCTATCAGTGGCAATGTGCGCCTCGCAAAAGACGATCTTCGATATTCTGATCAACCATGTTGAACAACTCCCAGCTCGCTTCAGAGACGCGGTTCTCTTAGTCAATCCTGTGTGTGGTGTCACAGCTGCCTGCGACGCTTTCGGGTCTAAGAACAACACGACAGTGACATACTTTCTCCAGAAGCTCATCCCTCTGATGAATGACCCTCACCGAGCGAATAACGGAGGTATAACGCCGCTTCACATAGCTGTTATTAAGAAGATGATCCCAGCAATGAAAATATTGCTGGAGAATGGAGCTGATGTAAACACCAAAAGTCGTTATGGGATGACGCCACTTCATCTCGCTTATGGGCTGCGTGAGCAGACCTTAGTCAATTTACTCCTTTCTTGGAAAGCCGATACGGGCATTAGAAACGATTTTGGTTTGACACCCGAGGAATTCGGTTTCACAGCTAGGAGTGGTCTCGGCATTACAATAGACAGGTATCTTGAGGAGCTTACACGTGTTAGGTCAGATGCGGTTGAGGAACCAACAATATCCCAGGACGACGATTTAAAGTCTGATCAGCACAGAAAACGATTGGTGGAAGAGAGCGAGTACGTAGCTAACGACCGTTTTGCACTGAATATACCGGGTTCATCCAGAAGCATTACGGAGATAGAAGATGTGCACCTCAAGGTCTTGGAGCTGGCGATTTCAAAACATGGGGAGCGACATCGTGATAGCTTGTGGAAGATGAACAATCTGGGCTGCGTCTATGAACGGTATGGAAGGTTGACTAAGGCCGAAGACATATATCGAAGAGGCTGGAAGCTCTCTCTCTCGGTCCTGGGATCTGGGAACGTGCTCACCAAAGACTTTGCGAACAAGTTAATGAGAGTACTGTCAGACCTCGATCGTGCCAGCGATGGCAAAGAGGTGGCACAATGGATTTCGAGGTTCGGGCGGGACACCTTAACACCACCGCTCATTCGGTTCCACATTGAGCGTGATAAAGAGATACTTAATAATCTTGTCCATTGCCCTGAGCCGGAAACGGTCGGCAGGTGCGATCGCGTGCACTGCAATAAGCCCAGCCAGCTGATCTGTCAAGGTAAATGATCCCCCTAGCCCATACGAAAGCCGATGTATGACAGTGTGCTAAAGGGAGCAGAATGTCTAGTGTTTCGATATTGCTCAGAATCCTGTCGAGACTTGGACTGGAAAGAGGCAAAAAGCTGTCATCGACAACAATGTATCCATTCTCTTACACCAGAGCAGAGTGCTGCCATTGTGATTCAGAGATTGACGCGAACAAACCCACATGCTCGCCAACTTGCCAACATCATTCTTTCGCGAATGATGACTGGATTTGAAGCCAGCGATTTCGGGTCTAATCTCCCGACTGTCCACTCCGCGCGCATGGTGCTGTACGACCCACAGACGTTCCGCACGCCATCCAGATTTCGGACGACAAAGAATATGGTGGTTATGTTCTTGTCGGATGGTGGCTTCAAGTGTCGCTTCAAATTAAAGGATACGGGGTGGAAGACGCCAGGGGTCAACGAAATTATGCTGTTATACGAAGAGGTTGACTTCTGGATTGCTCCCCATCGTGCTTCGGCACGGACAGAACCTTCCCCTACACTTGGCGATGGCACGGCGGTGGGGACCCAGATGTTTCTGATGGTGGAGTACGTGTATATGGACTTTCCCATGGCGGAGAAGAGGAGGCTGCAGCGGCGCCTGTCGCTGTCCGCCGAGTATGGGCAGGAGCTTTGCGTAAAGATGTTGCTCGAGCAGGGCGCCGAGGTGGATTCGAAATATAGCCATGGTTGGACTCCGCTGTCGCGGGCTGCTTCGAACGGGCACGCGGCTGTCGTAAAGATGCTGCTCGAGAAGGGCGCTGAGGTGAACTTGAAGGATAGCAGTGGTTCGACTCCGCTGTCGCGGGCTGCCTCCAACGGGCACGCGGGCGTCGTAAAGCTGCTACTCGAGAAGGGCGCTGAAGTGGACTCGAAGAATAGCGATGGTCAGACTGCGCTGTCGCGGGCCACCTCGAACGGGCACGAGGCTGTCGCAAAGCTACTGCTCGAGAGGCCCCTCCGACCTATCTTTCCCCGGCCCCATAAACCCGGCTATACCGAGTATAAACCAGAAAATCCACCACCAGAGGCCGAGAAACCTGCTCATGTTCACTGTGATCACATTGTCCTCCTTGACAATAACATCACCCTGAAGAGTGATATAGAAAAGCTGACTAATTATATCAAAGAGATTGAGGTGGTAATGGATACTGCGGTGCCTAAAACAGTTGCCCAGAGTGCAGAAGGTGGGGGTCAACTCAACATCGAAGCTGATATCGGCGGACCTGACAGGTGGGACGTGCTTGGACGCCAGTGGTTTAAAATAAGATTTTCACCGCCGGCCTTGAAAACCTTGCCCATGGCTGAGATCTATGGCAAATTGGCAGCGCTGAAAACGCCCAATATTGAACCTAGGTCTCGATTCCAGCTAGTATTTAACGTTTGGGGGTTCAAGGGTGAATATACTTAGGGTTCCACGATATCCACTCCCAATACTCGCGACGACGTTCCGCTCGTTGCGACTAAGTTCCAGGAATATCTGACAAGATTCGCGGTGACGATAAGTCCGAATAAGGCGGGTTTGCCGGCTTTCGTGATGTATGGCGGGAATGAGACCGGGAGTGTGATTGATAAGGTTGGGTTTGGGGGCCATATAAAAGATCCAGCTACGAGTGAGAGGTGTAAGTTTGGGTGGAGGCGGCGTACTATGCGTGAGCGACCCTTGGGGAATGAATAAGTAGATTACATTGCTTTATGCCATTACTATCACAGGACTTCCACAGCTACCTGGTGATGCATCTCCCATTTATGTTCCAAATTCATTTTCCAACTTCAACAAATATCCGGGATCCCACTCTTCACCTCCTTTACATCTGGGGACCTCCACTTCTAGCCGAAATTCCCTACACCTTCGCATCCTCAGTCTTCCTCCTCACCTCCCTGCCCTTCTCGCTCCATGGGAAATGCCATACTGGGACGGTGAAGAAGCTGTTCGAATCATCCGCAATACCAGCAAGCGCAATAAACCAAGCAAAGAAAGCGGCCAGCAATCCAAACATCCCCCCGCCTTCTGGCATGCAACATTCGGAACACCGCCGGGAGTGTCTGGAGTGAGGAAATAGGAGATGGCAAGCATGAGGAAGGCGAGCCAGACCCATAAGAGCAAGCAGAAGACAACAGTTGAGCGCAGGGTAAGGAGCTAGAGGAGGAAGGTGAATATGAACTAGCCCTGTAATAATTAGCACTGAAAGAAGAGCCGACAACGTGAGAAAGAGCTTGGCCGATTGCGTCTTAGCAGCTTCCGCCCCTCCGAATTCCCGCTTTGCCTTTCCCCAGACCGTTTGAAGCGTCGTGGATAGCGTTGAGCGGTCTTGGCCGCAGGCCCGCCATTCCTCCTAGGCACCCAGCGGATCATGCAGTCTTCCAGGCTCACGTTGCCTCATATCCACTGTCTTTGTAGAATTTCCTGGTTTTAGCCATCGCACCCATATTAGTTTGCGGAGATGCTGGCCGAATTTGCGCAACCATGCACGGCCCTTCCTGCGCCGACCTGGACGAAGCCACCCTTCAAGAGGGGCTCCTGAACGGTACACATAAACATTTACCACTGCTCCGCCAACCATTTAAGCCCTTCAAGCTATTAGTGGAACAAATCAGGCATCCTGTGGCCTAGAATATATCTGTACCCGAGATGACTCATATCATTAGCGGCAGTGTCATCCGGTTGTCGATGACACGTGTCGCCATATAGCAGCATATGGAATAACAGGAAATTGCACGCCTAGCAGCGATCAGTAGAATGAAGCGACTAGTCAAATAGGGTGGCTAAACCGAGGATAACGAGGCCCTTAGCTTGTGCTGGGTTATTTATTCAATTGCAGAATGGGGTGTACGCAAATATTATTGAGAGCGTTGACGTTTGGTTGGCTGCACCTGCTGACTGGTCTCAAACCTGAAAGATTGCGTAGTTATGACCTTGGGTCGGCGGCTATTCCGGAATACCAAAATTTGCCAAGGCCTAACCGCCCCGACATCGTATGCCTCAGGCATATTAAAGAAGGATGCAACGAATGTACTCCCATTATGAGGCTCAATATACGGATGCGGCCAAGGGCTGGTTTGCGTCGTTCGGAGGTTTCCAGCCAATACCCGGCATTGCCTGAGCAACTTTGCTCCACTCAGCCACACTCACGCAGCCACATTCGGCGACAACTGAGGCCAGTTTCCTTCCACTGATAATGGCTCCAACATCATCACAGGCGAAAGTGTAGAGAATTCGACAGCTTTCGCTGTGGCCTTTAGATAGTAAGGCAGTTATCGCCACGTGATTATTTATTAATACTAACATGAGAAATCTGACATAAATCAATCGTAATGCTCTACGGGTATTCGTCCTTACCCCTCGTCTTACGTCTTCGACCTCATCTCCCACTCCTGCGACCCGTACTTCTCCTTGAACAGCAGCTCGCACCTTCGATGCAGCTCCTCTCCGACAAGGTTATCTGTTGCCACCAGTGATGGCTTCCACCGCACCATACATTGTATAGACCCGCCCTCGCTAATATAAACATTCTCGATATCCTCCACTGGATATGCATAGGCCGAGCGTCTCCTCTTACAAGGATGCGACGATGCGAATGCCACCTTCGCCTCCTTATCTTGCCTTGCTTCCCTTGCCTTCCACGGTCGAATATACGAGTAAGAAGCAGCAAAGGGAGCCAGGAGAACGGCACTTGGGACGTTATTGTTAGACTTCCGCGACAGTACCTCATAGGTAGCGGTGGGATCTGTCGTGTGCACGTTAGGAAGGACGAGTATTACCGAGAGTAAGGTCGCTTGAAACTCACCTTGGCTGAGACCATCCGAGCCGAGGGTGTCTACCGTAGACTTCCGCCTCGATTCAATTTCCCTTAGAGGCTCGAAGCCATCATCATTGGTCGGTGCACTCGCAGCGTAGTCGGCATAGAGCTCATCACTTGCCACTTCGGTAGGGCTTCCAATTAGAAGGCCATCACCTACATCTCCATTCGCCTCTTCGTCGCCGACCGATTCTCTCGATTGTTCGTCCAACAAATCGTACCGAGCAGAGCCGGTACGGAGTGCAGGGATCTCGCTTGACTTCAGAGGGCATCGCTGCTTCCCACCCGTCCCGAACCTCTTCTCGTACTCGGCAAAGATGTCATGGACAACCCCGGCGGATGCAGGTGCGTGTTGAATCGCGCCATCCTGATCGGGCTCCTCTTCTCCAGCATCATCGTGTGGCGACGACAGGCCGAGGTCGAACCCATGACGCATAGTGTGCCGCTCCAGCTTGCCATCATCAGTGCTTGCAGTATTGACATTCCCGTGACGGCGGCTCAGGCCGCTGCTAGCGCGGCGATCGTCAGCGGCCGAGTCGATACTACGCCGGCCATGGGTGGTAGTGGGGGCCGGTGTGCCTGAAAGGGAGGAATAGGAAGCAGAGCGAGAGGTGTTCGTCGAAACGATAGCCTCAGTAATTCGGTTGTCATGGGACGGCGTCACGGCAGTGGGTTCCTCCTCGTCGCTTTCATCTGATCCGTCGGACATCTCACTGTCACTCAGCAGGATCGGTTGGTCTTGGAATGTGTGTCAGCGACATCTACAGGACCGAAAGGCAAAGAAACAAGAGATCTTGAGTATACGCACCTTTGTTGTCGCCCGGCATAATGCTAGGGGCAACACGGCCTTCCTTGAGACTTCCAACCTCAGCCAGCCGCTCCGGCATCGCATGCAGCTGTCCGGCGTTGGATCTGGACATGGCTGGCCTCCTTCTGGCTGTGGCAAGAATGGCTGCTAGGGGCGGAAGGTCACTATCTTCGCTATCGCTGTTATCACCGTCGTGCTGGATGCCCGCTCGTGTTGGGCTTCGAGTACTCCTTTTGGTAATACTGCACTTCGGTGCGGTATCTTTATACGCAGAGATAGGAAATTAGATACGATCAACCACCGAGTGCAGTGGCACATCTCACTCACCATGATCCTGCACTTGGTTACGTGGAGATACCCGGCTGCCCTGAATAGGCCCCCATTCCCGCCCGGGATCAGCCACACCTAGAATGCGGTCATCGCTTTGGATAGTATCCCGTCCGGTAGGCTGGCGAGCTCGTTTACCAGATGAAGAAGTAAGGAGGTTGCGAAGAGGAGGGGAAGAGACGGTAGGAGAAGAAGCTGACGGCAAAAATGTGCCATTTCCGAACGCCGGAACGTGCTTTCCGTGATGGGGATCATAAGGGATAAAGGTGGTCTGAAAGCCGTCAAGTCTTAACGCCATACGGCTATGCCACCACGCCGCATGGTTAGCCTAAAGTAGGGGGCGATGAGAACACATGAAAGCAAGTAGAAGCCTTTTTCTATTTCCTATGAGAATATGCCCTTAGACCAAGCTTCAAACATATGGTGCTTCTATTCCTCCGCAATCTTTCTCGGCCTCTTTAATACTCCCTTGTTAGTAAGCGAAGTGTCCGGTGTGAGATTTCCTCCATCAACGACGCCCGACTGACTGCTAATTTCTCCTAGCTGGGACGCCGATCCGGCCATGGATCGCGAGAGACGATGGCTTTCTAAGCCTTGGGAAAGTCCGGATTCCTCTGGAAGCAGTGGAACGTCAAAGTCAAAATCAGACGGTAGTTCGTCGATAATGGAGCGGATTCTGTCCAAGTGCGTTGGCATCCATACAGCATACACACTCTTAGTAAATGTATACGCCGTCCACTTCTCTTTTCCTTCCAATGCAGTGAAATCGAACTTATGGATGGTGTGTCGGTAAAAACTCGTCTGTGTTCCCTCAATGACAGGGTAGTGGCCATATATTCTGGCCGACGTGTGATCATACGAGATAGAGAACGCGAGTATTTCCCGGTAAATCTCTTTCTCGCGCTTAACGAGCCGGAAAAGCTCCACGATACCTCTGACTGCAAGGGTTATGCTGTGCGCGTTCTGCCGGTCTGCGATATCAAGCGCCGCAGCACCGCACTTTACTTCGCACGTTAGGAACGGAAAGTATATGTAGTATGTGGCCATGAAGAAGGACTGATCGCCAGCAATGAAATCGCCAATAAAGGCAGAAAGCTTGTTCAGCTAATTTTCAGTAAATGCGGTTCGTTTGAATCCAACAGTAATCAGGCTGCGGACGGGTGCCAGTCAGAGGAACCGAGTTATTCCAGCCTTCGTTAACACCTTCCACTAGAACCTTAAGGGGTTTGGCGCCAAATGTTGCAAGGCTCTCTGCAGAAGGGACGATTAGTCGAGCGATGTCTTGAATGACCCTTGCTTCGTTCTTTTTCTGCAATTTTTAACAAGCTCTATCGAATATGTTGTCCCGAAACAACGTGTCTTTCGGGACAGTCTGCTCCTTCTTGAGCAAGATTCGGCAGAGGCTCTTGCTTGCATCTGTAATGTCCAGCTTAGATTTGTTTATATAGCTGCCCTTAGTTTCAAGTAGCGTCTTATAACGCGGGTCTTGGTATGGTGTGCTCTTCTCTTCTCTCGGCTTTTGGTCGCTGGGTGTGGTGGAACTAGCCGTGAGAGACGGCTTAGATCGTTTGCGCCGAAGCGATGGGGTTAACTTTTTTATTGCGAGCAGATAACTTATGGTGTTCTTTTACTAAAAAATACTCCTTAGGCCAAGTTTGTTTCTGCCGCTAATGCTCGATAGAATTAATTTGGGTGGTTTTCTGGCACGCGAAGCCTGTAGGGAATATTCGTTGTCGCTTTCGAGCTCTGGGTTAAGGTGTAGTTAACCGGCTCTACAGAAGATTAGTTTAAGGGTTAGCTTCGATAATATAGCAGAATAAAGTAGCATACCTCTTTGCACAAAGTCTTGTTCGCCGAAAGAGGATATTGCTGCTTAACGTGTTTACTGAGCTTAGCGTTTAGACGCGCACTCCTACGAAGAGACCCTTCCGCTTTCACTCTGCTGACACCTTGAGGGCGTTTTCCTGTTGGCAAGTTTAGCGCTTGGCATTTGGATGAGCAGAATCAGCGAAAGAGTGTACCTTGATCTTTTCGGACAGATAGTTGCCGCTGGTCCTTCTGGGCGACTGGTTTTTCGCGATGACGGGCTATGTCGATTGGTAGCTGAGGGGTAAGAATATCTTTGTATTGCCGCTGCGTTTCGGGCTAGGGGGTGGGTTGCGAACTGGGAAGGGAGAGGGATGCATGTGGGGGATGAGTTGATGATCTTGGCACATGAAGTTGCTAACCAATTTAGGTATGAACTGAGCGTGTTCATCCGAGCGTTTGTCAGCACATCACGTGACTTCGCGTTTCGCTGTGACTCGTAGCCTGCGTATCGCTTAACAGGTGGACATAAAAGGTATGCCATCTAGCGTTGTAAGCCAACAGTTTGTGATCGAGAAGAGGTGACCTGCCTACTTCGAGAGTATCGTAAATGCTAAGGAGCATTCCTAATTAAAATAGTGATTGCATTTTTTTTCCGTCTCCCTATAGATGATCACTATTAAAGTTCACTTTGTAACGGCTCGCGCTGTGCAATTCAAGCCATCTCTCCTATATTGGACCGTTCTTGCATAATTCGCTCACCTCGCTCGTGGTGTTTACCATTGGCTCGGTGGTGCTGTACAAATTCGCGGTAGCTCCTGGATATGATCTCGCTCGTGTGGCTTTGGGGATGTTGATCATGTATAAAATCTGCCAGGATGAGCATGCGAGTTGGCCCCTCCTGTTAGCGTATGTTTATGGGATTAATTGTACTTGCTCTTGGCTAACCTGCTTTATAGGGTCGGCGCCGTAAACATCGTTATGATGTTTATCTACATTAAGAGGATTCTCACAAAACCGAGGTTTAACTACAAGTAAGTGTTTCTATTGGAGTTGATGGAAATTGTAATACCGAGACTGACAGTATAGACATGGCATCTTTGTTGCCTCCTCCAGCGTCGTGGTCTTCGGTTTTCTATCGCCATTACCCCATATTAATGCTTTCCTCAAGCTTTTCCCGAGTGTCATTATTGCCTTTGCCTCCTGTGACAAGTTCATCAAGGAGGGCCTACCGGAAGAACCGGAAGAATTAACGCTTCTAAGATGGAGGGAAGGCGTTGAATGAGAACGAAGATATTAACCGGCGTTATAGGTGCTGAAAGCATGGGGCAGTATGTTATGGCATACCTGCAACGGATGCTCGGGAAACTTTCCAGGATCTATTCTGGATAGTTATTCTATGGTAATGAGAGTCGACTAACTTAAATACATAAATAAAGACTGCTTGTAGCCTGCTTGTAGCCTGCTATATTGCTCATAATGTTCTGAATTCGAGACGATGGCTGATGTTGCCTTCGATAGTGTAGGCAGCGTTGCTACTGCCTTCTAGGCATCATCTGAGTGTCTAATATCAGATCCGGGATCCGGTAGTCGGTTACATCAGGTGTCCGTCGTTATGACGGATATTACTTAGTGATTAAATTATATCTGGAGTACCTTTCCTAAAGTCGAGCTAGGTAACGGGAACCCTTTTCATTTTCTGAAAATCCCCGGAAAGCGCCTCGAGCCAGTGAAGCAAGTGCTTCCACAAAAAATTGTATGTACTAGAAAGGGGCTCCGCTTAAAAAATGGTCGCCTGTCAAGGAGCCGGTCCAGAGTGTAAACCCTTGCGTGTTCTTAATATACCAGCAACTTTAATCGGCGGGCTGTGCTATGCAGCTAAAATTAGCAGCCAATAAGCGATTGAAATCGGCTTCGCTGCTGCCTTCGGCTCACCCAAACCCCAACTGAACTTCACTCTGCTCACCCTGGCCTCACCAGCGCCCTTTCTTAAAGCGGCCTTGCTCACCTCTAGAAACAGAGAGAGCCTTTGGTGAGGTTAATATCTGGGTTGTATTTATAAGGTAATATAGTTAGATAAGTTAGCTTCTATAATACTCTTTTAGTTTAGGTTAAAGTATTAAAGTATAGGTGCGGTAGTAAATATAACTTTTAGATAGGCAAAGGCCTTCTTATATTCCTTATTAAAGATAAAGGTTTTATCCTTTTAGGTTAGAGCTATAAGGGGTAAGACTAGGGCGGAGAAGTTATTAATAAACTATTAGTAGAAGTTAGTAAATCCTATAAAGGCTCTTACGTCCTTAACATTCTTAGGTTCTTACTAGTTTATAATTACTTTAATCTTCTTTAGGTCTATTTATATACCATCTATAGAAATAACAAGTCCAAGGTATAGGACCCCCTTTTTATAGAATTTGCACTTATTTATATCTAATTATAAGCTAGCTCTATATAAAGCTTTTAAGATAAAGTTAACGTATTTCTTATATTTAGTTAGGTTATTACTATATACTAGGATGTTATTAATATAAGTAATATAGAAAACGTCCAAATAAGGTTATAGGGTATTATTTATAAAGTGTTAGAATAAACTTAGGGTATTTGTAAAGCCAAATAGCGTTACTAAGTATTTAAATAGTCTATATCTAGTACGGAATACGGTAAGCTATTTATCTCCTTTTACAATACAGAGGCGGTTAAATGCGTAGATAAGGTTAAGTTTTATATAGTAGTGACCCTTACTTAACCGGTTTAGTGTCTCTTAAATTAATAGGAGCGGGTACCAATTCTTAATAGTAATAGCGTTAAGAGCTTGGTAGTCTATATAAAAGCGTAAACCGCTGCTAGGTTTTTTAATAAAGATTATAGGTATAGCTATAGGCAAAGAACTTGCTCTAATAAATCCTTTACTTAGGTATTTATCTAGGATCTAGGTACTTCTATAGCACTTAGAGTTTATTTTAGGACATTCTATATAAGGGTCCAAATCCTAGCTATTTTCCTTCTTTAAGTATAATTTTATAGTTATATAGTTATTGCTCTACTAACTTATTAGCTTCCTTTTATAAGAATACCTCTAAGTGCTTATAGTGGTATACTAGTACTTTTATAGCAGGGTTAGTATGCTTCTTTAGTACTAGGGCCTTTTTAATATCGGCCATTATAATGGCAAAGATTGTGTATTTAGGTTTCCTAGCGAGTTATACTAATAGAGTAGCTCCAATTATATAGATATCTAAGGTATTAAGTAGGCTTAAATTATCCTTAGTTTCTTATATAGTTTCTTATTTATATTTGGATTTAGTATTAGGTACGGAGTTAGTATTAGATTTAGGTTTAGGTTCTTTAAGTATCCTTTTTATAGTAGAATACTAGTTTTTCTGGTATCTTTATATATTAAGCTTAGACTTCTACTTGGTTTAGGGCGGTATAGTAGTTAGGATTAGTTTATATGGTTTAGTATAATTTCTAGGTCCTTAGTGGACGTTAATGGAAATCTTATATTAGTGGAATTTGGTGGAATTCTTAGGTTGGTAGAATTTAGTGAAATTCTTATATTAGTGGAATTAGGTGGACTTTTAGGTGCAGGGTAGATATTAATAGAAATTTTAGACTGGTGGATCCTAGTAGATTTTTTTAGATTTTGGTTTAGGTTCTAAGTAGTAAGTTATAAGACACTTCTGCTTATAGTGGGAGGCGGTAAATAGAAGCTTAAAGTTGTCCTAATTAATGGTTACCTTATATAGCTTTATCTAGGGCTGTTTAAGGATTACTAGGTAACTTAGGGTAGTTATAAAAAGCTTAATTAATTCTTTATAGTTTAGGTATTAGAGTCTTAGGGCCGCTATATAAGTAATATAGCCTAAAATAGTGCGTTTGCTATTAAATCTAAATACGTTAATATGCTGGTTAAGGGGTATTATGGTAAACCTATTATCTTATATAAAGATCTTATTAATAAATTCTATACTACTAGCTCCTGTGTTAATTCGGACTTAAGTATTAGCCTATTAACCTTTCTACTAAAGACGGTAGTTAACAGTTATACTACAATCCTAAGAGTTAGAGTTTGCTATATCTAATATATTTAACAAGATCCTATAATATAGCTGTTCTAAAGAGCGACTTAGCTTTAAAATATGCCTTTTAGTAGTGAGTGGGAAGGGGTTCCTCTAGAACACTAGTTATAATTTATCCTTATAAGTGGTACTTACTAAATACAAAGCTGGAACTAAGTAAAGATTAGGGACGGTAATTGGAGGATTAATACAGTAAACAGTTGTTAGTATTGGCTGTTTATAGATCTTTTTAGAAGGGAGTGGAGTAGTAGTTGGAGAGGTAGGAGCTACTTCTATATTTAAAGCAGAGGCCTAGCTTAGTGCGTTATTCTTATTTAAAGGACCCTAGTGGGGTGTATTCTAGGGTCCTAGTGTTAATATCTATAGCGTTAGGGTGCTTGGGCTAGGATAATAACTTAGTAGATATTTACGGGGTTATTATATTATATTAAGAAGCGGACTTTAGTATTAGGCGTAGTATATTATTATACCATTTATTAATAACGTTTATGCAGGCGTTAAGGGATCCTAGTAGGTCTATGCCAATTAGGGAGGTTTTTAGTTTAGGGCTTAGAGATTTAATAAGGCTATTAATTAGTATGGAGTTATTTTAGCCTATTTCCTTTATATAATAATTAAATTTGGAGAAGTATAATAGGAAACTTTTCTTTTCTTAAGTTATATAGTTTATCTTCCTTTAAGCGGTAATTTAGCAGTTTAGGTTACTATATATAGCTTTAAGAAGTACGATTAGGCTTTATACTAAGTTTGGCTAGAGATGTTTAATAAGGTCAGCTACATCTTCTCCTAGTTAACTTAGGGCGTAGTAGAGTTAGTTAGCTTTAGTTAGGTAACGGTTAGCATTACCAGTTAGCTTATTCTTAAGCCGGCTTAAAAATAACTAAAGCTCTTATTATTTGCTAGTAAATACTAGAGGGTCTAGTAGTTTTTTTAGATTATTATAACGCAGTAGTTAGTTTTACCGGTGGGATAACTATTGCTAGTTTAGGACTCGCGTTCTGTATATTGGCTTCTAGTAATAGCAATTAGTCTTAATGGCTTAGTATAGGCGTCTTAAGGGTGCGGATTTCTTCTTAGAGGGCCTTAATTGTTTTCTAGTGCCGTGCTTCTTGTTTAGCTCACTATTAAGCTATAGCAGCTTAGTTTTATACAAGGGCGTCTATAAAGGACTTTTATATATCTGCTAATTGTTCCTAGAGTACGGATATAATGTTAGCGGCCATTATAGGGGCTTTAAGGTCGTTTTATATTTTAAATAGGGCAGGGCAGAGTATAGGTTTTAACGCAATATAGTGTCACGAAGTAAGTATAAGTAGTAATAATATATAGCGAAGTAGATATTATTAAGCTATGTATATAAACTGTATAATAAGGTTAAGACGTTGCGTAAGAAGAGAAGGTATAGAAGTGGGAAGAAAGGGTATATATTATTAGTTTGGTTGCTTAGTTAATATATATATGGAGTAGAATAGGATTTAAGGAGCGGTCCTAGCAGAACTTGGCAGAATATGGTAGAATGCGGCAGATTGCCGTTAGATTGCTATAGGTTGCCAGCAAATTGCTATTAGGTTGCCGTCTCGCGGTTAGTCTCTTTTTACTGCGTTGGTGGAAATAGGTAGATATGTATAAGGTATTACGGGGATATCCCGTAACAGGTTTTATCTTATAGAATTGTAAATCTATAGCAGTTATTATAGTTTTATATATAGCGATTAATATCTATAACTATTCTAGGCCAGTTGTAACGGTTACTAATAATTTTATAGGTTTTATTTTTCCTAGGGTAGGCTATAAAGACCTAAGTATATACTTCCGCAATAAGCCGGGTCCATAAGTTCTATTCCTTAGCTACTACTAGCCGTTTCTTATGTTTAAGCAGTCTATTTTTAAGGGACCATAAACTAGTAACATCCTTTATCTTTTTATAGTACTTCTATAGAGAAGGGACTGTACAGTTTGCCTATAGTAGTTTATTAATAAGGTTAAGTTCCATGGAGTTAATAGGATATATCTTAGTGTTTAAAGAGTCTATATTTAGTTCTGCCTATATTTAGGGGTTAAGGTGCTCTAGTTATAGTAGTGCCTAGGTTTATAGTAAGATCTTTATAGCTATCTAGTTATCTATATCCTATTTATACCTTATAAGAGCGTCTGTATAATTAGTGGCGCCTAGCCTATATATAATTAGAAAGTTAAACTAAGATAAGGTATTTGCCTAGCGCGCCTATTAGGCTATAAGGGCCTTAGTTGTTATAAAATATTCTAAGGCCTTATAATTAGAAACTACCTAGATAGACTTAGGGGTGCCTTCTAGTTAGGCTCACTAGTGCTAAAAGCTAAAGACAATAGCTAGTATTTCTTTGTTGTAAATTAGGTAGTTTAGCTTAGCATCTACTATAGTCTTTAAATAGTAAGTAATAGGGTGCCATTCTCTCTCCGTCTGCTTTTAGGAGTAAACGCTAGCTATAATACTATTTAAGGCATCGGTTTCTAGCATTAAGGACTATTTTAGGTTAAAGTAGGTAAATAAGGGAGCAGAGACCAGTCGTTTCTTAAGCTTATTAAAGGCCTACCTATATATAGTATTGAAGTAAAAGGGCTGGTCCTTATAGGTAAGTAGGCCTAAGGGCTAGGTAATTCTACTATAGTTCTTAATAAAGTGTTAGTAGAAGTTATAGAACCCTGGGAATAACTACACCCCCTTTATAGTCATTAGGAGTACCTATTAGTTAATTATAGCCGTCTTTTCTAGGTCTGCCTTAATTCTATTTATACTAATAATAAACTCTAAGTACTTTATACGCTTAACACTAAATTCTAATTTCCTAATATTGGCCTAGAGGCTAGTCTTATAGAGCCGTTATAGGACTTTATAGATATACTCCTTGTATTCTAACTTATTCTTAAAGTAGATTATAATATTATTTAGGTAGGCCGTATAGAAGTTATTAAGGTAGTTAAAGAGTATATTATTTATATATCGCTAGTATATAGCTAGTCTATTAGTCAGTCTAAAGGAAGTACTTTATATTTATATATTTTATAATAGGTCTAAAATATAGTAAAATCTTCTAATCTAGGGACTATTTTAATTTAGTAAAAGGCCTAATAGATATTAAGCTTAGTAAAGATCGTAGCTCTACTTATTTAGGTTAAAGTCTTATTAAGTAAGGGTAGTAGGTAGCGGTCTTTATAGGTTATATTATTAAGTTTATAGTAGTTAATACAGAAACGGAGTCCTTTATTTAGCTTTTTGGTAAAGAAAATAGACGAGTTAAAAGGGGCTTAACTAGGCTTAATAAAGCCCTTATTTAGGTTATTAATAAAGTACTGCTTTATAGCCTATAATTTAGCAGTAGACTACTAACAAAGGGGGCTATAGCTAAGTGTGTCTTCCTTATCTGGCTTAATCTTAATTTTATAGTTATACAGTTAGTAAGGCGGGAGTATATTAGACACTGCCTTAGAGAACACGTTCTTAAATTTTTAGTATTAATAAGGTAGTTTCTATTTTACTAGCTTCTATCACGATGACGATGTATTATGTGCGAACGCTAGATAAACAAGCATCAGATTCGTAGAATTAATAGCTACGTATGGCTGTTGTAGAGACTTAAGAGGATTGCTAGAGAGCTTAATAAGAATGCAGCTGCGGGCGAATCTATATAGAGGCAATCGGGGCGGACAAACTAGCTGCTGAGCGATATTAAATAAGAAAGGAAATAAATAAACAAAGAAGGAATCCCATAACGCTAGCTACGCGCAAAGCGTAGCGCATATAATAGGTAGTCCCGTAATAGCTTTTTATCTATAAGCTTTCCTTCCTATTTACTAGCCTTATTTTCCCTTTCCTTAATTATTTAATTAATTTTATATAAGCTAGTGGTAAAGGTGACGGTATTAGGTTAAACTAAGTTTTAGTAGAATCCTATAGCGCTAATATAGTAAATATTAACTAGTGGGAGGTCTATAGGTTTCTTTATAGACTTTTATTAGGCCGTATTTTACAGTTTAGGGTTTATAATCTTTCTTAGCTCCTATTCTATCTTCTATAAGTTATTCCTCTAGTCTATTAGTTTAGTATAACATCTAATATTCCTTGCTGTTCTTTATAACTATATAGGGCCTAGGTTCCCCATAGGGAGCTTAGCTAGCTTATTACTAATTTCTTTAGTTTTTGGTACGGGTAGTATAATATAGATAGTTTAGGGGCGGCGTAGTATGCGGATCTGTTACGGGTTAAGCTATATATCTTTCTTAAAAGCCTGGTCCCTTTATATAGCATTGGCCTAATAAACGGCGTCTATCTATAGCCATATAAGGTTTTCTATTATAATGCTAATTTCTTTTATAAAGGAAGGTATTAGGGGTAGAGTTTTAGGCTAAATAAGCTGTCTATTTTAAATGTTAAGCTATAGACCTAAGTAGGCTAGCTATTTTCTTTTTAAGATTATATTATGGCTTTCTAGGTCTATAATAGGAAAGGGGATATTATACTACCTTTATCCGTCTACGCAAAGGTAAATTCGCATAATAGTTATAATAGGTAGCCCTATCTGTCCGTTATACATATAAATAGGAATTAGTTTAGGCAGTTTTTTAAGGGGTGCATTTAAAAGGTTAGCTAGCTTTATAGTATACTAGGTGTCTATTAAGGCAAAGGTATTTACTCTAGAGTTAACTAAAGTAAAGGTTAAAACTTAATATCTATTACAGAATAAAGTATAAGAGATAGTATAGCTTTTTCCACTAATTAGCCAATCCAGATTAATATATTAATCCCTTTTAACCCTAGTAAGAAGTCTTACTCTAGGGTTCCTCTTTTTCTAACTTTACGCTATCCTCCTATATTAATAGAACCTTATCCGTTTTTACTTTTATTAGGCAGTCCTTAGTAAAGTAGTCCTTCTAGCTATATAAAAAGTAGGCTCCTTAATTACTAAGGGCCTGTCTATAGGGGTTACTATATATAGGTTAAGTATACACTAGACCTGTAGTAGGGCTAGCTGCATAGCTAGCTGCTAGGTTAATAGTAGGTGGTATAGTTAGTACTATAGGGGTTATAGATCTTACTAGGGCGTTATAGCCCGCTCTTATAGTACTTATATTCTAGTTAGTAGAGCTTTTAGTCTTATACCACTTAGTATATGCCTTAATTTAACAGAGGCCCTAGTTAATAGCTAGGCACTAGTCTATAAGCTCCTTTAGCGTCTATATAGTAGTATAAACCAGTAGTATGGCGCGCTATAGGTCTAGGGTAAGCCTATTAAAGAGGTTTAGTATTAGATCTTCCTAGGAGATTTAAGCCTATCTAGCTAGGTATAGAAAGTAGGTCTAGAAGACTAAGAAGGTCTCTATTATTTTTATATTAAGGGCTTTATAATTAAGGCGGGCGTTCTATATCTTAAAAGGGTCCTTATAAATAGAAGACAGGTAGTTAATTATCTCTTCTTTAAAGAGGAAGGGGTCTACTAAGTTCTAGGTATATTATAGACGTAGATATGTCTATATATCCCCATATAACGGGACTAGCCTAGTTATAGTAGGAATATCTTAGTAAAATACTTGATAGATAACTGTCTGGAACTATCTGCAACTATCTATAACTATCTATAATTGTCCGCTATAATCTACTATTTTCTACTAGCGCCGTAATATTAAAGTCTGTTAAAGACCGCATGTGTATATATGCACGTATTAACTACCAAAACCCCTAACTATTTAATTATATAATTCTCTTATTATTCCTTTCTCTTCCTTATATAATGTCTTGTACTCTATAAGAGCTATATATCCTTAGATTTAATAGAATTTATATTATTCCTTTAAATCTTCCCCAAAGCCTCTTTGTGTCCTTATATTATATTATATTAAATAACTACTATTAAAATGGCAAACAAACCTAAATCCCCTTTAATAACTATAAGCATTATATCTCTATTTAAGGAACAGTTAACTATAATGCAATAGTTCTTTATAGATATCTTAGCTTAGTAGTGGGCTATACTAGAAGCCCAGCATTAGTAATTAATAGAAGCACTCTATAAAGAACTCCGTAATATTATGGCACTTATATTATAAACCCTAATAATAACACCCGTAAATAAGATTAAAATATTAGTACCTAAACCTAGCCTATTAAATGCGAACACTAAGCTAGTAATAGTAGCTTAACCTATATCTATAATAAATTTAATACCCGCTATAAAATCTAAAAAGCTCCCTAATCCTTTAATATTTAATAGAAATTAAAATAACCTATATCCCTTTATAACTAAGCTCCGTCTTAAACTCTTAATAAACTATAACTAATACCCTACTAAAGCTAGTAAGGTTAGCTACAAAATGTCTTATTTAAGTAAAGATGCTATATATACCATAGATCTATTCTTCTATAATAGCACCTTTATTAATTTTAAAATCTTTATCTCTCTACTAGAATAAATATATAATAACGCCAGCTGTAAATATATAGCTATTACCAAACTTAAAAACCTATAATAATAGAACCGAGACTTTACCAGCTTCTTTTTGAAATTTTTAGGCCTTATTAGTAAGCTAGATTGGAATAAAGCTGCTAAAGTTACTGCCCTCTAATAAGCTATTTTAGATAAGATTAGAGCCTAGTTAGTAGGTAAAGAACTGCCAAAAAACCTATCTAAATTTGCTATAATATGTTAATAAATTAATAAGGATCTTTAATATAATAAATAGACTTATTCTCTAAAGTTAACTATACCTTATATCTAGAACTCTATAAAACCGGTATATATCCTAAAGCGCGATCTGTCTCTAAAACCTAAAAGCCCTATATACAACCCTATAAACCTTAACGCCGCTTAATCCTATACACCCTTAGAAATCAATAAATAAAGAACTTAAGCCATAAATAGAGAATGCTTTAGATGCGGTAAAAAAGGATATATTTAAAAGTATTACTAAATGTTGGTATGTATTAACAACGTGCAGAATACATATATCACAATGATATGTACTATGCGGTGTTGTTAATGGATTCTTGTTGTTCTATCTATACGTCTTAATGATACGTATGCGCGTCGCGTAGATCACGTGCTTTACGCACGTGATATACGAAACGAATATCTACCAACACTGGAGCAACTCTAAAGGAAACCAAATCGTACTATTCCCGTTATTCATAGCGTATACGCAATAACTAGGCTTTTCCTATCCATACGCAATAGCTTCTCTTTCCTTCCTCGCCCTACCCTATGCCTTGTGTGGTAGTATTAAGTTATATACCAGTGTCAAGTCTCTAGAATACCAAGAATTGGTTATATCCTACTATAGAGCGTTTAGAGGCTCTAGTGTTAATTATTGCACCCATGAGCTTTATGGAGGTATAGTGTGAGGTTATATTATACATAAACAGGTCTATATCGGTAGGGGATGCATCTATTATAGTATTAATGGTTATAACTGCATATCTATATGCTAGTATTCCCTGGCAAGACATAACAAGTTTGTTGTCTATATCACCTTAGATCTCCTACCTTAGGCGGGATTTCTTTTCTGGAATATGTTTAAATCGTGGTTCTTAATTAGTTAATACAGTTGTAATATTTGGTTGAGGCTCTGGTGACTAAGGTGGGGTAAGAAGGCCAGGTGGAGGATCATCCTTTAAGGCTTGCAGGCCTATTGCGTCATCGTCTTAAGGGTTAAGTTCCTCTTAATCAATAGTGGTCGTCATTTTTAGGATTTATATGGTCAGGCAGGGTCCAATTGGTGTCTTGGCAAAAACCTTATTTTAATATTCCGAACTCTTAGTTTAATTGGTCGGTTTGTTTGTCAGTTAGGTTAGTTAATAGTATAGTAAAGGTTCTACTGGTGCTCTTCTAGACAGTGGTAGACTTGCGGTCTAAATGCTTGATAGTTGTTGTGGTTGGAATGGAGGTTGTTGCGGAGGTTGCCGCGGAGGGTTCTGGGCGGTATTGTAGCTATAGGCTGAGGCGTAATAGATGGTGTA
>Ga0307507_10000620_pt1 | contig 76878 bp, 64 predicted proteins | sample 7_EM_MG_FD_207223 | JGI IMG/M metagenome (GOLD analysis project Ga0307507, IMG submission 207223) | Populus trichocarpa ectomycorrhiza microbial communities from riparian zone in the Pacific Northwest, United States - 7_EM | ecosystem: Host-associated > Plants > Roots > Unclassified | place...
CTTCTAATTCTACACTTTATTTCGTCTTGTTCATTCCTCTCCTCTCATGGCTTCGCCGTTGCTTTCCCTACTATTCATAATATCTTGGCGCCAAGATTTCCGTAGACTTTTGGATTTGGTAAGTAGTATGGGTACTTGTATCTTCCAATAAGACGCTTTGGAGTAGCAACCTAACTTCTTCCTTCAAAAGTTTCAAATCTCGCCATTTGTCCATAGGGCATCCGTGCTCAACATTCCGTATTGAGGCAGGAAACTGTTTGTCGAACCGAAAGGGTATTCCGTAGATACCGTGCAGGCATCGGCGGATGAAAGAAATGAAAGGAGAAAAGTCCCTCAAAGAAATTCATATCTACGGTCTGGTTTCTTCCCGGTAGCCTCATTTTTCTGTAGGTCAAGTGGAGTTAGTGGGCACGGTGGTCAATGGCGCAGGGAGTGGACGAGGTTAGGAAGAACCAAAGGACGGAGGACGTTGGTTGTTTTGAGACAAACTTCCGCCTATCTTTGACGCAATTACATCTGATAATGTTACATTCCACCCTAGCGTGAAACTTTTATCTCCAACTTTTATCCACTGATCAGGATCATGATCTTGCCCTAATCAATCTATCAGACAAGATTTCCTAATCAATCAATCTTATCCGATGGATGACAGGTTGTTGTCCTCTTTGGAACCCCGGTTTTAGCTCCGCCGGCTCATGGGGGCGGAGTATGGATGAACTCGTCGTAGTCGTCACAGGATGTTCATGGGGCAAATTTAGTAGGTCTCTGAACAAGATGTGACGCGATAACTCTTAGGTCTTCCTGATCTGACAGCTAGCTCCCTTATGTCCCTCTGAAAAATCCCGCCCTTTTTCTCTACTGCCTACAAACGGCAAACGTCTCCACTTGTACTGTGCGGGGGCATTTCTTCTGGTTATTTTTTGGGAAAAAAAAACTTTCTGATTTATCTGATGAAGCGACAATGCTTGGGTACTGGGTTAGTGCGGAATGGAGGCCAGGACCCCTGTGATCAGATAACGGAGGAAGGAATGATGTGGCTTACTTAGTGCCGCATGCACACTAAGCAGCCCTTGCCTCTCGCCCTTGGCCCAGGAAAGACGGTATTGTACTCGAGTACTTGTCCTAGGAAAAAAGTATCTGAAAAAAGTATCTGAAAATACGAGTCGTGAGTCTGATATGCACAGATATTTTGCCAGATATTCTGCGGATCCCTGCTTTCGGATCCTCCTTGCCTAGAACAAGTACTCAGGAGTACTCCACCATTCGCACAATCTTTTACATACAACTCGGATATTGTTTGCTTAACATCGCAGCGATATAGGACAATTTCTTGTCTCTCTCTACGATTTACTCTAGCTCCTACTCTCCTCTTTTACCTAATTCTGGCTGCGCGAAGTTGCCTGGGTTGTGGTAGAAGAGGTGTGACCGTCGTGGGGCAAGGAGGCTGCTGCTCTAGTAATCTTGTCTCAATAGGGGGGTTTCGCAATCAGGAACTCGGGATCGCTATCGTTGTGACGAGCTTGTTTACTGTGACAATAGCCTAATTAGAAAAAGTGGGATTTCGCAAATATTACGAAAAGTTGGGATAAAAGTTTGTTAACTGGTGCGGTTTGTTAGCGTTTTAGCACATGGTTACCTCGCCAAAAAAAAGTCGGTATCTTTCCGCTTAGACATGAGCCCTAACCTGTGACCTGTTGCCCTGGCGACAAGCTGAAAGATCCCAAATTCTTGATTGCGAAATCCCCTAATATTGTCCTCAAATTCCACCAGGGAATGACCGCGCCCGCCGCTTATCGTGGCTAAGGAGGCTTAAAGAAGAAGAGGAGCTCAACCCATCTATTATACGATATCCATAGAATATCTGCTCGATACGACCGTGCCTTGAACACATTAGTGAAAGACTTCAAACCTTTGTTTGCTCGGCCAGCCCCCCTTGACGGAAGCTCTTCTGCATCTGCCGAAATCACATTTTCCTCTAAAAGAACGTCGCACGGTAGCTGCCCGAAATCAACAAACCAAACATATCTGCTGCAAAGTTGCTGACCGCGATACCCGTATTTACTGGAATAATCGAACCTCACGCTAGGACGTTGGAGTTGCCTTTGCTGGTAAGGTCTGGCAATTTTTTCTTTTTTTTTCTGTCTGAGGCCCAAGCTGAGGGGGTCAGTTTTGGCTTTGGGCTCGCCCCCTACCCAAGAGAGGGAATTTTGGACGTCTTAGTGCGTGGTTCGATTATTCTAGTAAATACGGTATCCATTCGGTGGAGTTTCTCTGTTTGCTTTTTTACAGGTCAATAAATACTCTCTCAAGCTGTTTGATATTCGCATCCTTTTTGTGATCACCACTGTCAATGCTTTGGCTCTGACTTCAAGGAGAAACAATTGGCCGCCTTTCTTTGGATGACCATTTTTTGGGTGCTCTTTATTTCACCAATTCGAGCCTTTTCCACAGTATCACCAGTCTGAGGTCGTTGTAGAGTCTAACAGTTGCTGAAACTGACCAATGCGATGTCAGGTAATTCTGCTGACCACCAAATGCATAGTTACACCGCTTTCCCGAACCTCTTCGCTGCTGCAACCTCCCCTTATCCTGAGCTGCCTACGCATGATTTGGCGGAGCTTCGAATTCCTAGCAATATTTCAAAGAAATCAATCCTTGTCTCATGGTCACAGATATTGAGGGGCTACGTGCCGGGGGATAATGTGGTGTTTCGAGTTGGAAATGAAATTGTTAATGTTGATTTTCTGACTGGCGATGTGGAACGCATTCCCGAGAAAAACACCCAAGTTGGAGAAGAGGAAGGCAATTTACAGAGATGTACCGGCATTTATTTCCAAGCTGTATGTCTCCCAGTATCATTATCTTCATTATCGGGATGAACTCAAGTGTGATGTTTTACCCCTCTGACCAATGTATTCACATAACGAAATAGGTTGAACCCGCACCATTGCCCGATGTGTATCTGGTAGTAGACTTCTCAAAATCGATCATTTCCATTTTTGCTTCCAAGGCAATCGTCCCTCTTCAGCATCTGCAGTCACTCGCTTCACAATTTCTTCGGGTTCTGTCAGGAAACCCCACTTCCCCATCGGAGCAGTTTGTCGAGTTCGGTGTCAATTCCCGGAGCGCAGAAACCTTCCCTTCTCTTGGGAACGACAGCTTCGTGTCGTTTGGTGAGCTGTCGGTTCTGAACCCTCATCCTCAAAAGTTGGCTGGACCAGGGCTATTACACGAGCTCATATCTCCAGCACATTGTGACCACGAAGCCTTAGATTTTATGTTTGCAGACGGAGAAGCAAGAAAGAGTTATACGTATGAGCAGCTCGATACCCTTTCGACACAATTTGCCCTTCGCCTGCTCGAGTACCTACCTCATGGCAAAACCAGACGTGCTGTTCCGGTCTTGCTTCCGCAGTCGCCGGAGCTATATATCGCATTGGTCGGGATCTTAAAAGCTGGTGCAGCATTCGTGCCACTGAGCCTTGACGCCCCAATAGAGCGAATTCGCTTCGTTGTTGGAGACGTAAGAGCAAGCGTTATTGTTACGGAATCGTCGTTCTCCAATGTTTTTACCTGGGAAAAATGCCCGCCGACTGTCCTCGCTGACGATCACGTAACAGCGACCCCAGACGAGCTCAGGCTACCTTTGGGCATCGACCCCAGTGGGCCAGCGTATATTATGTACACTTCTGGCTCCACCGGTGCTCCAAAGGGCGTTATAATCTCTCACTCAGCAGCTACCCAGTCCCTTCTTGCACATGAGGAACATATTCCGTTATTCGAACGATTCCTCCAGTTTGCTGCGCCTACCTTCGATGTCTTTGTTTTTGAAATGTTCTTCCCGTTACTCCGCGGAAAGACCCTTGTTAGTTGCGACCGGGGGAGACTCCTCACAGACCTTCCGAGAGTAATCAACAAGCTCAATATAGACGGAGCGGAGCTGACACCAACGGTTGCGGGCGGACTTCTCGTCGAGCGAGACAAAGTGCCCGGGTTAAAGGTGTTACTCACAATTGGCGAGATGCTGACCCGCCAGGTCGTGGACCAGTTCGGCGGTGGTGTGCTGCAGGGCATGTATGGGCCGACTGAGGCAGCAATCCATTGCACCCTTGCAATTGGCTTTGAGAAGAACTGGAAGATTGGGGATATTGGAGTGCCGCTTAAAACAGTTTCTGCCTTTGTTCTTTCTACTACTACATCCGACCTGGAGATTTTGCCCCTCGGCTGGACTGGAGAGCTCGCGGTTGGCGGATATCAACTTGCGGATGGGTACTTGAATCGTCCGGAACTAACGAAAGAAGTTTTTATTGATTCGAAAGAATACGGCAGGCTTTATCGGACAGGAGATCGTGCAAGGATATTATCGAGCGGAAGGATCGAGTGTCTTGGTAGAGTTGGAGCTGGGCAGGTTAAGCTTCGAGGGCAGAGGATAGAACTAGGAGAGATAGAAGAGGTTGTGTTAGGAATACTAGGCGTTAGAGGTGCTATTGCGAGTGTGTTGGGGGGCAGGTTGGTTGTCTATGTTGGGGGTGGAGTCGAGCGGGAAGCTGTATACGATGTTTGTAGGAAGTGGCTGCCGAGGTTTATGGTGCCCGGTGATATTGTGGTCTTGGACGAATTACCACGATTATCTTCCGGCAAAGCCGATCGGAAGAAGCTCGATAAGCAATACTTGGAGACATCTCAAACTCCTGCCGCAGAGAAGGGTACCGAGGAGCTCAACAATATGGATCAAATAGTCTTTGACTGTGTTGAGGAATTATTAGGTCACAAGCCATCTAGGCAAGGCAGCTTGATCGCGATGGGACTCGATTCAATACAAGCTATCCGTCTAGTATCAGCCTTACGGTCACAAGACTTTACCGTTGAAGTAGTTGATGTTCTCCGAGCCGATTGCGTTGAGGGCATCGCTTCCGCGATGCGCCTAAGCAGAGCGGGATGGTCGAATGCCTTAGCTAACGAGAATGTCACGGCCAAATTCTGTGCGATACAGGAAGCTATACGACCAAAATTGCCAGTGCAACGAGATGGGATCCAAGACATTATTCCGTGCACATCTGTACAGGAAGCTATGCTCGCTGAGACTGCGAGAGATCCTGAGGCATACTGCAATTGGATCTTGTTGGAGCTACCTTTGAGACTCCTAGCCTCCACTATCGAGGAGGCTTTTCGGGGTGTCATTGACCGTAACGAGATTTTAAGGACGGGTTTCATGACTGCTGGTGATGGGTTCGCTCAAGTTGTTTGGCGATCATCTAGGACTAAACAGTTTTCCCTTGCGGACAAAGTTCGGTCATCTTGGGAAGTGCCGTCACTTGAGCAACTTATTGAACCGCCTTTTGCTGCTTCCTTGGTTAAGAGTACAGATGTTTGGTTGTTAAGCATACACCTGCATCACGCTGTTTACGATGGTTGGTGTTGGGAACAAGTGCTCTCTGACTTCTCTTTCCACCTCAGCGGGAGTGCCAAACTACCAATCCGACCGCAATACCGAGATATAGTTCAATACGAACTATCAAGAAGCAGGGAGTCAAATGAATTTTCTGAGGGAGTTTGGAAAGACTTTTTAGACGGGGCCCCCAATTCGAGACTACCTAGCTTCCATGGACATAGTGCTACTCCTTCTGGCGTCTTCACAGAGACGATTGGTTTACGAAGTTCTCGCTTAGAATATGAGGCTTCAGCAAGGAAAATGGGGGTTAGCCCACAGGTACTCGTCCAAACGGCTTGGGGTTACCTGTTGAGTCTCTTCATGGGATCTCCGGATGTCGTTTTTGGGACAGTGGTCTCGGGGAGAACGGTGGCTCTGCCCGGGGTTGAGGATATCTTAGGACCAACCATTCTTACGCTGCCGCTCAGAGTGAAAATAGGGCAGGGAACTACGACAAAGGATATTGTTCGAGATGTCCATAAGAGTAATCGGCTGGTATTGGAGAATTCTGGGCTTCCCCTGAGAGAGATTAGGAAGGTCTGCGAAATTGAAGGGACACAGTTCGATTCTTTGCTTGTGTGGCAACAAACTTTGAAAACAGAAGGGGATCCCAAACTAGTAAGACAGGTCGAGAATCGAGATAGGCTTGAGGTAAGCACCCCGTCTGTGATATCCTATGAACGTTGGTGTTGATCTTTGCGTGGTTTAGTTTCCTTTGCTGCTAGAAATCGAACCCGGCCGGGATGTTATTCAAATTAGAGCAACATACCAGCACGCCGTGCTACCGCACTCACAAATCAAGCTTTTGCTAAGACAGTTAGACCAACTTGTTTCTGGGATTATTTCTCGACCGACTAGCAGGCTGAATAGCCTATTGGACTCCTTGAACGAAGATATTCTTGCAATTAAGAATCCATTTCCAACACCAGCTACAGATCCTAAAACGGCTTCTCTTGCAGAACTTGTTGAGCTCTCTTCGGTGGTGAGGCCTAGAGCCACTGCACTTGATTTCGCAAGGGACATTTCCAATGGCACATCCGACTCAACAAGACTCACGTATGCCGAGCTCAACACACATGCAAACAAACTCGCTCATCACCTGATCTCACTGGGTGCCGTTGCCGATGAACTTGTCTGCGTGTGCATGGAAAAGTCGCCCGAAATGTATATCACCATATTGGCGATTCTCAAGGCTGGCGCAGGTTATCTCCCGCTCACACCAGAAACGCCAAAGGAGCGGATGAGGCAGATTTTAGAAAATGCCCAGGTAAGGATTTGTTTGACCACTGGCGATTTGGAAGATAAGTTAGGAATACCAAAGAATTCACAGGTAGTACGGGTGGATGCCATAGATGTTGACGAATGCGCTGATAACAATCCCGGGATGGTCCGAAGCGGTGATACATTAGCATACGCTGTGTTCACTTCTGGCAGTACGGGTGCGCCGAAGGGGGTGCTAATTACTAACGCGAATATTGTGGATAATCTCCTGGTTTTGAAGGGATTGTATCCTACCAATGAGCGGTCTAGGCTTCTGCAGTTTTGCTCAATTAGTTTTGATGGTGCGTTTGTCGGTTTTTAATTGGGGGAAGTTGAAATAACATTTGACCAGTATCTGTCTTCGAGATCTTTTATGCATGGACCATGGGCATCTGCCTATGCTCTGGAACCAAGGATGTACTCCTCCGCGATATCGAGGGGGCAATTAATACGATGGGAATCACACACTTGAGCATGACGCCAACGGTTGCTGCGCTGGTCAGCCAAAAGAATGTGCCAGGAGTGGAGTTCTTGGTGACAGCGGGTGAGGCGTTAACGCGTAAAGTTTACAATGATTGGGCAGGAAAGGGACTTTTCCAAGGTTAGATTTATCAGACCCATCCAAAGTAGAGGGCTGAAATTCTAGCAGGATATGGACCAAGCGAAACCGTGAACATATGTACCGTCAAACCGAACATGCGGGTGATTGATCATATTAATAATATTGGGGCGCCATTCACGAACACTTCCGCATTCGTGCTTGTAGATTCTGAAGAGGAGTTTAGAGTGGTACCGCTGGGTGGAATCGGGGAGTTTTGTTTCGGGGGCGCTCAAGTGGTGAGATGCTATGATCTGTCTGGTGTCTACCCTTGTGGGGGCTAACCAGTAACCCAGGGGCGCGGATACCTGGATATGCCTGGACTCACAAGCCGCAAATTCATTTCTCATCCCAAGTACGGGAGGGTATACAGGTCAGGTGATATCGGAAGAATGCTGCCTGACGGTTCACTCGAGTTCGTCGGACGGCAGGACGGCCAAGTCAAAATTAGAGGCCAGAGAATCGAGCTTGGAGAAATCACTTCGGTTTTGCTTCGATCAAAAAAGGTTATCGATGCAGCGGCGGCTCCGGTCCGAAGGGAGCCACAAGACGCCTATCAGCTCGTCGCTTTCGTCGTTCTACAAGGAACGAATAGTTCGGGATTCTCGGTAATACGGGGTGATGAAGGGGCAAAGAAGTTAGTTGCGGAGCTTTTCCAGGGCCTGACAAGCTTCCTTCCACCGTATATGGTACCATCTGCTATAATTCCGTTGACTGCACTGCCGATGACAGCCCAAGACAAGATCAATACAAAGCTACTACAGTCTACGTACTTCGGGCTGGACAGCGGTGCTGCAGAAGACTATGCCCTAGAATCTTCGTCCCGAGCAGATGGGCAAGAATGGACAGTACTGGAACGCGAGGTCGCAGACGTTATCGCAGAGGTTGCACGAGTGACACCTGACGAGGTCGGGCGAACAACATCCATATTTAGACTTGGGCTTGACTCGATATCGGTTATCCAATTATCTAACCGGCTCACAAAGATAGGATATATAAGACTAGACGTCTCCCAGATCATGCGAAATCCGACTGCCAGTTCTATTGCACATTTATTACAGGCTTCCATGTCTGGTCCAGTACTAAGCAAGCTCGTTCCTAGTGGCGGTATAGAAGAATTTGTTGCAGATGTTGAGGGCTCAGTTTTGAGTCAACTTGGTCTCTCCGAGGAAGAAGTCAAGATGATTCTTCCTTGCACTCCGTTGCAAGAGGCGATGCTTAACCAGAGTAAAGATGCGGACTTGAATCTCTACTGCAATCACACCACGCTTAGTCTTAGTGCAGATCCAGCACGATTACGGGATGCCTGGGAACTTATGCTCAAAGCACACGATACAATGAGGACTTGTTTTTGCGTCACATCTCACCCACGGCATGCATTTGCCCAAGTGGTGCTTAACGATTATCAATTGCCTTGGTCTTCTTTTGAGTTAGAGGCGGGTGTAGATATATCGGAAGTGATTAACCAGCGGATTACTTCGGTATCCGAATCACTGAGAACCTCGAAGCCACCATATGCATTTTCGCTACTACAGACTTCCCAAAGGGCAACCCTAATTATGCATTTCCATCACTCCTTATACGATGGGTTTGCTATGGATATGTTACTAGATGACGTACGAAGAGCTTACCACGGTTTAGGGCTTCCTTCTAGGGGTACTTTCAAGCCATTCTTGGAGTACATGGAAGACCTAGACTTGGCTAAGGCTGACGAATTTTGGAAGGCAAAATTAGAAGGCCTCGAATCTTCTTTGTTCCCAGACTTGACTGGACTGACGACCGCGTCAGGGAGTTCACCTGTAGGAATGGGCTTAGTGAAGATTCCTTGCTCAAGAAGTTTAATCTCCGTCGAGGGAGGTTGCAGAGGCCTGCAGACGTCCCTCTTGGCCCTTGGACAGACAGCTTGGGCGCGGCTACTTTCTGTATACACTGGTGAAATCGATGTTTGCTTCGGTAATGTGGTCAGCGGGCGGACTATTCCCGTCGAGGGGGTTGAAGATATTATTGCCCCGTGCTTCAATACTGTACCCATCCGAGTACAAGTTTCACCTGATTCAACAAACCGGGACATCATTAACAGGCTACAATTACTCAACGCGGAATTACTACCATTTCAACTCACCCCGTTACGAAGAATAATGACTGCTCTATGCACCCAGGGGCAGAGGCTGTTCGACACTTTGTTCATTCTGCAACATGCCAATTGGCCATCTGATTTAGAGCAATTATGGTCCGAGGTTGGCGACCGAGGAGACATGGATTTCTCTATTGTAGTGGAGCTTGTGCCATCTCGGAAGACGGACACTTTGGAGATTGCACTTCACTTCCGGGGGTAAGTCAAAAATGTGGCGAGCTTGTAACATAATGCTGATATCTAGCTAGGGATGTATTGTTAAAAGAGCATGCAGATGTTCTCGTGAGGCAGTTAAATTGTGCCATTGTCTCTTCTCTAAATCAGCCCTCCGATTCTGCCGCAGATTTCATGTCTTTTGGCCAAGAATTCCTTTCGTATGCAAACAGTCTACCAGTCAATATCTACGATAAGTGGAGCCCAGGCCTATTACACTCCGGATTCGAGCGCCATGCCCGAGAGAGCCCATCACGAAATGCCCTGGAATATCTTAATAAGAACGGCGAGGTCACTGCCTGGACGTTCAGGAAACTCAATCAGGCCGCTAACCGGGTTGCACACTACCTAATCTCTAAAGGACTGAAGAGAGACGATGCGGTGCCATTGTGTCTAGAAAAATCTCCTATGTTCTACATTTGCGTTCTCGGTGTATTGAAAGCTGGTTCTGCCTTTACTCCAATCGACCCCGGCTTGCCGGAGCAGCGGAAGCGGTTTATGATTGAGGAACTTGGTGCTAGGGTAGTTCTCGCAACCAAGACTACTGCTCGAGATATAAAAATCCCGAAAGGAGTAGAGCTTGTGGATGTCGCGGGTGAAGATCTATCATCCTGGCCGAATTCGAACCCTGTGATCCGGGATCTCAAGAAAAATTGCCTAGCATATCGAATTTATACTTCCGGATCAACCGGAAAGCCCAAGGCTGTATCACTAGAGATCGGCAGTGCAGTCCACACACTCCATGCTTCCCGATCTGTCATCCCATGGAGAGAAGACTCGAGACTGCTACAGTTTGCCGCAACAACATTTGATATGTGTTATTATGATTGTTTCATGGCGTGGACTTACGGGTTTACTCTCTGCTCGGCGGACAAAAGCCACTTGCTTGGTGACTTGGAAGGGACGATCAAGAGAATGGGAGCTACGATGTTGGACTTGACTCCCAGCGTGGCATCGACTCTGCGTGTGGAGAATCTGTCGGAAGTTGAATTGCTTTATTGCATTGGAGAAACCATGCCCCAGAATCTTGTTAATGATTGGGATGGGCGGTGCGCTAATTCTTACGGGCCCACTGGTAATTAATATCACCCTGATATTCGATTGATACTGACGTGGTATCCAGAAGCGGCAATGTGTTGCACGATCGTTCCCACTAACAAAAAAATCAAGTCTTCGAATATCGGCAGGCCGTTCGATACCGTAAGTTTCCGTGTACTCACCAAGGATGGGAGATCAATGGTCCCAATCTTCGGGAGCGGCGAGCTATGTATTGGAGGTCCTCAGGTTGCACGCGAATACCACAGCAACCCGGAACTTACGGCAAACAGATTCATCAACTTTGAAGGGAGCCGAATCTACCGGACCGGTGACATAGTTCGTCAGCTGGCGGATGGAAATTTTATGTTCATTGGGCGAACAGATGACCAGGTCAAGGTTCGGGGGCTCCGTGTGGAGTTAGACGAGATCAATTCCGTGCTTAGGTGCGCACATGCCAGAGTTAGGGATGCTACGACTATAGTCATGAAACACAGCGATGACTCCAAGGAACAACTTGTGTCATTTCTTGCGCTGGAAGATCGAAAGCAACATGGGGTGAGGGCTAGTATTCTCAAGGTTGATTCGCAATTGGATGGTATTATGACAGCGTCCCGCGATGCTGCGATAACCAAGCTTCCACGATATATGATTCCCGGGGTTATCTTGGCCATAGATCACATTCCACTTTCGGCCGCCGGCAAGATCGACAAGAGGTCCCTAGCAACATTATTCAAAGAGCAGAATATCCAGTCTCTCACTTCCAGACCTGTTAGTGCAGACGATAGCACGGAATGGACTGAAAATGAAACGAAAGCTAGAGAAGTCTTTTCAAAGATATCACGAGTGCCAGCCGAGCAGATTTCACGGTCTTCCACTATTTACGAGATCGGACTTGACAGTATTAGTGCTTCACAGGTTGCTATGGAGTTGAAGAAGGCTGGGCTGCAAGTTTCCGCGATTGATATATTAGAGAGACCCTCAATTGCGTCGCTTTCTCATAAACTAAAACCTGTCATCGGAGCATCGACAGCAAAGGATACGTCAGATGAACTGCTCTCTGGATTTGCAGCGCGCTTTACGGATCAGGTTTGTGCAGAAACAGGATTACTGAAAGAGAAAATTGCTGGTGTGTATCCCTGCACACCGGTACAAGAAGGGATGCTTTCCCAATTTCTGCGGTCTAAGGGGGGGTTATACTTTAATCATACTGTCTTTGAGCTTCCGGAAAATATTGATCTGTTGGGACTGCGCGATTCCTGGGATGTTATTTCTAAGTCACTTGATATTCTACGAACTGGTTTTGCCGGCGTTGACGACGCTCAGCATTCCTTTTCAATGATTGTTCATAATCCAAACGCTATTGAACTACCTTGGTCGGTAGTATCAATAGGGGAAAATTCGGAGGAGCTTATCACAAGCCAGAAGGGCGAGAAGGCTTCTATTGCGCTCAAAGGTCTTCATTTACCATTGTGGAGCCTCACTCTGCTCCAGAGGACTTCCGGAAACCATCTCCTCATGTTTTCTGCACACCACGCGCTATACGATGCACACTCCCTGACAGTTATTCTCCATAGCGTTGCTCTCCAATATTCCGGGAAAAAGTATTCCTTATCTCACACGTTTTCCCGTGCCCTTAGCGAAATTACGAAACATACTACAGATAGCAAGATTATATCGGACGATCAGGAATTCTGGAAAAAGCATTTGGACGGCTGCGCGGTCTCTCGGTTTCCGAGTCTATCCCCCCTCAGAGTGAAGAGCGCCGCAAGCCATGTATCTTCCATCAACGCAAATTGGAGTTTGTCGAATATTGAAAAGGCATGCAGGCAATTAGGGATATCGGTGCATGCGGCTGGGCAAGCAGCCTGGGCCAGGATTTTGTCAGCGTATTCGGGGGAGACTACTGTGACAATGGGTGTTGGTTCGTGTTCCGCCTAATTGGTGTTGGCAGACACCACTGACATACAAGAACAGTAATTTCGGGAAGATCCGGGATCGGTGACTCTGAGGATCTGGTGTTTCCTTGTATCGCGACTCTCCCGTCACTATGCGTGTTGGCAGGAAGCAATCAGGAGCTTGCCTTTAACATTCAGAATAGCAATTCTCAAATGCTCAAGCATCAACATACGCCGCTTAGGTCGATACAGAAGTGGTTGGGTCATGCTGAACAGTCTCTTTTCGACACGATTTTCGTATATCAGAAGGGTGAAGTCCATCAAGATGAGATTGACTTTGCTTGGAAGGTAGTGCAAGAGGATTCATTTGTTGATTACTCGATATCTTTGGAGCTAGAACCTACTGCAAGCGATTCTCTGCTTATCCGTGCTACATGCAAGGACAATATCATGCCACGAGAGCAGACAGAATTATTGCTCCGTCAGTTCCAGGCAGCCTTGATCGACATCTTAGAATCGCCCGATAGCTTTAACACTGACTTTTCTAGATTCCCTAAGGAAACCCTGTCTTGCACTCTCGCAAAAGAGGACGAAATCCCCACTGATGTTCGTGTCCTTCATAAATTTGTTGAGAAGCATCGTCAACTAGTTCCAGACAAAGTTGCATACGAGTTTGCGACTTCGATTGAGGAAGGATGCGCAATCAAGGAGACATGGAGTTACACTCAGCTCGATGAAGAAGGCAATAAAGTTGCAAACTACTTACTAGACCACGGAGTCAAGACTGGAGATGTGGTCGGAGTCTGCTTTGAAAAATGTCCGGAGGCATCATTCGCCATTCTTGGAATTTTGAAAGCCGGCTGTGCATTTGTCGCCCTGGACTACAACGCGCCCATAGAGAGGAAGTCCTTCATAATCTCAGATTCAAAAGCAAAGCACGTCCTCACTATGGATAAATTTGCGAGTGAGTTAAGCGGTAAATTAGATGTAGAAGTTGTCAGCATGCCAGGCAGCGTCGCAATCAAAACAGCCTCCACAGACACTCCCGAAATCCCAGATCTCAAGCCTAGCGACCTATGCTATTGTCTCTACACCTCAGGTACGACTGGAGCACCGAAGGGCTGCGAACTAACACACGAGAACGCCGTTCAGGCCATGCTTGCCTTCCAGCGCTTGTTTAGTCCCCATTGGGATTCCGAATCCCGTTTCCTCCAGTTCGCGTCTTTCCATTTCGACGTCAGCGTCCTAGAGCAGTTTTGGAGTTGGAGCGTGGGCATCTGCGTAACATCTGCTCCTCGAGATCTTATCTTCCAAGACCTTGCACTTACTATTCGAGAGTTGCGGATAACGCATTTGGATCTTACACCGAGTCTTGCTTCGCTAATTAAACCTGAGGATGCGCCGTTGTTGTGTAAAGGCGTGTTCATCACTGGGGGTGAGCAACTCAAGCAGGAGATTTTGGATGCCTGGGGGGAGAAGGGGTGCATTTACAATGGGTAATATCTGGATATCACGTTAATACCCTGGTCTGAGAACTAACACTCGATAGATATGGGCCTACCGAAGTTACAATCGGGTGCACAATGTACCCTAGGGTCCCAGCAAGAGGAAAACCGTCGAATATTGGGTCCCAATTCGACAATGTTGGGTCATTTGTTTTGGCTCCAGGCACCGACAAACCAGTTCTTCGTGGTGCCATAGGGGAGCTCTGTGTTTCCGGGAAGCTAGTGGGCCGCGGATATCTGAACCGCCCCTCACTTACGAAAGAAAAGTTCCCGTATCTCGAATCCCTAGGCACTAGGATATACCGCACTGGTGATTTGGTCCGTATCTTCCATGATGACACATTTGACTTTGCAGGGAGAGCAGACGACCAAGTCAAACTTCGTGGGCAGCGATTGGAAATTGGTGAAATTAACGAGACGCTTAAGCAAGCGACTACTCGGGCCCGAGCTATAGCAACACTAGTCTTAAGGCACCCAAAGCAGCAGAAAGACCAACTTGTGTCGTTTATCGAGTTAGAAATGGAAGGGCCCGTTAATCGTTCCGACTTTAAATTTCTTAATGACCCTGAACAGTACTCTCAGGTCATCACCGTCTTAGCAGACGCGTGCAAACGCAAGCTGCCTACCTATATGGTCCCCACTCACTTCTTGCCTGTTTCTGCGATTCCACTCTCGGTAAATAACAAAGTTGACAACAAGAGACTTAAAGAACTTTATCATGAAACATCACTCGAGACACTTCAGCGGATTTCGAAGAGGGAGAATGCAGAAGATGGGAGTTGGTCTGAGGTTGAACAGCGGTTAAGAGCTGTGCTCGCTGATGTTACTGCCCTCAAGCGCTCTGATATCAAACGGTCGTCCACAATTTTCGAGCTCGGCTTGGACTCTGTTTCTGTGGTAGGATTGGCCCGTCGCTTGAAGAGGGTTGGTTTTGTGGCGGCGTCCGTTTCAATCATCATGCAGTGTAAGCCTCCTATTACCTTTATTTAATATCTGTTAACGCTGCACATAGACCCGGTCTTGACTCGGCTAGCTTCGGAACTAAGCAAAAGCCACCCCAGCAGTTCACAAGATTTCTCTATTGCTGAATCTATTAAACAGAACCTGTCAGCATTCGCCAACAAGAACACATTTGAGGTTTACGAACAACTCGCCCTAAGCCCCGGCGATATCGAGTCAATTGCGCCATGCACAGCGCTTCAAGAAGGGATAATCGCGAGATTCCTTGATTCCGAAAAGCCACTTTACTATAATTCTTTCCCGATGGTGATAAGTTCGCCCAATGACATTGATGGCATCCGTAAAGCGTGGGTTCAAGTAATACGTTCAACGGGAGTACTACGTACTTGCTTTTGCGAGACTCCGGATGGGTATGCTCAAGTGGTCCTTAAGAATCCTAAGATGCAGTGGGAGGAAATCTCAACATCCGAGAACACGGTTCAAATCACTATCTTAGATAAATTGGCGAAGCACGCGGATTCCAATAAGGACTTGCATAAGGTGCCGCTTTATCTCCTCGTTGTGGAAACTCCGGAGAGAACAATACTTGTTCTCAATATCTTCCATGGACTTTACGACGGGAGTAGCTTGCCATTGATCCTTGAGGATGTCCAGATGGCTTACCGTGGCCGGTACGAACCAAGACCTCATCAGTTCATCGATATTGTCGGGCATCTGCTTTCGGTCGATACCGCGAAAGCGCGTATATTCTGGGAGAAGACACTCGCTGGGGCCACTCCCTGCAGCTTTCCCGAAGCCCCCGGGGTGCCCGATGATGGTGACCACGCGGTGCAGCTCACTTCTAAAACTAGTGTCACAAGTGTCGAAACTATCTGCAAGAGGATCGGATGCACTCCTCAAGCTGTATATCAGGCTGCGTGGGCAAGTGTGCTGTCAGGATATATAGGATTGAGGCCAATCTTTGGAATTGTTGTTTCTGGGCGTTCTATTCCACTAGAGAACATCGAACAAACTATCGGGCCACTTTTCAACACCATTCCATCCACACTAGATTTAGAAAATGCGCGATCGTGGGAAGAACTGGTTAAGGAAGCACACTACTTCTATTCAGAATCCATTCCGTATCATCATACGCCTCTGCGCCTTGTCAATAAGTGGATGCGAGCAACGGCAGAGAGGCCATTATTTGATACCTTGTTCGTATACCAAAAGGGCAAGGCCAGGAATTCCAATCTAGATTCCCTCTGGGAAGCTACGGATACTGTCGCTTCTGCAGACGTATGTGCACCGATTTCTCACCTAACGTGTTGCCATCACTAATTATTCCACCAGTATCCACTCGCGTTAGAAGTTGAAGGTCACTCCAATGGGGTGAAATTCTCGATAGTCTCGAGAGGATCACTTATGACAAGAGAGATGTCCTTGGAGCTATTGGAACGCCTTGATGGACAGCTACGGTGCATCGTGGACAACCCATCTTGCAAACCATCTATTATACCTACTCTAGAAAAAGGGCCCACTTCCAATATAGCCAATCTCGATCACTCGCCTAATCGAGATAATGTCGCCTGGGGACCAGAAGCAAATACCCTACGTGAAACAATAGCGGCTCTTGCCGAAGTTCATGAATCCGATATCACTATAGACTCTTCTATATTCGAACTAGGATTGGACAGTATTGAAGCTATTAAATTATCCTCACGACTTCGCTGGCATGGAATGAAAATCTCAGGAAGCAACATTATGCGAAATCCAACCATCCGGAAGCTGGTGTTGTTTCTCCGCAGATCTTCAACCCAACCAAAGGGATTGGCTGGGGGAGGGCTACTTCCCAAGTTCACAGAGCGCATACGAAAGGGTTGGAAGCCTCAGAAGCGCGATGAGGTTGAGGCAATTTACCCAACCACGCCTCTTCAGGAAGCCATGATAGCTGAAACCCTAGCCTCAGACTACCAATTGTATTTCAACCACGATGTCTTGAAGCTAGAGGACTGGGTCGATACTAGCAATCTCCGGCGAGCCTGGGCTGCAGTAGTCGAGCGGTCTGAAATTCTAAGAACAAGTTTCTTCAACGCATCTGAGCTATTCCCCGAATCCCCGTGCGCCTTTGGCCAACTAGTCCACAAGCGGCCAAAATTCCACTGGGGCGAAGTAACCGTGGCCAGCAACGATGATCTCCACGCTACCTTTAAGAAGGTCATGCAGGGAGCTACGGAAGAGGTTGACATTCTACGAGAGCCCCCTCTTAGAGCTACGATCGTGCACAGCGCCAAGGCTAGGCATTTTATACTTTCCATCTCCCATGCACTCTATGACGGGTGGTCTATTAGGCTGCTACACGAGGATGTACAGAACGCATACCATGACTCATTCACTCAGAGACCATCTTGTCGTCTGCTATTGGAAAATATATACGGTGAAGACCAAAAACTTGCCGAAAGATTCTGGAACCAGATTCTTGCAGGTGCCTCTCCTTCAAGCCTCCGAGCCTTATCAACCGAAACGGAAAGAGCAGTGACTTACAGACGAGAAAAAAAATCATCTGCGCCATTTTCAGCCATTCAATCATTCTGTAAGGATACCGGGGTCACTGTTCAATCACTCGGGCAAATGTGCTGGGCGCTTCTCTTGGCCCATCACTTAGGCGAACCAGATGTTATGTTTGGGACTATTCTTTCAGGAAGAGACTTTGATTCGGCGGATGAGATTATGTTTCCGGCAATGAATACAGTTCCTATCCGGGCGATTATTCACGGAACATACAAGGAGATGTTACGATATATGCAGGACAACTCTGCCAATGTTATCAAGTACCAGCACACCCCCCTTAGGAAAATCCAAAAACTTGCCAACAGTAATGGACAGCGCCTTTTTGATACTTTGTTCATATACCAGCGCGGTCACAAAGAGTCAGTAGGCAAGCAAAAGGCTTTGTGGCGTTCGGTTGATGGCACATCCGATGTTGAGGTAACAACCTGCTAAAATATTATTGGTTAGGCTTGACTAACTATACAAGTATAATGTTTGCATTGAGATGGAACGGGACGGGGATAATTTGATATGGAGGACAGCTTGCAAATCGACGGTGTTTCGCTTGCAAGACACGCAGTCGCTCCTTCAAACGTTGGACTCACTATTGGTCGATATCATAACCCACGCTTACCAACCTTCCATCACATACCATGAAATTGGCTTTGCATTCGGAAATCTTCAAATTTCGATAGCAGACCGCCCGGGTCAGATAAAACTCCTGAACGGGGTTCGAATAGATCTGGGGGAAGTCGAATCAGCCGTCAAAAAATCAACCCAGGACATCAGTGATTGTGGTGCAATTATCCTAAAAGAGAAAGGGAGGAGCTTACTTACCCTTTTCGTTACTACAACCAACCAAAGCGGAGTGTCAACACACTTTCTAATTAAATCTGTCCGGCGAAAATTGCCCTATTGGTCACTTCCATCGTTCATTGTCCCCATCTCGACTATTCCGTACACAGGCAATCAGGTAGACCGATCGGAGTTGGCAGCCTTATTCCATGCACTGCCATCAGAAGAAAAACGAGAATACTCCGTCGAGAAAACTAGTGAGTGGACTCCTTTGGAAAAAACCTTCCGCAAAGTTCTCGCGAAGGTCTCAAACACGCCCGAAGGGGAAATTCGGCGAACACAAACGATTTTCCATCTGGGCCTCGACTCCATAAGCGCCATTTCTCTCTCGTCGGAATTGAGGAAGAACTTGATTTTCTTGAGTGTTGCGGAGATCCTTAATGCAGCAACAGTCGAGCGCATGGCGGCGTCTGCTCGTGCCATGAGTAGCCAAATATCGCCGAATCCCCTGGATGGCAAGAGTATTATCTCTAAGGCTTGCGAGAATATCGAATACATGAAAGTTCCAGAAAGTGTCAATAACTACGGCATTGAGTTCACAATGCCAGCTACCCCTGGTCAACATTACATGATCTCGTGTTGGATAAACTCAGGTTATAAACTTTTTATGCCTACTTTCTCTTTCAAGTGCAAACGAGTGGAACCCTCTCGCATTCTGGCCGGATGGGAGACGCTCGTTCGACAAGAGCCAATTCTCCGCACTATTTTTGCTGCTACAAACAATACAGATGTCCCACTTGCTCAATTGATTCTCCGCAGTCCGCCAACCCAATGCAAGCAATACCAATCTTCGTTATCCGATAACGATGCCCTTATTCGATTCCTTCTTTCACAAGAACAAGCTAAGAAATTCGATATGTCTCTTCCACCAGTGTTTCTATGCACCTTGAATACGCCCACAGAGACAGTCATCTTCATCACCATTCATCACGCTTTGTATGATGGTGTTAGTCTTCCACGCTTGATTGCTAAATTCCAAGGATTCCTTGATAAGCCCGTTGGCCGGCTTCTGACCCCTGGCCCGGAAGGCCCCAATTTCATGGATACAGTTGCTTTTATACAATCTCGAGATCTTCGCCACCAACGTGCGTTTTGGACTAGATACCTAAATGAATCGTCCTCAACTTGCGCTCCTGAAAAAACCCATTCCACCAGTCCACCCGAGAAACGAGTTGCACTTTTCCAGCCCAGAGCGCTTTCAGGCGTCACAAAATTGGAGAAAGAATGTCGTCAACGTGGAATATCTATTCAAGCAGTTTTCTTGGCAGCCTACGCAAAAGTTTTCGCACAACAGCAATGTACTAAATATGGGCCCTTGGCGTCAAGCAAAGATGTTATATTCGGCATTTATCTTTCGAACAGACATCTGCCCGTAGCTGATATGGAGTCTTTGGTCGCACCCACTCTCAATATAGTCCCTATACGGGTCAGCGCTCCAGGAAATAAATCAACCATAGAAGTGGCTCGCCAAGCCCAGGATGACCTAACGGCTATTGGGGACCCAGAAAACTCCGTCGTTTCATTATGGCAAATCAGAGAATGGACTGGTGTACAAGTCGATTGCTTCTTCAACTTCTTGAAGCTTCCGCGCGGCCCCACGTGGAACTCTAATGATGATGGGACAGACGAAATTATTTTGGAAGAGTTTACCCCCGATAATGTCGAGCTTGCTGCCAGGCCTGGAGCCCACTTTGAAAGAAACGCCTCTATGAAGGGCATTAGGGTAGATATCGCCTAGCCTTCAGGCCTCGGACAATCGCTAACTGCTGATTAATGATTCCAGACAAATTTTGACATCGAGGTCGCTGTTCGTGGTGATCAAGTTGATGTGGGGGTATTTTCTACAACTAGGTATATTGAGGAAGAGGATGCACAAAAGACAATTCGCTGGATGTGCGGTATAGTGGAGGGAGAATGGGGGTCCGAATAGGAATTATTGTACTTTTATTTACTTCCTTTATTACTTCTCACACCATACTGGTAAGGTTGCAGTGATTTGGAGTGCAAATACAACCACATTTTTGTTTCACATCTCATAGTATCATGCCATATTGCGGCAAACCCCACGCGATACTCATACTATATATGGAGCTATTCGTGCCAGTGTTCAAGGTTTACTAGGAATACCAGCTATCATAGGCTCTCTGCCCCACCAATACCCAAGCTGTGATTGCAGTACCATCGCGCAGTGATACAGGTGTCATACCATGCACTCGCTGCGACCTAAGGAACCCGCGACGATGAACCATTTCAGAAGCCCTTCCCCAATTCCCCCGTCGTCTCCTCATCTTCCTTCTCCAGTCTCAAAGTGCGAAGGCAAAAAAAGAAAAGATGAACCATACCAATTGAAGGGCTATCCCCATCCCACGTTCCGAGTGATCGAGGCCCAAACCGCTTTTACCAGCTTCTTTTTTCTTTTTTCCCCTCTCTTTCAAAATCCCAAGGATACGGGCCCAACTCAAGGAAGTTGCCGTTTCACCAATCAAAGCCGATACAGAGCGGTTGACTTGCTGCGAGATGTTGAGGGTGCGGGATAATTGAGTACGAGCACTGGGATCCGGCACGCGATTCGGTGGCGCAGAAGCTGTTTTCAATCAAATAGTAAGAACCTCTTTTCCGGGACTCTGCAAGCCCTGGCTGTGTTCCGTCGGCTCTCGTAGCACCTGGTTTTTGTTGGAAACTCTCAGCGTGAAAGCTGGGCCGAGACATTGAATAAACGGGTAGAAGGTCTGTCATTGTGCTTGTGCTGGTCCCGTGCTCGAGCACAATACAAGCACAAGTCTGTACTAGTACTAATCCCCCTCACCTCGGTCCAGCCCCCCTCCCACCAAAATACAATTTCCATGACAAATATACGGAAGGAAGAAAGAAGCAGAGGATTAAAAATAAAATAAAATAAGGAACTCGCCCAAGTGGGCAAGTGCTTTACCGGCAACAGGCGACTGAAACGGCAACAATGGCCCTTTTTCACTTTCTTTCCTTTTTTTTTTCCCCCTCGATCTATCCTTTTCCTCTACTGTACCGGTACAGCGCGGACGGGAAGCCGCAATCCTCGCACGACAGTACACGGCTATCATGAACCATTTGGGATTCGGGGGGGAGCGTGTCGTAGATCCAATGAGGAGGGTGTTTTTTTTCAGCCTCGCTGGTTTGCGGAGCACATTCGAAAACGACACCCGCTGCGGACGCCCGAGTTCTTGGATTTTGGGTACACGGTAGGGCGTGTACTGTACCTACCCACCAGTATCAAGGGATCTTCCGTTAACTTGGCTACGGTCTTTTCCAGCGTCGCGAAGTTCCGGCACTGTGGGTCCCCGCACAGAAAATAGGCACCGCAAACGAATCTCGACCAATAAGACTGCAATATTTGCCAATCTTGACCATTCGAGAATCTCGCGACACCGGAACAGACTGTGCTTATGGCATTTCGTTACTGTCGCCAGCCTACCCCGTGTGCTCGAGTACTTGTAGGTTCACGTGGAGGAGCGGCGGCAGAGAGAGAAAACAATAACACATCCCAAGACCCTAAGGGCACTTGCGCTCGAGTACCGGTGATAAGTGTTCGGAGTAGACTTCGCGGCACGACATAAGTCCAAGTAAGCGAAAAAGAGAAAGTCAGGGCGGTCACAAAAATAGTGGGATGCCTCGTAATACGTCTGTGCTTGTGACCGCACGGGCGGTTCGCCATTGTGCAAGTCAAAACCCTTGCCGAAAAAGACCTGACCCTGTTTTCAGGATGAGAGGTTTGAGAGCGCTAAGAATCACAGGTGGGAGCAAGGTCTCAGTTTGCTACCCGTAAGTGAGTCAAGTAGAGAGCACAAGTCCTTTCTCTTGTCCCTTTCTCTGCCGTCCGTGAGCTGCTGGGGTTTATTGGGCTCACTAGAGATCACTCGGAGAACATCCTAATAACCGCGCCACGTGATCCGTGCCCGGACTCTAGGCCCGGGATTTCGCATCCTATCAGTAGAACGACCCGACGCATTGGGGGGAAGAACAGAATTGGGCTAGGCTATCCTGCCAACAAAACAATGAACGGCATTGCCAATCGCTAGTAGTCCAGGCTCTTTTTTGGTTAGGACAAAAAAAGAAAGACAATAGTCCCAACAATCGAGGCTTAAAACTTTTGGTTTTAATATTCTTATTTAAGCACCATACGAAATAGTAAACACTAATAGACCAGCTACCTTGTACGATCCCTATAAGAGCGTTATAGAAGCCATGTAGACTCCCAACCCTTTCTTTTTTTAAAAAAATAATTTTCTTCTTTTCCCCTCCAGCCAAATTAATAGGATTGCTTCCATATGACACAGAGTGCGCTTTTCGTAATACAGCGATCGTCCAGAGGCTTGTATTAGTGTGGGAGGGCTCGGTTGTTCCGACCTGCGACTCAAGTCACCGAGTGAGCAATCGTGACCTCAATTTTTGGATGGATTGTATTGAAGTCTTACTGTAGGAAGGCACTCTTGTACTATGTTTAGTTCGCTTTGCGGCCGATGCAGATATACCTAAAGAGAAAGGACATGTTAGTCTTGGTCTGGAGAAACATACTTCCTACCTAGTACGAACATGAGATGGCTGGTCTGGGAAGGCTTACAATCCAACGTATGGTTTCAAACTGAGATTATCTATTTCTTCTGAGGCTCTCTGTATCAAGTCGTTGAATTGATCGTGTGTCATATGGAGCCTCTCAGTGAAAGGAATGCGCATATGACCACTCATAGCTGATTTGTACGAATCGTTAAGCTTCTCGCCAATTTCACGCTCCTTGGGGTCTGATGGTCAAGATAGATTTGTTAGCAGGCACAGGTCATGGATGCCTGAGGAGTCTGTGAGCTCGCTGTGGGAAAGGCTTGCTGTAGTACTTCGCACTCAAATCTGAGCTTATGACAGTGGTAGAGAGCCCTACGCGTCTATCACAGCTTCAGAGGGTTGGCCGGCCTAGGCCTAGATCCCCTAAAACTCCTGACGACTGACTTAAGCGTACGGGATTGTTTGAGGGATAGGCCATAACTGAGTCCCGAGACAGGTGAATGACTAGATTGGGCCTGAGCTGATGACAGGCAGCCAAAACTGAGTGATTGCCCTAAGCTGAAGCACAGCTGCTCAGGCACCAGCCAGACTTGACTAGCTCACTCAAAAGACTCCTGGCGCTTCTAACAAGAAGTGAAGTAATGGAAGGGAGATGGGGAAACTAACTTATCGACCACCCATTTAATGGCAACGGGATCATTCTGCCTGCCACATCTACCATCCCAGCCCCTCGCATGAAGGTCTCGAGCGCCAATGGTGCACGAAGGTCTTTTGAGTTCTCTACCGAGGATAGGAATTTTGTACTCGTTTCTCGAACGGCATGCTCATCTGTCATAGTTCCGTTATCTGACTGGACGTTGTGATAGATCTCTACCATCTGTAGCCATCCTCCTGGTTTCAGTACCCTAAAGAACACACTTACGGTCAGCCCATGCTCTACGCTTAAACTGCCCAGTGTAGGGGGACTGGTGTCGCTGGACGGTGCTGGTGCAAAATCGAGCAAAGGAGAAATATGGACAGATTCCGTGTGGTGGTTTTGTTTCGAGGCTGTTAGAGGAAGATGATTTCTTGACAACTGGGTGAAGTGGAGCCGCTGACCAAGCCGTGAATTTTCTCGGGCGACACAGGGCAAACTCGAGTTCGGCACACCTTGCCAGCAGAAATGGCTCTCGTGATTACCAATTTAAGGTAGGCAGAGCAAAAGAAAAACCAAGATGCTTACCGGGCGCAGTCTTTCACATAGGACGACCATCTTCCCTTATTGATGCCAGTAACCACGTTTCGAGAGTGGACGAAGTCAAATTCGTTTGTTTGAAAGGTAAATGATTCATTAAGATCGTCAACCTACAGTTTAGAAAAGGTAGTGCCGCCACGTTATTCTTAGGCTTATATTGGCAAGTGGCAAATTTGGAAATGGATTCAGAACATGTTTCTTACCTGAAGAATAAGATTTGGTGGTGGGTCATCAGGCATCATGTGGGGAGTTATGTCAACTCCGATGACCTAGCGATTGTCAGAAAAGCTGCTTTATTGGGGCTCAGGGAAATCTTTGGGGGAGGCAGACTTCACACCGCGGGTAGCTCACGGCTGCCTCAGTTGCCCAACTGGCAGCCCCAGACCCACAATCCAGAATTTTTCTAGGATTATGCACTGGAGGGAATATCAATCTTCCATCAAAAACTAACTTGAAAATTTGATGTTGAGTTTCTTGTCTATCTCGTTCATACTGAGCGGGGTTTAGCTTCGATTCTCAAAACCAATTCTTGAAGGAGAGGAAGACTACCTCATCAACCGGTCCGTAGGATGTCCCGTGTTCAAGAGCCCATTGTTGGTATGTTCGCCCCTGTATCTGAATAGTCGCTTCAAATGAGGTATCAAGCGATATAGTATCGGATTCATGATTGCTAAGAGGCGAGATATCAGAACTACTGCAAGCCCCCCGAGAACTAAAGTAAGGAAGAGTGCCACATTCGAACAAGGAAGGAAGGATTCCATTACCTCGACATTGTTGTTCTTTGCTATTCTGAATTATTTTCTTTTCGAGGGAGCAAGCTGGGGGGACTTGAATAATAAATTTGAAATGGGCAGCGAACACTGAGCTCCTTGGGGTTGGTGTTGGTGATTGCGACGTGGAATACAAAAAAAAAGCACGACACGAGTTAAAAGAGCACACGCATATAGCAGAACACAGGACTATTGGAATAAAAAAAGGCCAGGGCTCGGGGGACAGTATTGGTACACCTCCTGTCCGTCACTGCGACTTCTAAAGCCTTATAACTTGTGCTGCACTTCTGTGACCCGACAGTTCAGTTCAGACATGGATAAGTGTCTAGGTTGAGCTGCCGCGATAACCCCCATTTCCATGTCCTCACCTTTCCCTTAACTTTTCTTAGTCTCCATTGAGTTAATGGTGTGTGTTCCCGCACCGTGTGGTATTGCTACACTGTCATAGATACGGTCCCAAACCGTGGAGCTGGGATTTATTCCTACAAGGAGAGGTGAGATGGTGGTGGACTGGCACACCGTTTCAACAGTTTTTCTTTAAACCACCATTCTCCAAGGGGAAGAGAAAAAAAGTGTAGAGCACTGTGCCATGCCCCGGGTTTGGTATAATACTCAACCCGTTCCTGCTGTTAGCCTTACTTATTGTTCGCCCTACTCTGGAAGAACTCCCGTATGGAAATGAGGAGTGTCTGTGCGCTGGGAATGGGTGAACCAAAACGGCAGAAACACCCTTGATGGTAAGCTAACTGACCTAATCCCAACCAAAAGTAGCAAATGTTACAAGTTTTCCAAGATCCCAAAAGAGGGGATACACACGGAATGGCCGGAATACCGGTATGGTAATAAAAATCTACGCACACCCAAGCTAACGGATGACCCCTGGCGTTCCGTGAAAGAGAGATGGGTTGCGGGTAGGTGAAGGAGGATTAACCCAGAGTCCAAATCCAAATTTCTGAAACAAAAATTTCCGGTGTTCCCTCGAAACTAAATGGTGGGAAACCAGCCACCCCTTGAACCTAAACCGAGAAGCTGGTTGGAAGAGCCAGTGTGGGCGCCTCGATCCAAGACCAAAGCCTCGGGATGCGGGCCCACCCCTTCAAGCGCAAAGAAAAACAATAAGGGCAGGGAGGGGGGTACGGCAAAGTTCATTGAAATTACATGTTGCACAAGCATTGCCGCAATTGTTGCGCGATCTTCCTTTCTCCACTCATAAAAGTCTTACCTTCACTTCGGGGCCCATTCCCGGCGGTTCGGTAAAGTGCTCCATAAGGGTTGTTTTGGTTGGGTCGCCATTGTTTAGCTCTTGAAAAGATACAAGTATTTATCTTTAATATTTGGGGCTGCCGGCAAGCCGAATTCTAATAATTTTCCAATCCGACTTGTATGGCACCGGTACGGTACTCGGAGTGCTACTTTATTAAAATTCCCCTACTGCACAGAAGCGCACACGGAAAAGCACTCGAGGACGCCCACATACATGAGTGCCCACCGACCCCGGTGCTCGACTCGCTTCATAGCACCGGGAAAAAGCGATGAGGGGGTTTGGGGAGGGGTGATTAGAGAAACTAAATTTCAATACTAAAATAACGTGGCTACACAGAGATGCACACCTTCTTGATCGAGTTCTTGAAAATGACATAACACATCTAAAAATTTCCCTATAGAGGGCATGTCAAATGTTTTATTCACCGCGGGAAGTACTCCGGATCGGAGAATGCCTTGCGATTGATTATGACGGAAAGAGATAAAGGGCTGTATTTCTGCTCAGCTCGGGTGGCCATAGAATGGTGGCTTATTGGGCATCAAAGATTGCAAGTTGGAGAAGGAAAAAAGGGAAGGAAAAAACCTATGTATGACAAATAGCCTCTCCAGAGACTTGTAGGAGAAGCCAGGTAATCCGGGTTATGAATACGGTATTTTCTCCCGCTCATAGCTTTGGCCCTCAATGAGTGTATCTGACGCAAGGTTTATTTGGAGAATTCAGCTCATTGGAAGCACTGGTGAAAACGGGAACAAGAAATGTTATCGCATGTCTGCTGGCATTCCTCTTTGTGATGCAGATAGAGGTGGGTAAGAGATAAAAGACAATTTGGCCCCACTTTATTCCTCGTAAATCAACCCCACCCACCCCTGCGTTGAGAGCTTCGAAGGATATCGTCAGGCAAGCGCTGCAGAGTTTCGGGAGATTAATATTGACTCTCAACCCCCCTCTTTTCTTCAGGGCATTCTCTCCTTGGTGACCTTGGATCTGTGACCTCACGAATAGAATTAGGAGTTCCCCGCACCCCTCTAGACTCATAATGGCTCTTCTTGCCGGCCACTTGCATGAAGCCATGTAACTTTTCCAAGGAAAAAACGCCAATCTCCCTGTGGGCAAGATCTTGCAAGTCTAATGAGACCATGAAATCCTCCAGTCAATGCCTACGGAATAACCGGCCTGCGTGATCCCGCTTTCTCATGACCCCCACAGTTGCATAGAGCCCTAGTGTCTTCAAGTCCAGAGTGACGGCGACAATAAGCAGCATGGCTCAGGTGCTGATCCCGTTCGTCCATGCTACTTCATAGATTACTCTTCCCAGTGCGCAGTGCGCACTGTAGCGGAATCCCTGAGTACTAACCCAACCCCCCTCTACGTCAATCTGCTTCCTGACTGCCCCACCATTAAAAACAACCCACCATTAACATCCTGAGGACGCACTCTCGAAGGGGTATCGATCCTAGCATGTATGATAATTTTATATAATTTTCCGCATAACCCGCAGATATGCCGAAATTTAGACACTAGAAGCTCTGGCAACTCTCAAGCGGATCTCTTCTTAGGTGTGCATCGATGGCTGATGAGACTACCATTTCTAGCGTGTAAGCCCATTCCCCCCCACAGGATCCTGTACAAGTTAGCACCGTTATTCGTGCGACGAAGCCTTTCCTCCAACTATTCTTGCTAAGATTGCGAGGGGCAGGACGTCAGAATAAAGACTTTGTTCAAGCCCCCCCTTTGGCGGCCGGGGGAGCGGCCCGGATGTGTGCTCACTGCTAGGATTGATGTCAATTCCTACTTGGGTGCTTTTTTCCCACCCAGAGCTGTGTTCGCTATGTACTCGAGAAGCCTTGCATTGTCTACCGGGCTCCCCTGGAAATTTAATTTCCGCTCAAACGGCAGATGTCCGTGCTCACATACTACTTGTACTCGAGTACTGGTACATGCCATTGCGAAAATCCGAGGCCAGGCGGACACCGTTCGTTGTAGATGGTTTGCCTTTGGAATTTTGAGACCTTAAGTGGGTTGCCACCAGGGGATGTCAAACCGCAGAGTATTTCACCCCCCTTTAGCACGGTAAGCCCACACCGATAAAGTTTATCCTATGTCTTAGGTTGATACGTTAATTTTTTCATGAGTCTTCTGGTTGGACTAAGTTCGATATTAACTGAACAGTTGACTCGAAAAGAGAGGCCATTATTAAACAAGAGGCTCCCCTTTCTATCCTTACACGTCCTTGCCGGAACGAGAAATGCCAAGCCCACCATTAAAGAGATCCGAATTTCGCCGGAGATAGAATTCGCCTATCTCTGGGGGAGGACGGGAGAAAAAGAAAGAGCAGAAGGAACGGTGGTGCTATCACTCTTGGGCTACCGGTAAAGACACTGTGCTGACTAATAAACCGAGTGAGAGCGCTGCACTAGTTTGGATCTCTTTATTAATTAAATTTAATGGTTTATTATTTAGTTATAACACGCAATACGGGCAAGTTAATTTCGGTCTTGCATCGAATGTCAAGCACCCAGCTAGCAAATAGTAGTCCTCTCGAGAGTGTACATAATTGGAGATAATTAATTAAGTCAGTAAGGGTGCTGGCCATTGCGATGCTGACTGGCTGGAACGGTTGCGTGAACTGCAAGCTGATTTCTAAATCAACTGGACTTTACTAACAAGAAAAAACAACAATAATAAATTTAATTAAAGACCAAATTATTCCTGTTAGGTGTGTAGAGCGCAGGTGAGCAGCAGCATAGCACTGTCCAACATTTTCTAAAACGGGGAATGATTTCTCGATTGCTCGGTTACTCGCTTTTCCTCAATACTCGAGTATAATAACCTTTTAATACTAGCAACTAATAAGACCCAAAATTAACCTTATACTGTGTCAGGGAAGCTTTAATCCTTCCCAGGAACTTTTTTCTTCGAATCCCGAGCTTAGAGGGCTGATCTAGATAGTGGATTCACGGGGTTTTACGGTAGGGAGTTTGCTGATCAGATAGATGGATAGTTGAACAGAGTCACCGGTATTGTTCCTTTATAAAATTACTAGTACTTGTCTACTTTGTTGCTGTGTATTAGGACCAACGTTTGTGTCGAGCATTAGCTCTAAATTTCTGTCTTTGGTAAGCCAATGCATAGAAGGGCTGTTTGTGAAGCGTAAGGTAATGCCGTAGTAGAGTACTGTATCTTCCTTTACATACTAGTATGAGCTAGGTCAACACCATAGGGTAGTTTTGCAATTAGCTTTAGTTATGCTGTATCTTTTAGCAAAATGTGTTATTGTATTATCCGTTGTACGGGTAGCGAGCCCGAGGTACCGTAAAATCTCGTGGGATCCACTATTAGATTATCGGCGGAAATCAGCCCGCCAGCACAGGATAAGTCTGGTTTGACAAGTTAGCAGAATTCCGGATACTAGTTAGCGAGATCAAGCACGTCCTTGGGCCGGTCTCGCACTGTGTCAGGAAAAAGCTAGTCCTCCTCAGGATCTTTTGTCTCTAAATCCGGCGATTATGGAACTGATCAGGAAAGTGGATTTCATGAGATTTAACGGTAGTCTAGCTTCTTGCAATGAGTCTCAGGTATCCAACCCCCCTCCGGGGTTTAATCTGTTTATACGACACAATCTGGTAACGGTAAACCAACATTAACCTCTTCTCCATACTCTAGGGCTATTCGAACCTATGCTTTCAATCTGGGTGGGTGGATTTTAAATTACCTGTCTCGAGACTCTTATCCTAGTTCGGATGGCAGCTGTCCTGGGAGGTGCGCCTCGAATGTTCTTCATGGGGAGTCACTCGACACTCGAGCCGACCTTGGATGGTGGTGGGGGTCAGTAGGAAGGACTCGACACTGCCGGAAAGTCCCGAACCAGCGGAACAAGTCAGGTCTTTTCTCGCTTCCGATTTTCGCTCCTAGCGTGGTTAGGTACAACCCTATTGTCGACTGTGGTAGCAGGTCAAAGTGCCTAAGTGACACGTAAATGTATGTGAGGTCTCTGAAGTAAACGGGAGCACGATCGGTAGTTGCCCACCAATTGTACTCGTCCATTACTTCAGAACCCTCAGTCAACATTGTCAACAGTTGGCAGAGGCCATTGGAGAATAGGGGGGTCACGAGTAAGGCAACCCTTACTTTTCTATATGCACAAGCTTTTTATTTTTATTAAATTTTATTTGTTTTTTGGGATTTGGTCACAACAGTGACCCGGATGGTCCCGAGGTGTCGGCTCTCGGATCACACATTACCTCATCCGCCCAGAACTTGCAGAGTTAGCAAGTCTGGTTTCCTGACAGAATATTCCGCTGAGCTCGGATAGTGGAGTTTCCGTTTCCACTGACCCCCCTATTAGCACTATATTTATTATTTCATGTTCAAAAATACATTGGTCGGTTGATGAAAGATGGTCTCTCAGGGGGGTTTCATTGGACAATGAACAACCGGGAGTAATTCTGGCAGCACAGCGAGTTTCGCCTTGCTTCATTGAATGTCTGTTCTCCCGGTCTGATAAGATGAATAGCTCGAAGTTTCGGGTTGCTATACCTGACACCCCCAGGTGACACTGGCGATGAACTAAAGGCCTACCTGGAATCTGTGCAAGATCGCAGGGAGCCTTTACCTGAAGTCGTGGACTTTAGCTGCGCAACGTGTCTGGAAGTTAACCCCCCTCCCTCCCCAAACCTATAATATATTTTGTCCCCCAACTTCCCTGAACCCTGCTTGACCGCGCAGATTCATATTTTGGGGCCCTAGCTTGCATGAGCACCCTGGTAGCCACATATATATATGAGGGCCTGAATATGGATCGTTGATCATTTAGCGGTGTAGCTGCTCGTGGATAATAGATTTCTCTAATCAGTGGCTTTAGATGGCACGGAATACCGATCGGGGCCAAGAAAATATTTGCAATTTTAAAAGCTTCTGATGCAGGTGAAGCTTCAACAGATATCTCAGGGCTAGGCACGGCATTTCTAGTTGCAATCAATAGGCAGTTGCTTTGATCTTGAGTGACCCTGGATGAGGAACTCGGGTTGGCGATCCACTAGTATAATTTGCACTGTTGGCGATAACAATTGAGTTCTAACGATATCAAACTGCAAAGCTGCAGAATCCACCAAAGACGTTTCAGGGGCTAACCTGCAACCTTCGCTCCTAGAATCGAGGGTGCAATTTTGTGTGACGTGGAAAAATCTGTTGGCGGGTTTATAGTCGCTAAGATAAACGACGGATCTAAAAAATTTAATTATGCGAGTCTGACAGTGCTACGCATTGCATGGGCCTTGCTTTTTAAAGCTTGGGAGATTATTTTATTATCAAGGCAAGACCTTTCGCTTTACTTTTCTTTCAAACCTACTCTGAATGGTTTTTCGCCCGGTGAAGTACAACCGCAACGAGTGGTTTCACATATTAACGGGAAAAGGGTTTAGTCAACTGGATCAGCGAGAAACAGGGGGGTTGGCACTTTCCTCGCTGCTGGTGGTTACCCAATTAGGATTTCTACCGGTGATCAAAAGTGTACTATTGAGACTTATACGGAACGAGTCGGGATGACTCATTGGAAGGAAGTATTCCCCACCAGCCATTTCTCCGGTATCTCTACATCACTCAGTACTCGAGTATGTTTGATGCAGTTGTAGTCACTATCCCGCTGAGCTTATGGTCGCTGGGAGCAGTCGGGCGAGTGATATCTTATGATTTCATACATCGTGGTAAATAATTCTTTTTGCCCGATGTATCTTTTGGAACATGTAACTCGATTAGAAAAATATTTAACGGTCTTCATTTTGAGGGAGAACTAGCTCAGAGGGGTTTACGGGGGAAAGGGTCAATCATCAAATTCAAGGTATGTCAGATACCGTTCGATTAAAATTCCATCGCAATCAGACACTCCAAGGACCAGTAATCACGCCTTAGGGGATCCTAAGGCCTACGCACTATATAAATGCTAGTGAAATTCGGGGAAGTGGGCCTGAAAGTGAAAAATCACAAATTTATTGTTAGCTAAAATCGGGAAAAAGACCCAGCACGACAAAGCACTAATGGCTTAAAAGGGCTGCGCCCATTACTAAACAACCGGGGAAGAATTTGGTCATGTCATATCCCTAAGTGGTAGCTACTCGTCGCGGGCTGACGTTTGTGAACACAACTGCTATCGCATGCCGCCAAATTTTGGCCTTTCTGCCCGAATCTGGGTGGTATGCAATGACAGTTGTGTTCACAAACGTCAGCCCGTGACGAGTATATGAATCCGAGAAGGGGGAGAAGGAACCCGGGCTATTACTCGAGGGAGATACTGCAGCAGAGATGCACTAGTTGTGAAAAATGCACAATTGCCACCGCCATTGATTGTGTGGAGAAACCGGAACAAAGGCGTAGAAAAAGAAAAATACCACGTGAGCGGAATAACGGAGAGAAAAGAAAATTTCCACTATTACCTTTTGTTCTACTAAAGTGGATATCAAATGGGCGCTAGGGACGAGAGATGGGGAGCTAGGTATTCGGCTGTTTTATTGGAGGAGAGAGCCATGAGTTGCTACAGATAGCCCTAGGCCGAGAGAACTAGAGACAAGAAAATGAGTTCTCTAAGGGCGATCTTTGCCGATTCTCAAGAGCCAGAGTAAGGCCGGACATTTACGAGATCATTCTCGAGGCGTTACCTCCAACGGGGAAATCTTGGCGCCGGCCTAAAAGGATTGCCCGTGCCTTAGAATAATCAAGAAACTTGTGGATTCTGAGAATTTTAGGTAGGCCGGTTAGCTGTTCTTCGGATTACGAAAGCGGGCATTTGAAGGGGCGAGTGACATAAGGTGACCGCGTAAAGGAGTAAAGGAATACTGGGCAAGGTGACCTGCGAGTGACTCTAGTTTTTCATGGAAGTGGTGCAATATCGTCTGCGCATTCCTGATTGGGACTCATCCCAGTGATCGCAGCAGCAGCAGATACTTTTAATAACAGTATTTGACGATGTGGGTACAGTGATGGTGATTTGATGAGAAGTACTTTTCCCTGAGTAGGAAGGGCTTAGGTTATAGAAAGAACTTTAATTGAGTAGGGCATAGGAGAGGAAATTTTACTATTTTTCTATGTAGCCACGGCTGAATAGAGATTCCTTCCAAGCTTAGAATTTTGAATAAGCAAAGACCGGAATAAGCCTAAAAAGAGAAAGAAAGAATTAATGACAGTACGAGATTTCTTTCTTTTTTCGCTCCTGTGACTCCCCGAATTGCTTTGCATAAAGACTTTGTGCAGGAGCAGGGTCCCTGTGGTTTGCTCTCAAGATGTGGACTCCCTGCATTTGGAAATTAACACAACCTCAGTGGATGGCCCAAGGGTGGTACCATGCAAGGTGCCGACACCCCAATCACTTATTGATATGTGACATAATAAGAGCAAGAGTCGAGCGAAGAAAAAATGACACAGTATTGTGTGGATGGATGGTGTAACTAACAGTGACCGTGGCACAAAGAGAGGGCGGCTACAGTAGGTCTGGGGTGGCGTGGTGATCGAGTGATTGTAAGTGATGCCTGACCAATCCTAACACCGTCCCTACCGTGCTCATTTTCAGAGATTAGGTATTGCACTTTTAGCTTGGGCCTGTACTCGCATGAGGGAATTGGTCGTGGGTCCTGGGGCCTGTTGAGGTTGGGACCCGCCCAAGCCGTCTAGAATCCGCTGGCCTGTGTTACAGCCCTGGCTCAGCTGGGGCTAAAGGGTTTGGAATATTGTGGAGCTAGCTATTGGGTTCGATGGCGTCTGCCCCCCACTTTACTTTACATAGGAACACCCTTTTTCGTAATTTAGGTCTAAACTGCACCACCCTTCCAGGGTTTTGTAATCGCTGGAGTGATGGGTAGTTTCTGTCCTGGTTAAAACCTTCATATCCTTGAACTGTTGGCCCTTAAGCTAGCCACACCTAAACCGCCAGATCCAGTGAAGTGCTCGTAATTTTTGTGGATTTTGTAGTGCCAACAGGTTGTGGGCAGTTCGTATCCAAGTATGGTATGGAACACTAGAATGGCTGATTGCTCGATGATCCCAAGCAGCTGGTCGGTCCGGTTTTGATGGTCCGGACAGAACTAGGGGGAAATGGGTTTCCGGGCCCAAGCAGCAATCTATAGTTCTGTTATTATTAGTAGTAACCTATTACTTTCATCACGGGTGATAAAAAATGAAACCTCACGGAGTAGTGTGTAGATATCTTCGGATTACCTGGGTATCTGGCGCCTTTGGCACGGGCCTCTCCAGGTATTAACCTAGCGGCCACCTGGAGCAACTGGGCTGGAGTCACTAGGCTTTTTTTGCGGAAAACTTGACCAAAGTGGCCGGGTTCCCCAGAACCCAGACCAGACTACCGAAACTATCCGGATTTGCTCACCTATAGACAGGCCGTACTCAGGCAGATAGGTCTGACCGGAGTTGATATAGGGTTCGAACATACGATACAATACAGTACCACACAGTACGATGGCTTACCATAAACTCACCAGATGTAGTTAGCTAGACCAATATGGAAAAGCACTCTATAGATCCCAATGGAGTGATTGAGGAGGAGGAGAATAAAGCACAATTTATATTTTAAATAGATAGTTGACCCCCGCAGCATTGCGGGTAAGAATTCCATGAATCCAACTTGCCTGCCCTCAGCAGCTCCCTTCTCTATAAAGCCCTCTTCATACGCTACACAATTCTCATCTTTGGGTCTTTTATCGGCTGTCCTCTGGCATCTCGGTCTGTAGGTTGACGGCTCAAAATCCGCTTGTTTTTTATGACCGAGGACATATATTATCCACCATTTCTGTGCCTTATCCGGGCAAATACTCCGAGTATTCGACAGAAGGGGCGCCCCGGCCTTATAAGATAAAATAGGAGTCAGACGGCCGTCGTTTATTTCGTAAACATGCTAGTGATATAGACATTGAGTTAAATGTTTGGTCCGCAATGTAGAGCTACTAGCTCTCGTCTACCCACAATAGCCATATTCGACCCCCTAACACCGAAAGGAAAAGATAATTATTAGTTTTCGTAGTACGCAGGGCGTTATGGGAAGCAGAGGCATACCCTAAGCTCCTGGCTAGGCCGTAGGAAAAATTCCCAAGTAATCTCACTACCGGGAGTCAAGACATAAAGAATGCTGGGGCCCACGAAGTTTGGCAAAGGAGCTGCAAAAGATCGTGTAGTGCAGAGACTACTTAAATATGAGAGGCTGTAAAGAGTCTGAATACTGTGGAAGTGTTATTGATTTTGTGAAAGCAACTAGAGGCTATAGAAATGCGAGTGAGTACACCATGGGCAAGGCTCGCTGAGCAAGGGAGAGGGGGTTGCGAGCTAGATGGTCGATGAATATGCTAGCTAGAGACGGACTAAGGGGTATATATCTCTAAATAGATAACAATTCGGGAAACACAACGAACCCTCTAAACACCATCCAGCAACATCTTGACCTTCCGTGATCCCAAAAAATCCAGAACCATTCTGATCCCTAAAACCCTGCGCGCTATTTCCTATGCCTACCAGCGTAAAGAGCAGGGCAAGCGGAACCAACTACACTATGCGAAATGGCTTAGAGTGTGAAAGAAACAACTAACCAGATATGGGTGTCCTATACCCACCGGCATCGGATATAAAAACAAAAATGATTGAAAAATCCACCACCGGGCGCCTAACCACTACACACCTCATATACACATGCCCTATAATCGCATGCCTCCCAACTGCGTGCCCTATAGACAATCCAAAAAAATTCAGGGAACTTCTTCCGGCGTATGAACGGGGGCCACTTAAACTCGGCGTGGACTAGGATAGCAAAAGACATGATCACCCAGGATCCAATTTTATAGTAGGAGATGCTACTAGTGTTTTCCACGAGCTGAGAGGCTCGAGGACTCGAGCCACACAAGTCGACTTATTCCCCGAACCGAGCCAGCTCGAGCCTGCATAAACTCAGACTCAAGCCAGACTCGAGCCAAGATCGATTTTTTTGCGATATTTTTTCTTCTTCTCAATCTTTCATCTCAAATCTGACAAAGGGTGAGACGGGAGGAAACGGGAGACGGGAGGAGATGGGAAGAGGCTAGAGAAGGCGGGGGGGGAATGGGTATTACAATAAGAAAAATCGCAGTTGATACTCGGAAGCAGGGAAAAGTAATTTTAATATCGGAAAGAGTTTTCCTGCAGCAGGTCCTACTTTAGTTCTGAAAGGCTGGCTGGGTTTACGAGGTTGAGGATTGAGAAATTAAGTTAGATCCAGAGGAATCGTAAGTTGAAGAGGTGGATAGACTCTTCCATGATCATGCGACGCATATTTGATTTTGTTTTTTCTGTTTAATATTTGAACATTATATTCTCCACTCCGGTCTACCATATCACTCTCCCCAAGCTTTCAAAGCAAGTGATATTCTGTGTCTAGTAACAAATTCTAGCTCGAGCTCTAGAGTAAAGCTCGAGCGGCTCGATTCCATTGGCTCATCGGCCGAGCCTGCCCGTGGTAAACACTAGATGCTACTTTCCGGTACCCCACCCGGCAGATGTAGCCTACTGTCAGGCACCAATTATTTATACGGTAAAGGTCCCCGTACCATTGGTTTTTATATTTTATCCTTCTCGGACCGCCCACTCCTCACATGCTACAATTTTATTAGGTGAACTTAAAAGGCTCAGATAAGGTATTTTTAATTTTTAATTTAAAATATGTGGCATAGTAAAATCTTACTGACTGGCTACATGTACAAGGATAGGGAGCAATTAACCAGAACAGACAGGAATATATTTGGCTAGGTAACCTTAAATAATTGTTCAATTACTTCTTACAGCACCCTGTATGATATTTATTGCAGTATTACAATACTCTATAGAGATGGGATCACTTCGACTTTCAATCTGGAAGGCAGGAAAGAAAGGCAGGCGGAAAAGGAAGGGAAGTAGGAGACCAAGGCAGGTAGGGGATAGAGTTGGGTCCAATACAAAGCAGGATCTAAAGTCTTAGTAGATAGTAAAGATGAAGTAAGGAAGGAAGGCAAATGGTGAAAGGCGACCTAGCATAGTAGCAGAAGTTAGGTATGAAAGGTAGACTAAAGAAGCCATTGTCATTTGATGGTATTGCTGGGGAAAAAAAAAAGAAAATTGAAATGTTTTCCTTTATTTCTTTGGCTATTTGACAGCAGTAAGACCATCTGGCAAAATTGTGGTACAGGAGGGATGAGAGGGATAGAACATAAAAACCGGTGGTATGGGAGACCTTTGCTGTTGTTTATAATAATAATATTATAGTAATGTAGGGCATCGTTCGAACGGTAAGTTTATACCTGTTGTTTCCCCCCCAAAATTATCACTATCTGGTCTATCATCCTTTATGTACTAGAATCTTCTTGCTAATGCGGCGGCCTGGGCAGTAGACGGGGTAAGAAGGTTTTTTTGGATGATACTCCTGGGCAGCTCACAAGAGATATGATGGAGAAAGCTCTAATGCCGGCACAACATTCAATTGGCACTACTAAGACCCCTTCCAACATTCCTACAAAAGTTATCACAATGGCTTCGCTAACTTCTCCTTAATAATCCCAGGTATAGAGGTCATGACCCATCTAGGGCAATAGATTATTCACTAGCGAAGCCGGATACTCAGTTTCAATGAAACTCTTTTTCATTAAAGAACATCCCCAAAGTAACACCACCAGAATTTCCCTCTGCAAGAGTACCGTAAAGTTTCTTGAAATCCACTATTAGATCACCAGCGGAAACCCGCCCCTCAGCCCGGGATAGGTTTAGTTTAATGAGTTAACAGAATTGAGGATACCTGCTAATGGGATCCAACCCAACTCTCGAGGGCTGATCTTTTACTGCTCCAGGAGGGCCCCAGTCCTTCCCAAGAGCTCTAGTCTCTAAGTCTAGGGATTGCGGGGGTGACGGAGACAGTGGATTTTAAGAGATTTCACAAGAGTTGAATTGGAGGGGCCACTCAAACAATTGTCTAGTTCTCGTTTAGCTATTAAGAGTGAGAAGTCCTACAGGGAATCATTGCCAACCGCTTTTCGTTACTCTAGTTATGGGACTTCGGGTGGGGTAAGAATCATATAGATGCTACCCGGCGAGAGTAGAGAGGGGGGGATCTTAACACCTTGTAGTGCAAACAACAAGATATGGCACCCTCCTCATCCATCTTCTTCCTCGAGGGTTCATCCTTTTGCCAGGTGTGGCCTGTCTCGGAAGGAGGGACGTAATTGAGGTCTGAACCGCCGTTTTCGACCCGCCCATGTGAGTCTTTCTCCATAATATTCCCAAGCACTTTCACCCAAGGATTTATTCCTTTTCCAATTAAAGACCTAATTAGTTATTTACATCTCAACGGTATCTGGTTCATGTTGTTTCGCAAGCCCAGGTGCCATCCGGAGAAGTTTGTCCACCGTGATTTTTACCGCGCCGGGCTCGTGGGCTGCCGGCTTGTCTTTCTTCTTTCCCCTGGAACGGGGTACCAGATTTTGCTGTCAAGTGAGCTGGAAGAAAAATATGAGTGACTGTCTATGAAGAAGCGAAACTAAGCACAGATTTCCAGAACACATTTTCGTCAATGAGTCGAAGTGAATAGGTTGGATACTCGCATAACACCCCCTTACAAGGGTGCAAAGATGATTTCATGACTAGACACTATTAGCACTTTGGGATATCAAGAGGTTTTGCAGCGGGGGTAGAGCTACTTCTTGAACAGATACTGGATAAGCAGGGGGAGAATAGAATCTTCTTTACTTATTTGTTTTACGAAGTTGGTGCTGTTTCTCGGATCATATAGTATTTGGTTTTTTTTACTCTTCGTTCACTGTGCAGTGTTCCGTGCGAGACAGAGACCCTGAAGGACAACACACCGGAGGTCCTTCGAGACGATGACCATCGGCGACTATTTGGAAACCTTCGAGGATTGTTAGTAAACACAATTTCATACTCCACAGTGCCTGGCTGAGGCAGCAAAGCTTCTTCAACCAAGCACCCGACAGACAACAGCAACTTTCATACCAAATCCACAATAATGTCTTCAAGTTTCTCTTCTAGCACTTTGCTCTTGTCTTGCATTCCTAGGGTTAGATGTTTGCAAACAAGACATCTCTTCTAACAGAGTATCTTGGCCACTACGGTTCTAGCCTTTCGTTTACTTCCATGGCGCCTCTACCGTAATCTGGGGGCCAAAGTCAGAAAAATGGAATTTAATTCCAAGATCGCCGAAACCAATTTGAGACCCATACAATCGAGAAGGCTCATACCGCTGAAATTACCCATAAGCTGCCAATTGCACTAGGAGCAGCAGCGCGTTCTACGCCTAGTGGTAAAACATACAAAAATATTAATAATGTAAATCCTGTCACTTTCCTTTATCTAGTCACATCATATCACTCGGTTTTCATTGTTGTCTATGTCAGGAATTGAACGTTTTATCTTGCAGCGAAAGATTGTTGATTAAGCCCGCTACCTAACTTTAAGGGGGCGTTTGGCTGTCTGTGATTTGATTTCGAAATCATGATTTCCTGATTTTGAAATCACATGTTAAACCTGAAATTAGACAACACTTACTAAAAACACGATTTTAAAATCAGATGTGAGCCAAACACCCTATGATTTGGATTTGACAATGGCAAAGATTATTTCTAATCCCCCACTTCTTACAAGCGTCTACAATTACTAAGCTGCTGAAGAGATCACATAAAAACCACAAACCTGCAATATTTTTGGTATGATACCTGATTCGCAAATCAGAATCAGAATTGGACCAGCCCAACACTTCTTATTTCGAAATTAGGCTTGGCAAAAAAACCTGATTTCAAAATCAAAATCACGGCCAGCCAAACACCCCCTAAGAGAGACGTAAACGGTATATATATACCCTATCTTGATGACGCAAGCCATTACGTGGAATTCCAACCTCCACGTCCACTCTCATATCCGCAATAGTGAGTTGGAAGCTCAGACGAAGCTCTCGTTCCTTAGCCCAAAGTACCATTTCTCAGCAGTCTGAAGAAAACGTCTGTGAGCTCTAGAGCTAGTGCCTCCTAGAGGAGGTCTGGTGTTGATTACCCTTTCCTTCATGTGGCGTCATCTCAATTCCACAAAATCACTTTCTAACATTCTAGTTCCCCCCCCGAACTCTGGTGTCTACATTGGGTAGGAATAGGAAATAGGATTATTATTATTTTGCCAGTGCTACAGATTATGTGGGAAGCTGGGTGTGTCTTTAAAGGGCCCATGCCCGGGTAACACATCTCTGAGGACAATTGTTTCAAGTTATCATTTAGTTGTTAAGCGTTTTTCAGTTTCCTGCTTATCATACAAGAGATCCGTTCTTATACAGTTATCCTTTCCGCTACTTCCTAGAACAAACCACCTCGAATACTGGTACCTCTTCCCTCAAGTACCAAAGCAGCAATTGACTTCCTCCAAAGCAATTTGGTTTATTGCTTCTTTCTGAAAAGTTTGGGTTTTCTTAGTGACCCTGGTCTGTTTGGGTGGGCGTGGACATTATATAGGCTGGGTTTAAGAATGTCAAGTAACTTACTGTCAGCCCAAAACGTTTCGAGTTCATACTGTATGACGTGCTGAAACATATTGATTGGTATCTCTGCTAATTTCGACACACTTTAAGACACTTTTGTAGCTACCTAATTTCGAATAACCCATGAGAATGCAAGTACTATACTCGAATACCATAGGGCTCGGCTCGCTCTTGATCAACTAAAGAGTGTTCTAAAGTCTTGCGATTTGTCGATACTCTCTTTCCCATTCATTTACCTGCTTACTACAATCCATCCACTCTCATCCATGAAGTTTTTGGTTGTTGCACGAACCTCGAGCATTTACTATTTCGAGTAGCATCGACTGCAAGGGGAGGAACGTATTAACTGGAACAGACAAGGATATATTTGGCTGGTTAACCTTGAATAAATGTTCCATAACTTCTTGTGGGACCTTGTGCCATAAGAACTTGAATAATTAGATCCTGTGCTAGGTATCGGTAGTCTAAAATTTCCTCCTCTGGGAAAGAAGCGAAAAAAAAATGAGACCTTACTAGGACGTGCGACTCCAACGTCCTAACACATGGTCCAATTATTCGAGCTCTTATGAACGAGAGGTAACCCCCCCTCCCATTCCTAAAACTTCTTCTTCTAAAGCACCAAAAACAAAGAAAACATCCGCAGACCAAAATGTTGATACCAGCACTTCGATAAAGGTCTCTACCCCCGGCCTCATCCCAACTCTACGGTTTCGCAATTCACATAGGACTCTACTTAACCTGGCTATCTTCGATCCTAGCCTGCACACTCCTGAACAACCCATCCCCCAATACAGCCCGCGGGACCTATGCCACCGCTTTAGCTTCGCCCTCTTCCTTGCCCTAATGTTGGACTTGCGAACCAAGTTACCATACAAGACAAACACTGCCAAATCGACGCTCCAATTGTGACCCTCCCGCTCGCGGGCAACGGTGCTAGAGGTGCCAGACCTCGTGCTCCTAGAGAAAGGGAGGGACACAAATATATAGGCCTCAGTATTAATAGTCATTACAGTTGTGATTGTAATTGCCATCGTGATTATCAAGATGGTTTACCCAGAACTTAATCTCGCTGCGAGTGGTCGCATACTAAGGGCCCGTTTACCTATAGACGGCCGTCTAGCAGCACGAGACGGTGCCGGCCGTCAAGGAGAGGTTGACGGTTGGAGGGTATGGGCAAGTATCTGGTGTTTACCTACCGTAGCGGGCCGTCCATTGCCTGGTGGGATTTCCAAGCGCACCTCCATGGCAAGTTGGCAACGTCATGTCCTGACTGTCCAGCCACAAGAATTTAGGACGGTAGAAAATGAGGTAAACACCTTTGCACTGCCTATTGGGAAATTATGCCGGTTGACACGGCACCGTCTAGTTTTATCACCCAAATTTTAAAACTATACGGTTAGGTAAACGGGTCCTAAGTAAAGACGAATAAGATAATGATGGAGCTAACTTTTCAGTCCAGTTTTCGGGTATGTGATTGCATGCCTGTGCTCAGCTGTTTACCAACAGTTTGTGAATAAATTCAAGCACTGGCATTGAATCTATTATCGCCTCCCCAAGTTCCAACCCGTAGCGTACTCGGGGGTGGACGTAAATGATGAGAGGGACAGGGGTTCGAGATGTCAAAGCTTTTCGCCCTTCTTAGCATTAGAACTACCAAATTAAATCATTTTTTACCTCTACGGTATCGAGCGTCCGGACTCGAAAACCCCTGTCCGTCTCATCATTTACCCCCATACCCGAGTATTCATATGAAATTTCATATAAAACCTATCAAAAACCTTTGAGGCACACTCCCCTACTCTTTTAATCCAAGCACCTGAGTCAGTATACCAAGGGTATACCAGACTCAGGCTGTTCCTACTTTAGTTACCTCTTGGTACCTAGTATGGGCTTACGTTCATTTGGCCCTAGTCAGTATGTACGAGTACTGAGTCATTACACTAGGAAAAGCTGAGCAGTTGTGGTACCGGTAGTAGTGCTAGCAGCCTTGTGTATTTCACTACTTTCTACCATAAAGCCCGGTTCCCTTAGGCAGTATTGTTCAACTCCGGCCCAAGTCTATAAAGCCTCAAGTTCGGCCTCGGGGGGATCATGATCCTCGGAAAAGTAGCGGCGTTTTACTCTATGGTCACCTTCCTTAACAGGAAGGCGAAAAGTAGGATTCGGAAATCGAAGAGATGAAACTTGATATAGGATGAAGTAATTTGTTATAAATTATACATTACTGACTATTAACGTCCCTCTTGAAACATGTTCTTTTGTGGATAATCTGCTACCCTGAAATGCTACACCACGCTATTTTTGATATCATTGAGCAACACAAAAACTAAAGTGCCTAAAAGAGAAATATCATTTGTATAGCCATCAAATTCCCCACAATATAATCTCAATACGTGCATAGAACTCTAATGTCCCCGAGGTCTCGAAGGGGCTTATGCTAGTCTACCGGTGCTGTGCTAGCACCCTTGACATCGGCGCGCTCCTATTCTACAGGACGTCATCCTAGCCTTCTACTGCTTGTGAAAGACTATCGTCGGCGAAGGCCTAGACTGGCAGACTCTTGAGATCTCAATCAATCTGCGTCTATCCCCAACGCAATGCTTGCAAGCGCATGATACTCCGAATCCGTTCGCCCCAAACCTCCGCGGACGGCCCCCGCTACCAGGGCCATCAAAGCCCAGCGAGCGAGTGGTGAGCTGGCAGAAATGATCCCCCTTCAATCCACTGCATCTTCGCCCTGTCTCATGAAATTTTCAGAGGCACGAAGGAGAGAATACCGGTAGTCGAAGCAAAAAAATTGAATTATACACGTGACGTCAGTCGGACACTCCCCACAGAGCCTCAAGAGTGTCTCGAGGGGATCTGGTTCAAGTTTGTGGCGCATACTGGGGACAGTGGGGGGGGGCAGTGGGGCGTTTCTAGGCAAGGGTTGGTTTACCGGCAGTTGGGTGATGTCATGTTACCGGTACCGGTACCTCTTATCGAGGGGAAAAATTTACTCGAGGACTGCAGGGGAAAGCGAGAGGAGGACGATGGTGGACCTTTTGTTTTGGTTCGATACCTTTCATTAGGACGAGTTTTGCTCTTTGAAATCTGGGACAATCATGACCGACTTTCTCCATATTCAAATTTCGTGCCCGACCTGCCCCCTTCGGCTAGGGAAGAAGGAATGGTTTTATTGAAAGTGGGTGGGGAGAGGGACAAGAGACCCTACCGTGGCAGATGGGGATTCTGTCTTTTAATTGGCTAACTAAATAACATAATGAAGCTGTGATCAAATAGAGAGTGAGGGAAGCAAGGGGGGATGATGTTGTGGAAACCTTGTCTTGTTTTCTATTGCGATTTCATGCGGCATGATAGCTGGATACTATTTACTCGAGTACTAAGAACCCAACAATTTCAGGCCAACAAGCACCTCAAACCAATACGGTAGATATTCTCAAGCTGCATGAATCGCACTCGATGATTCCTGGACCGCTGCCGTCTTTGAATGCAGCTAGGATCCCTTTGCTTCCTTTGCTTCCTTTGCTAAAAAATGCAGAAGCTTTATTTGGGCTGATGTGAGTGATTTTTTGTTTGACGATTTATGCTGTGCCCGAATATTATTTTCTTTTTCTTGACTGACATATTTCTTATTCTTTGGAGCGTCATGGATGCTCCCTGGTGCTTGCATAGAACTGTCAGGTTCATGCTTCACTTGGCTGCCGGTCCTCCCACCCCTCCTTATCAACCGACTCTCAGCCATACTCGTTGGCTGTGAGATACGGCACCCTGCCAATGCCTGTCTGTCTCGCCCGCCTGCCTGTTATGGTAGGGCAGCACCGTCATCAACCGGAAGGCCGCTTGAACCCCGCGGGGTACCTACTCGAGCAGTCAGGAAGAATTCTGAGTGGGAAAAGCCTTCCCCTTGAGCACTGCCTCTATTTTGGCACACTCCCAATAGTGTGGGAGAAAGTGCACAGCGGACTGGAGCATTCGGGGCGAATGAGACGTTTTATCGGATGAATCCTGTGATGATAGGCAGGCAAGACTTCCAATACTAGCAGGATGAGCCAGGGGACACATATAAACTACTATCCCCGTCCTCTTCTCTTTCCTTCCACACTCTACTCACCAGTTATACCGGTAGCAATAACAACAAACAACAACAAACAACAGACATCGTCTGCACACATATATAGACTGCCCTTCGAAGTTTGGAATATCCACAATCCCAAACATCCTCCAACAGAAATAACATCCACTGCTTTCCCGAGCAAGCTGTCGATTGCTGATCATCCTTTCAGTCATTCCACCAACCCGTCAAACTGAAGTACCCAAACATTAAGAGCTCCTCGAGCAATTCACTCGTTCAACCAGCCGAAATGTCCCACTACGCAGGCCGTACCGTTAACCCCTACCGGGGATCCACTGGCACTCTTGCCAGGGCTCATTCTCCTGTTCGCAATAATCGCATGGTTCCCGTGAATCCCCCATCCCCGACCGATTCTTGCTCATCCTGCGATTCTTCACTCCCGCTCAATACCCCCTGGTCCGAGACCCCGACTTCTTCAATGCCTTCTATCCCTACTCATCACCAGCACCATCGTCACAGTCGCCAGCGAAGACAGTCCATCAGCGATGGTGTTAGAATTGTTGAGGCCCCCCCCCGCATGTCAACAGATGGTCGCCCTGCTCCTCTCATTATCCACAAACAACCTATGCCATCTCCCCCGCCAACCTCCCGGTCACTGAATGCATACCACACTGAATCCAGATCCCATGGTGCCTACCGTAGCGATCACTCCCCACGCACTCTAATTGTGCCTGCATCATCAAACTCTGACCGTGAACGTCGACGACGGGACTCCATGTCCGGTCCGCTCTCTGCGAGAACCCTTGCTAGCCACGGGTACACTAGATATTACAACTCGGTCGATATCCAGGACGACCACGAAGGCAATGCAGAAGGTGGAATCGGTCGACGAGGCCGCACCAAGTTTCCACGGAAGCTTGTTAACAAGGAAGCCGCTGAGGATATGGGGCTACCATGGACAGAAGACCCAGACGGATGCATCGTCGTTCTACAGGCACTTGGCAGAACCGAAATCTCAAGATTGGTGGATCTGACGGAGGAGATCCGACGTGAGTGCACTGTAATTTCTCCTGGCCTTTTCCTTAACTAATACCCCTTCACCGTTGCCTACACTGGCTCTTTTAATCCTATGCACTAACATGTATACTAGGTCGTCGTCACTCAACCGGCAAAGCGGTCTCCTTCCAAGAGAAGACTATAATCCACGAAGTCCCACCCTATGCACCAGAGCCGCCCCCAGTTTCTCAAGAACGCACTGTACATCACTACCCAGCCTATGAAACCACACGACCCCGTGCACCACTAGCTTCCGACACCACGGCGCACCTTAATTCTGATTACGCTTCGCATCGTATCTCTAAAACTGTCACTACAACTACCACCACTACATCCCCAACCTTGGGACCGACGGGATTCATGGGATTGCCCGGATCCTCGCAGGAGAAGCTAGCGAGAGCTGAAGAGAAGGCCGCTAGAGCAGAGGATAGGGCGGCTAGATTAGAGGAGAAGGCGGGGATCACTGGAAGGGCGAAAGATGAACATGAAGCATTCAAAGCGAGGGCCAAAGCTGAGGAGAAGCAGCGCAAGGTTGAAGAGACGCTGCTGAAAGAGAAGGTCAAGATGGAAGAGAGGGAGATGTCTGAGAGGACATTGAGGTTTCAGAGGGGTGATGGCCGGGGGAATGTGGTTGTTCTCAAGTAGTCTGCGTTTAGAATTTTTCTGAAGCACATTGTTATTTTTACAGATTGTTCTCCTTTGCCCTCATAACTATTTGATGCTTTCCATTATCATTTTCGTTAGTATTGGAGTCGTCGCTTTATGTTTCATCTATTTACTGGGATGGTCACGGGAAGTTGGCTAGCATAGCAAGCATTCACACTCGTCCTATGTAACTGGCCTGGTGATAAGGTTTCGTAGCATCTCGTTTGGTATCTAGCGGATGATTATTTGTGGTGTTGGGGATTAAGAGTTTGAAATCAATTGTTATTATTTTTCAAACAAAAACAAACAAACAAAAATTAATGTGTTGCGAAACGCTCAGCCCAGAACTCACAATCTGCTCTTCGCCTCGCAAGCGATGCTTCCAATCCCCTGCATCCCTTCGACAATCGTATCCAAGACTGCCGCGCCCCCAAAAAGCAAGTTTTTTCCTTCCCCTCCCTATCACCACCACCCATGGCATGGAAGGATTCTACCGTATCTATCCGAACCCCAGCCTCACCAAACCGATTAAAACAATAAGACCCACAGAAACACATCACGACAAGCCCATGCATCCAACTCAGCCTCATAATACCTAGAGGGACAATTATTACCCCACGCATATGGCTTGGCCCTTTCCTTCCTAGTCAACCCGAACAGCCTACCCCAAGCTCATCGCTGCGCATGCTTTCCTCCTGACGCCAATCTCTTCTGCGATGCATGGCAGCCCCGATGCAATGCATCCGGCATCTGGGGTGCGATTGAAAAAAGTAACTCGTACAGATTATGGTGTTTGCTTGCTTGCTTGCTTGCTTTTTGAGACAGCGAATGTGTTTCTCAGCTCGTCTTGTTTGTTTAATGGGTGGGGTTACTGCATTAGGGTGTCATGGGGGATCACTCGTGGCTGGGGTTCCTGTTGTTGGTGGAATGTGGTTTACAAGGCTGAAGGTTGACGATATTCCCATTGAGATGGGGGAGAGGGGTGCTGATGAGGTTGGAGGAGTATCGTGGCATCGACGTAGTGTGGGTACTTTTGTTTTTATGCAGCCGAGTAAGTTCAAGCAAGTCACGGGGTTTCACTCGGACCACCGGCGCGACCGGGCACCCGTACTTGTAGAAAGACAGGATAGCGGGGAAACACCACGATGCCAGGATCTCCGAAGAATGACTGCTCGCCCGTTAACCATTCTTTTGGCGAGAGTGGGTGCACTGATGCTCAGATCGTAGGGAAAAGTGGGCATTCCCACTTCGATTTGCTAGGGCGCAGCGTGGGAGCGTTGGATCTCGGTTTAGAGTACTATGCCGTACTGTACACGTCAAATACAGGACATTTCTTAGGTTGCCGATACGAACGAGGTGGAGGGTGTTGAAGAAATTAACTTCTGCACGAGTATCGCTGAAGATTTAGCTGCATTATGTCACCTTTTTTTCAGGGTAATATGTGGCGCTGGGAGTCAATTTTGGTGTGGTTTGCCAGTTGTCAGGCCTTGTCTCCCCCTGGTTCTGGTGGGTTATCGTGCAGTATGAGGCGGAGGGCAGGACCGGCGATTCCGGAGAAAGAACTCCAACGGGGGGCGTGATCAATACCGGCGGGTGGCGAATACCGGCGGGTGATGAACAGGGGTGTTTGGGTAACGAAAAAGTGAAATTCGTCAAAGTGCCGAGTTTACTCTTGCGATTTTCCATCTCCGTCACTCCTCTAATCTCCGGATTTAAGAGACAGGTGGTGTTGGAAGTGTTAATGCTTTCCTGTCGCGCTATGATCAACTTTCATTAACCGGTACGCGCAATTTCTATTAACTTGTTAAATTAAACCTATCCGGTTGTCGGAGGCAGCGAATCGCAAGAGGAGATACAGTACTGGTACCGGTAGGGTAACAAAAATGCCTGTTGCTGATCCCTGTTCGTCACCCCGCCGATATCCATCCTGCCCCGCCGTTGGAAACTGTAGTTCTGGTTTCATGGCAAGGAGGGTGGTGACTGAGTGCAGTACTGGTATATAATTTTTTAAAAGCTATGCGGCTTGCCTTAGGTGCACACTCGTGAGTTCTACAAACCTCGCTCTAAGCACTGTGGTCACTAGGGGAGGGTAGAAGAGACAATGACATCAGACAACCTCCACAAAAAACCGAAGCTATTCGTGAGACAATTGTCTAGACCGCTATCAATTTTCCGGAGGAGATGTGCATATTATCTGTAAATTTTGAATTGCGGTAATATGAATTTTCGGATATTCCTTTCATGCCCCCCGGATATCCGAGATGCATCGATGGTCGGCGCCTTAAATGGATGAAGTTAGGTATAATTGATCACCCGCAGGCAACCTTAAACAGCAACTGTTCATTCCGGAAGGCAGCTGCGGCTTTCCATGCGTTCTTGCACTATCATACCGGAAACTGAGGTGAAAAAAATTCCCGATCTTGAGGTTCTGCGCGTGAGTCAACTTGTTTTACTCGTTACCTATAAGGTTTTAGCTGAGTTGTTATGACCCCGGAATCCCTAGTTTTGGTGGGCACTACTCACTATCACGTCCCCCTTACCGGCTCCGCTGGCAATGCATGTGTGCGTGTAGGTATGATGTGTTTGCAATGATGGTGGATATGAAGGAGAAGGAGGGGCTGGTCGTTTCAGGAGGGGGGCAGTCATCGTGGTGGTGTGGGTATATTACAATTGCTTTGATGCTATGACATAGGTTGTGAGCTCTGGCGAGTCACCAAGTTGCACTCGATGCGGCGCCTGGTGCGCGCACTAGGCTGCAGGATTCGGAAAGGGTGAATGAATCCACATATGTACGGTACGGTACTCATCCAAGGCAAGCAGCACCTGAACGCAAGGGGGACTCAACGCCACGTCGAGGAAAGGTGAAATATCTCTGATATATTCTCGTTTTCCCCTTTAAGAAGTGTTCAGGTACCAGTACAGTGGGATGAGCGGCCCACGATGCTAAGCTTTGACTTGCCATATCGGTGTTTGATTACTAATCAGAGCAATGAGCCCCCATGCCCCGGCAAGGAAACTAAAAGCGGGTGATTGGGTCAGTGGCTCGGCTTTCAGGCCAAGCTAATTGATACAATCGTAAATAGTGGGTTCATTAACCAAATTCCTTCCTGGCTTGTATTAGATTTTCATAATGGCATTTCTAAGAATTTCTGCGCTGAGAGTTATCCTCCTCCAAAAATATATTATTACTGCCCTTATTATTATTACTTTTTTTTCTCTTCTCAAAATTTGGCCGGTAAAAACTAGTGTTGAACAAAAAGGAACAGTCATTTTGAATTAGTGTCATGCTTTATACAAGAACTCGGGTTACCTATTCCCTTAGGACTTTATTTCCAGCAATTGAATGCCCATTGACTACCTAGCCCCAACTTTATTCGCCAGAAACGTTTCGCAAACAAGATGCCGGATCCAGGGAGAGACTGCGGTGTACTCTGCTATCGGCCATTTAAGTGAAGGGGAATAGATGCTGCACAGTACATAGTAGGCAGTGACAGGAAATTCCATGCCCTGAGATATTCTGCAGCTAAGGTTTCTCACCAGGGCCATGATATCGACTTGGTCCCCTGGTGGAGAAATGATTTGGACTTTAGAATGTGAGAAACACGAGTGAGATACTCACTAATTCAACTCACACTACAGTACAAGATGGGTTACCAAGGGCTTAACTACCAACTGCCTACTATGATACAAATATATTCGGAGAGGGAGGGGAAGACCTAACACATCTCTTTTCTATCAGGAGTTCGTTCCTATTCCACCCCTCGTCCCCTTCAAAGGTACGCCATTTTTTGTATGGTACTCCAGCTCGAGGTATTAAGTATCACTTCTATGAGAATTAAACTTGGAAACCAGGGAAGCCAAACCCACTAGAGCTACAACTCTATACCTAGTGTTAAGTATTATGTTATTTTAGGAATAATGTTCTTGAAGGAGAAAAAAACGGGTTGGAAGAAAAAATGGAAAGTGGACAAAAAGGGCAGGGCTAAGGAGTGGTAAGGGCTCATAATGTTTGGTACTATGATACATACCTCACAGAAATGAAATAAAAAAAGCCAGCCAAAGCCAGCCTATTTTTGATGAGATATCTGAGCAGAGAGGTCCAGAAGATACAGTTTTAGGGTGATGCTCCTGGTATCACTCGCTGCCACACTGCCACACAAAGTGCCTTAATACCACAGCGAGGGTGTTGACCCAGAGCAGCTTCGAGGACAATGTTTTCTTTAATCTCTGGAACTGATACTAGTTGTAAGGGTTAAGGGGATGATCGCCTTCTCGTGAAAGTATGTTGGAAGTGAAGACTCCTTGAATAGAATGTCTCACTGCTCAAACCCAAATCCCAAATACAGATTTACTTAGGAAAGGATACACCGTTACGAAATGGTCCCGCGTTGAGCGTTATATTATTTCAGTCATTGGGTTCACAAAGTTATAGGAATGGGGGAATGGATCGATGGCATGAACGAAGATAAATGATAATAAGGGTAAAGTATTCACAGATCTTGGGCAGTAACTTACAGAGACAAATAAATACTTTGAATTGAGGTTATTTCTCGTGTGATATCTAGATCAGATGGGGCTGGAAGAGGTAGCTTTTATGATAGCAGTATCTATTGTATAGCTCACTGCCGGCCTCTATAAGGAGCCCCTAAGTGCTATCACGGATTAGTGTTTGAGGTCTAGCAGGCCCAAGACCGATATTTTCATTAATGTCTAGAATAAGATCAAGGATCTTAAGTGGTAAAGGCTAGGTAATTGTATGCTGATATAAGGTTTGAGGAAGGAGGGAATGACAGTTTAGTTAGAACAGGTTGTAGTTTCAGCTTCAAGTTGAAGGATGTTATATTTCTTCCAAAGCTAAAGTGGATTCACTCAGCAAAATGTGGTAACGTTACTCTATCTAATGGCAGACTCTGCTAGTTTTTACTAACCAACGGGGGAAACGTAGGCCTTTTGGAAATAGTAGATACCCGACCTACCCCACCCAGAACCTTTTCATGTCCACTATACGGAAGGGGTAGATTCCACAATCTGAGATGTCCCAGGCCCCGCCTGTACGCCTCTGGAGCCTTTGAGGCATTGCGGTCCGTCCCGCCAGGGCCCCGAAGGCGGGTAGACTGGGCGTTTGGGCTCATTGGAAAGAAAAAAATGATTATATCATACCCGATGGGAAGGCAGACCCAGGACCTTGCCAGCTTTCTAATAGCCAAAAACATCAAACCCGTGACGGACTATAGGTAAAAGATGTGAACTGCCAATCGATCTAAGAGGGAGGTGGTAAAGAATTCCAGCCCGACAGAGTCTGATACTGTATTAACTTAAATAAGAGAGCGAGGTCTCAGGACGAAGACGGGAGAAAATGCCGTCAAAACAAAACAGCACCTTACCTAGAAGGGAAACCTAGACGTCCTGAGATAATTCTCTCTTATTTAAGTTGATGCGGTAGGCACAAGCATTACCAGTCTCATTCAGATATTCACAACCCCTCACTCGATCCCGCTCGCCCGACAGAGGCCAGGCCCTAGTAGGAAACATGGAAGACGGGGGAGTAAGAAAACCGCAGCATGATCGAGTGATTCTATCTTCTAAGAACGGGGCGCTATGGATTACGCCTAGGGTCAATTTCAAAATATTTAGTAATTACACAACGTCCTCCCATCTAAAGTGTAATACAGCATAACTAGCATAGGCTCAATGAGACGAGCGGAATGCACAAATTTTATATGATATGTAAAACACCCAGGTGAGTATAATAAGAAAAAAACACAACAGTAAGCTAAAGCCTACGGGAATAAAGCTAGCGCAGATGATGCCAGTGATCTAGCACCATAGCCCATCTACTCTTTTTGTAACCAGTCCTTTGACCTTCGGCCTAAACCTTTTGGTTTTCCTACGATTCCTTTATGCCGGTCTTGCAACTTTCTGCCCAAGCCAGCCAGCACCCTCAGTTGTCCGAAGGCCTCATGAAACCCTTTGGCACTGCTGATCCCACTTCGTTCGCTTTTTTCGCTCGATGTTGCCTGTCAGGGAGGCCTCGTTGTATGGGGGTGGAAGGCGTTAGCGCTAAAGAAAGAAAGAAAGGAACGATGAGGGATCTGGTTTAGCCTTTTGGATGATCACGTCCGCCTTTTGCGGTTCGGGACATATCTGTCAGTTCAGCATGATAATATAAGCCAGATCCATGATTTATGGTAATCCTTCTCGGGGATTATACCCGACTGCTCTCTCTACATCACGAGTTACAGCACTGCCGGCTTGATGCAGAGGCAAACAACAGAGTGAAGTATGCGAGTGAGGCCCCATGAAAAGCTCCTATTCACCCGACCCAACACAACACTCCCTCCTCTACTCCCTCTAGCTACCACCCTGAGCAATCTCCCCATCCACAAAAAAGCTCACTCCCACGCACCCACTCCCCCTAAACATCAAGTTCGTCAAATTTGTCATCCCCCCCTCCGACGATCTCCCCGATAACGCAATAGCGTAAGAGTGATCAAGTATTGGCACGGGTTCCAGGTCTAGTCTTGCGAATGAGTGGCATTGGATTGGGAGTTTGCTTGCTTGTTATTGCTGGCTGGTGGGGAGTGGGGGTGCCAGGGATGGTCGATCGCTGGGGTTGCGGATCGGACCGTTTGCTTGGTGGGCCGGAATGCGGGTTCCCCCTTTGTGTTTTTATTGGCTGCTTGTAAGTAAGGATCGGTTGACATGTGATCGGGTGATCTTGAGTATGGTTTATGGAGTGTCCAAGTACTGGCACAATGGTTTGAAACGAATTTATTAGGGTAAGTTATCATATCTATAATGACGTTACTGTAGCGGCGGTTGTTCAGTATTACATGGGCTAAATATTAAGTATACGGCATACCAAAGATAGTTTGGATATCAAGCACCTGTCGTTAATACCACAACTCACCCGGAATCGTCCATTGCCTCATCAGAGTCATCATCCCGATCCTCATCCCCGTCAGAGGAAAATCCTTCCACCACCTCGACATCGTCCATCCCTTCCTCCCAAGCTGCCTCTTCAGGAACCCTCCCACCCCTTTCCCTCACGGCATCAAAACACTCTTCAGCCCCCGCTCTCAATTCTTTCCGCCTCCCTAGATCCCTCTCATTATCCGCAATCGCATTCAACACCATCCCTTTCATCAACCATAAACCAACCATATCCGGCCATGGTGGTGTCAACATCAGCTCCTCAATCTCTCCTCGAACCTTCTCAAGCCCTCCCGGCTGCATAATACATAACCGAAATAGTGCAGGGTAGAAGTCCAACGCGGATGCAGCACCCATACGCCCGATGTCCCCTTCTTTCCTTCTAGCAGTAGAAATTATCGCAGGGTGATGAGAATGGAGGCGGGGACGGTACGGGTAGAAGAGAATCAAGCGGTTCAGGTATTCAATTGCTTTTTCAGTGTTTGCGTTAGTGGGAGTGGTAGTGGTGGGCTTTCGGAGAAGCAGGTCGAGACCTATGCTCCAGAGGGGCCGAAGGTCAATGCCCCTACATCGTATTAGCAAAGCAAACGCACGCGCTGCACGCGGATAGTCTGCTTCCAACAAGGCTCTGTGCAGAATTGTTGTAATAACCGCTAAATGTTTTGCCCGTAGGGAGTAAGGTTTTGCAGGCGGGGCCGTAAGAGAGTGCTTCGTTAATAGTTTCTCAAACCGCCGGGAGTGGCCCCCACGACGGTGGATTGCTTTCGGCAAGAGGTGTTCCACTTCTCCGTCATCACCCGAGGGTTCAGGGGATGGAGATAGGGATGAGGGTAAAGAGAGAGGTTCGTTGATTGGAGTCCACGCCGGAATAACTGGGGGCGTTCTAGGAGGAGAGGGAGTTCCAGGCGGGGACGCAGACGGCGGCCGCTTTGGGGGGGGGGGGTTTTGGGGACGGGTTGGGAGAGCAAAGTAGGAGCGTTGATCGGTTGGTGTATCCATGTAAGGATTTGTTGCTGTTGTTTTTGTTCTTTCTGATTAGAGGAGGGGGCAGGAGGGGAGAGGTTTAAAATACAGATATAATTTTTCTCGCAAATGTGAAAAGTATGGTACGGTACCGGTATAGTACCGTACTAGTGCTCGGAAAGCTAATACGGAGGGGGAGGAGCGCCGATGTGTGAGGTGGTGGTGGCGAGGTGTGGAAGAGGTGTGCAGCACCAGCAACCAGATTCTGGAGCATGTTGCAGGGATCCACTCATATTTTTATTTCTGCAGGGTCCAGCAAGAAGTTATTGAACAGTTATTTGGGGTTAACCAGCCAAGTATAGTATATTCCTGTCCGTTCGGGTCAATTGGTTCCTCATGAATAACCTACCGGTACATATGAGAGAGGAATGACCTTCGCCTCTTCATGTTACCGGTGCCTCTCTCGTGAGCATGCCATACCGGTACGGTAGCCTGCTGTCAGTGTTATTATAGAACGATCGTTGGGTCCCGTATTGGCCACGAACAAGGAACGGTATCCCTTAGTCTGTCACTGCGCCCAAGAAAACCGGTTGCGCAGATCTCGGTTTGAAACCCTTGGTAATTTATTTCCAGTTAGGGATGGATACTTCCCAGATCCCGTTATTTTCTTGGCTAGATTTGGTATTTTCTTAACACAGACTATGGGATAAAAATGATTGAACCCTCTAAAGTTATCGCTGAACTCATACCGGTAAATAACCTAGCTTAATAACTTCCCGGCAACACGTTTTTCCATCTTAGTATGCGACGCAAAACAAGTTCACATCAAATTGCTTCAACCCACCCATTCTCTTTGAATCATCTTGACCTCCCGGGCGTGTGAGTCCCTCCTCTTCCTTACTAACTTACTTGTACACCTTCTGTATGCAGCCGTCTCGACACAATTGCCCCACGAATGCCTCAATCATAATTTATTTCCTCCCTCTCTCCCTCCTCCTCCCCCTCCTCCTCCCCCCACCATCCGTTCGTTTCTTCCTCTTTTGTCCTTCCGTTTTCTGCTTCTTTAATTAAGAAACCAAGTGTTCTAGCAATGAAATTTGTTTCTCCAACTGCAAGGATACACTCGTTGCTCCTACCCGGGAACTCCTCCGTGAGCTACTCAAGATACCCTTTCCCGACCTGTAACTAACGAGCATGTGACAGTCTGTATCCCTCAATTCCTCCGCACGAGCAAGATTTTTCGCTACGGGAATACAATTTTGCCAGAGTTCAGAAAGGTCGGCGGGGGCAGGAATTGCGGAGGGGGCTACTACCACCTTACGGGCCGGAGTTGGGGGTTCGAGGAGTCAGACTGCAGAAGAAAACAGGGTCAGCGTTCCCTGAAACCCCTCAGAAATAATCGGGCTTTTGTTTCTTTCGGCCGCCCCAATTCCTAATTAAGAGTTGACAAGGGTGACTATGATAGGACTTGTACCTATCTGTATTATCGTCTACCTCTACAAAGCGAGAAGCAAGGGCATACTTACAGCGGTTTACACCCCCACTCTCTACGCCGCCAACACAACCTGACGCTCTCCCACCTACCCCCCTCCCGAAGTTTGTGAAACAATTCCCATCCACCAGTTCGGATACGAAGACCCGGAATCAGGCATATGTGCGAGGACCATTAGAAAACAACTCGACGGTAGAACCGAGCATTGCACCGGCCCTCTCCGTGCATAAGATAGCCGAGGAGGATATTCATGTTGGATTGGTCAAGATTCGAGATGTGAGCCATACGGACGACGCTACGCTGAAGGGGGTGGGGAGGACGATATGTCAATTGCAAAGGCTGGGGTTGTTCACCATTGTGGTGGTGGACGAGGTGCTTCCTTCGGGAACTGGCTCCAAGGCAATTTCAAAATGGCGAGCCGATGCCGAGAAGCAAGCGGATAGGATCGTATCAGCCATTGAGGTAGAGAGGGGACAGGCTAGGAGAGTAGACGGCACCCTATCGGTTGATTCAAAAGGATCTCCGTTGAAAGTTTCACCAAACCACCTCATCACCCCGCTCTCCCGTGGGGTGATACCGGTACTATACCCAATGGCATATAATTCGAATCAGCAGTTAGTCCCTACCACAGCAAACGAGGTGGTGTTAAAATTAACAAAATTACTCTCTACCCATCGCCCTCAAAGCTCCCCGGTAGACCAACCTATATCCCTCGATCGAATAATCTTTCTCGACCCTCTTGGCGGAATCCCCTCTATCGACCGCCCTTCCGGAGCACACGTATTCGTAAACCTCGAGCAAGAGTACGGTGATCTCAAAAACCAACTGAGCGACCACCATCTCTCCAACCTCTCAACTCTACGCGAAGCCCTCTCCCTCCTACCCCCCACCTCCTCCGGTGTAATAACCACCCCAACCCTAGCAGCAGCCCACAACTTGAACTCCACCTCCAAACGCTCCAAAAACCCACTAATCCACAACCTCCTCACCGACAAACCTCTAATATCCTCCTCCCTCCCCGTCCAATCGTCCAGCCCCGCGACCCTAACTACCCTCCTGAAGCACGGAATCCCAATCACCATCTACCCGTCGCACACAAAGCTCACCGATCCTTCAAAAATAAATCTTCCGAAGCTAGTGCTACTAATAGAAGACTCCTTCGGGAAAAAATTAGATCTAGAGCACTACCTTTCACGGGTCGACAATAACATTGCTGCGGTGATTGTAGCAGGAGATTATGAGGGGGCCGCTATAGTCACCTGGGAGCATCCGAGCGAAGATAAAACAAGGCAGCGAGTGTGCTACTTGGATAAATTTGCTGTGCTAAAGAGAAGTCAGGGAACGGGCGGGGTTGCAGATGTGGTGTTTAAGACGATGGTGGAGGGTGTTAGGAATGGGCTATTTGAGGGTGCGGAGGGGGTGGTCTGGAGGAGTCGGAGGTGGAATCCTGTTAATAAATGGGTATACCCTCCCCCATCCAATCACAGCATAAGGGAGATGGCTAATGAGAGGTAGTACTTCGAACGAGCGAAGGGGACTTATAAAATCCCCGGTTCAGGGTGGACCATGTTCTGGACTACACAGGATGCAGAGGTGAGCCAGAGGAGATTTGAAGAGTATGCGGAGATTTGTGCAAGGATCGAACCGAGCCTTTTTGACGAGTGATGATCTTTTTTATTTTCCTTTTAAAAGTTATTTTTGCATGCCGAGACATGATTGCTCTTTATGGCAAAATGTTTGCATTTTTTCTCTCTTTTCCTTTTTAATATTGGTATGGAGGGGCTTGTTTGGAATGGATTGGATTGTATGGCGATACGGGTAAGCGTGTTTTAGTTTGGTTTAGAATGAAGGGCGACTCGTATATATCTTTCAGCTCCAATTACGAGAGACTGGCTGGTCTACGCGGTGATGTAGGCGTGCCTTCTCAAACGAGAGAATTGAAGTGCGCCTGGAATAATTTCTAGGGATTTTCTCTGGCGATACCGAACGAGTGATATGAAGTGATTATCTGGGGTGCGCTTTTCTCAAACTTTTAGTATCCGTGGATATCTCCTGTACTTCTGAAACCGTGGGAAATTATGTGCCCCCCCTGTCAGTGTCTAAAGCGGAGATGGCTAAAGTGCTATCTCAATATTCTTCAGCGATGGTGTGAGTAGGTTACGATCACAAACCTAATATCAGCTATAGTCTGAAGTTTACATCCTACGAATTTGGGAGCAATTAACAAAAGTCGCTCAATAACCTGTATCTCAGACATTGGCAAGGGTCACGGTTTCAGCGGTATGATATATAGCCAAGAAGGGATATCCCACCCCCTTAGCGGGTCTAGCTTCTATTCGCGACTTTACGGCATGTGAAGGAACGAGACAATGATGGGGGTGGGGCATCGTGCTTAGCTAGATAGATATGCGGGGGTCACCAAAAACCAGTATTACCGGATTTCGGGTAGCGCATTCTTTAAGGCGAGCGGTTCACTAATAGGTCGGCTGTCACCAGGGTCCTGACAGCACAGTCCGAGTGATTATTCATGTTACATCACGGTTGTGTACTAGGCGATAGAAACCAGGTTACCGTAGGCACAGTCTGTTCCGGCATCGCGAGAATTGACAAGTCTTTGCAGGCTGACTGGTTAGGATTCGTTTGTGGTGCCTATTTTCTGTGCGGGTACTTGTAGCGCTAGATTCTCGCGACGCTAAAACAGACCGTATATGCTTGGATCTGGAAAATTCAATAATGACAGAAGCCAGGGTGCACCAGTTCTGTGCCTGTTTAGAAATATTACCTAACCAAACCCACCAAACCATTTACTATTCAGTAACTAAAAAGCGGGCCGCCCGCCTTCGCCTCAGGATATCCCCCACACGCAAAAGCAGCAAACAGCCCTGGACACAAGTAGAGCATGCAGCACCAGCCCACATATCTCACAGCTACAAAAAAAACACCTTAAACCACTAACGCCACATCTAAGAATACGAAACGAGTATACTAAAAAGAATCTGAAAAGGCCATCATGCGACGCTACCTCCCGAGCTCTCTCTTCAATCTCGCCGCCGCACTCCTCGCCTCTGGCGCTGGCCAGGTCAGTACCAACTCGTCAATCTCCTACCACATAGGTTAGCTTCGCCGTCCACAGCACTGGGCAATAATAGATAAACTAACGTCCATAAAAACCTTACTATTCAACACGCTAGTCCCACCAAGCACAACTCTAACTCCCGGCGTTGAGGCGTTAACTTGCGCAATTAACTTCGCTTCCTCATACGTTGTACCTCCGACCATGAAGATAATGATATCTTGGGGCTTATCCCTCGTTGTCCCGCCGGCTTCCACAAACGGATGTGTAGCCTCTTTCAGACGACCCTTGATCAAGTTGTTGAGGGTTTGCTCCAGACGCGGGGTGTGTTGGGTGTAGACATTTTCGACACCCTTAAGACCTTTAAAGCCGCTACGTGCTCGAGAGAAGATACTGTCTGCCTCGAAGAGATCTTCTTGACGTTTTACAGTGGATTGATAGTGTAGTAAGTTGGAGATTGTCTAGGTTTGTCAGATGTGTAAGGATCAAGATTGGAATAGAACGTACATTGAGCCGAGAGTGTGGAACTCCATTAACTTGAAGTAAGTCTAGAAGGACTGCTAGGGCGTTGTTGGGGTGCCTCTCGTAACGCAGACTATAGAGCGCTACTAATCGGACTTTGTTTTCGCTGGGGATGTTCGATTGCAGGAGACGTTGGAGAGACTAACACTGTTAATAAACAGATCAGTGTTAAACCCCGAAAGTGCCAAGCATACCTTTAAATCAGCTCCATGCGAGTCGTTGCAAGCAAGGCTCTGCTCGAGCTCACTAACCTCCAGCAGGCTGTCCTCCCCAACTCTCCTGCTAAGCTCCCCAACAAGCGTGACATGCTTCGTGACATTCCCGGAAAGCCTCCGGAACTCAGGGTACTCTTCAACAAATCTCTTCATATCTGCGATACTCTCGATATTCATGTTCGATTTAGTCTTATGTTGATATGTATCTACATAATCCTTGATGTTCCCACCGAGGTCGCCGAAATTGAGATACATATTCTTCTTGAAGAATGGGTCCTGATCTTGTGAAAGCACAATTTCCTAACCCACTATTAGTAGCCACATTAATTAGGTCCCGGTGGACCCATACCTTTAGCTCAGGCCTAACATCCGGCACCTCAGACAAGTCGACCCGTCCGTTATGTATCCCCAACAACTCATGAACCATAGCCTGATACGTCCACTGTGAGAGCAAGGGAGTGATCGGGTCATTCCTGCGATCAAGAATCAACAGAATCGGCGGTGTATCCGCCCTTCGCCCAAAGTCAAAAAGCTGGTCCTCCTGTGCAATTTGATACTTGATCTCAGCCGCTAATTTTTTCGCCAACGCACTATTCTTTTCATACCGCACAAGCGGTCTCTTCTTCAAGCTTAGTAATACCGCGAGAACCCCCTCTGCAGAACGCACTAGTCCGTCCCCATTCCACATATCCGGCGATGTAGACCATATACGTCGTTGGGCGCCGCCGAAGCCCAGGGAGAACAAATCAGGATTAATAACCAGAAAGTCTGCAAAGTACTCGTGAACTACGCGGACTACTTCATGGTCGTCGGCTTCTGCGAGGCGTTCCAGTGATGACTTCTTGACAATATTACTGAAGTCTTCTCATGCTGGGGTTAGCTTACGCTGCCGGGAGAGATAGAAGGGGCGTAATACATATATGATACTCCCCATACTTTGGGTCCCGGAACTCATCGATTAAGAGTTGTATCGCATCCGAAGTTGGCCGTACGAAGCAAAGACACCGAAGATGTCGCATCTTCTCCCGATCCGCATTGTCTAACCGGCTAAATCACATTAGCCCCTTCCCTTCAACCTCATAGACAGCTAGACAAACTCTATCAAATAGACTTCATGGCTAAGTAGGGTGGACTGTGTGATAGCTGTAGATATTATAGACACCTAAGCAACATTAGAACTCCAGAACTCCATAGGATAGGAAGTGGCACTGACAGTTTCGCTGTCGAGAAGAAGAATCTTCATTTTCCCAGAGGAGCCTCCAGCGCCAGTCGACGATACCATCTTCCCGACATAACTTGAAACGGCGGAGACTATATCCATATTTGCTGCGGTTGATTGATTGATGGGAGCTGAGATGAATTCCGGAGGTGCCGAAGATGTCGGTGCCAAGACTGGGAGTGTGCCTGCAGATTCAAGTGTTGCACCGGTCGGGTGCCTAACCTCTCAGCCTCGGCGTCATAAAAGGGGACTACCCTACTCTACCAACCAACGGCATGATATATGGTAAGATAGACCGGTGTAATATCCTGAATGCGATAGATTTATTGGCAATTGCAATCAGATATACTAGCGAGAGAAATATTTTCAGAGATTCCTACACACTCAATCAAATGCTTCACAATTGAAAAACAGCGCTCAGGTATCATACACCACAGCCAATCCATTAGCTATATTTTGTAAATAAAAAAAACAGAAACCAAGCCCCCAAACAGGTAACAAAAGAAACAGAACTGATCCCCCGCTTTTCACCTTATAGTTCATGTCTCGTTACAATCTTTTCCAACTCTAAAAACCCTCTGTCATATCCCTACAATTGATAAATTCATACACGTGCGCTGGCAGCTTATACTGTATCATCCCGGCGTAGATCATCACGTTCTTAGCTCTAGTCTTAAGTTCATTGAGCTTCTGGTTCCTACTAGCGTCCGCGTACATGCTATCCCGTAACTCCGCTGAAAGACGGTTACAGCATTCCACGGTCATCTTGAGAAGAATACCGACATTCCTGGCAACAGTATCATGAAGAGTGCCGAAGTTTTGGGCTCGGCGGCGGATAGAGCCCACATCCGCATCGTTTTCGATGGGTATCACATCGACATCCTGAATAATCTATAGAGTAATGTTAATGCCAATCATACCCAAGAGTACAGAGCGAGAAAATACTTACTTGGAGACACGATTCCCATTTTCCTTCTTGGTACCTCTCCTTTGCCTCTGCAATTCTAAGAAGTACATCGGCAGCCTCTCTGCTCCTAATCGAAATTTTGCTATACATTGCGGCATTGTTGGCATACATACTGCGCATGCGTTTGGCCAACTGAACTGGATCATCGACAGATGTGAGGGAAGACCCTGCACTTGGTAGAGCGGAAGTTCCGGCCTGGTGGCTGAAGCCCAGTGTGATATCTTCAGAGGCAATGGAGTCGGAAAGGGTTTTGTTGATGATCTCAACAACAGTCTCGAAATCCTCAGCAAGGTGATATAACAGGACTGCATCTGATGCTCTGCCGTCATCATTCGCCTGACCGGCGGCTTGCTCTGTAATTGTTCGGAGGTATTCCCGTTGGTCGTCCAATTTAATAAGCTTCATCCTCCTTTCTATGGCACCCTTCTGCCTCGTCCCATCGGCATGCACGTCACCAAGAAGCTTGGTAAATTCTCGAGTTTCCAATACAAGCTCCCTGAGTGCATCATGGCAGATGGTAAGGTGCTGATCGCCGGCTGGTGAAGGCAAATCACCATTCAGACAGATAAGGCAGAGATAATCTACAGCCTCCTCTGCATTTGGTGTTCGGGAGTCTCTAGTGTAGTAGCCAACAAGACGAGGAAAATTAATCTGCTTCTCCCCTTTAGGTCCCAAAGTCACTGTACCCCAAGTTATTAACATCTTAAATGATCAAAGTGCAGGAAATTTCTTACAAAGATCTGTGTCTGCCTTTGCGGGGTTGACAGTTGGCCTTAGGAGCCCATAGTAGGTAAGCGCAATCGCAAAGTGAACACCATCCACAAACTGGAACGAATAGAGATAATGAACGGCCTAGAGCTTAGTTAGCATCAAATACCCCAAAATGGATAGGAATAGACAAACATACATCTTCGAAAAGCCCAGACATCATCAGCATCTGGAAGTACAGTCCCACATTGCTTCCCTTAGTTCCAAAATGTTTAGCCCCAAACTGAATGACACCTTTCTGTAAGTCCTGCATTGTGAACACCTCGTGTGCCGGATCCGTGGATCTATCGATCTCGCGAGCGAGCACAAGCTGTAGCCACATCCAGTCTTCTGCCGTAGGCATGACAGTAGGCACAGATCGCTTTGCAAGCTCACACCGACCAATAATTTTATACACCGCAGGTTTGAAGATATCTTTGGTGTCCTCAGAATGCTTCACACGATTATTGTACTCCGCTTGAATTCTATCAAGGAGGTTTCTAGGTAGCCGGCGTTCGTCACCGGCGGAACAGTATGCGTGAAGATATGTTGGGAAGCTGCGGTCAAGCTTCTGAAACGATTGTTGGTTTTGTCTAACAAATTCATCGGCTTCCTCAAGGTAGCCCGCCCGGATAAGATAAAAAACCAATGCCCAGCAAGGAACGTCGGCAACAAAATCAAAGTTCTTGATATCCCATTCAGGGATATCCTTATTGGTAGCTAGTTTAATGTTGATATAGCCACGGAACTTGTGAAAGACGGACGGAATACCACCAACTTTAGCTATTTGAGGGTTTTCGGCAATAGCACTCTCAACAACATCCCGATACCTTTAAGGCCATTAGCATTCATTTATGAACCCTAAGCGAGCCGGAGGAACATACTGTTTCTCTAAAAATTTCCTTGAACCCTTCTGTACATGTTTACGAATCCTAGCGGCTTCTTGACTATCGCTCGCTGTGTTGATAACATAGTCCTTGACAAAACCTCTCTCTCGGGGACCACTGAAAGGATTCGCATCACGAACTTCAGATTCACCAGTGATATACGATAATAATTTCCACGAGTCATGAAGTTGAACGGTCAACTATCAACAAATTAGCAACAACGACCCTGATAATGCGTTAGATGAGCCTACCAAATCAGTGCCGGATTCACCCGTAATATCTCCAAATGTCTTCATCACTAGGAAAATGCCACGAGCAGCATTCCCAGACTCCAATCTAACTTCATTCATATGTTTGATAGCCAAGGCATAGCGTTGTTGCCTAACTTGCACCTGCCTAGATAGTTCCAACTGCCTTCCAGGGTCAATGTCACCGAATAATGTCCCCTGATGACCACTTGGAGTGGCGGCTGATGTGGAGCGCCCAAGAACACTATTCCCCAAGGTAGACTTCGACCAAACACTCGTCTGTAGCCCCCTCCCTGGCCCAAACGACGAATTCAACCTCGAACGTCCAAAGGACGATGCCCCGAACGCACTAAGACCTCCCCCGAAACCACTAGCGCGTAGATCTACAGGGCTACCACCCGCAGCAGCAGCCGATCTCGGAGCCAGGCCGAAGTGCTCGAAAATTCGCTGCTTTTGGGCTTCCCACTCTATCGTGACGTTTTTCGCAACAAAGGCGTCGAAATCTCGGCCCGTTCGACGCATCCCATCTTCAATTGAAGACATGACATTTTGCTCTTTCCGGTTACGAAGGTACGTCTGTCCAGGAGTCAGCAGCAGGATACGGATATGTGTAGAGGTAGAGCGTACGTCTAGATCAGTATCGACTCGAAAGCTAGAAGACTCGTAGGCATTTTGGAAATCAATAGAGTCCAAGTCACGCAAAACTTCATCAGTGTTTATTCCCCCAGCAGCAAGCAAGTAATGTCTGTAAAGAGGCTCAAAAAAAAAAAATCAGCATTCTACAACAAAAGCACACTCGCGGAATTCGACACGCACGCTCTCGCATCTGTTTGTCTTTGCCCCCCCGGTGCTCTTCGTAGCTCTTTGGCTCGTCTCTCAATTTCGCTCAGCCCCAACTGGATGGGAGGTAATTCACCAGAATCCTGACCCTGGCGTAGTTTTCGCGACTGTTCTAACAGAGAGCTGAAGAGCGTAGATGTCGGAAAGTTGGCGATTGGTTCTGTCATGGTGATGTGAAGTTGAGAATCCGCGAAACCTAGGAGTGGATTATAGAAAAGATGTGGATGAACGGTTGACGCGAAAGATTCACTGGAAAACATCAGCACGTGATGGGCGCTGGCTTGGCAGATCCTTCTAGCATAAACTCTGACTCGCCTGTGGGCTCTGAACTATGATACCTTCACAAACACCCTCAGAGGCATACCCTCTACATCACAGCACCGTTATCGCACTGACATCTATCTAAAATTCCCCACGGTTTATAACTAGACTATCGAATTTTCTATGATATAATACCATACGAGCGTCAACTGCTATTTACCTATCCGGCTTCTGCAGACTTGGCAGCATCCTCATCTTCGGATCCATTGTCGGGCAACAACTGCAAGCCCACCACGCCAGCGCCCTGTCCCTTCTCCATCTCGTCTAGAGCCTTCAGCCCAGCAGACGTAAGGTAGTGGAATAAGGGCGACTTAAACGAGTCAATAAAATGCACGAATTGTGTATATCTAGCAAACGTCAGCGCCCTATAGTTGGGGAGGCATTCCAGAGCATATTGGCATACACATGAGCTCTCTCTTCCTCCTCAAACAGTTTGGTATATATCATCTTATCTCGGAAGGCGTCTATTTCTTTGGCATACTTGGAGAAGTCTATTGGCTCCCTCTGGAAGTCTCGCTCAGCTTTTCTATTGTAAGCATCAAAGACCGGAGACTCTAAAAGAAGTCCTAGGCTGGGTGCTTTTGGTATAGATACTGCTCGAGGCCCGCAGGCTTCCTTGATACGCTCAAGGGGGCACCCGGTCCGGACGACCATTATTACCATGCCTACCATTTTGCCTTTTCGACTTGTTAGCTTTGGGAAGGCCTGCTCTGTCTTAGAGTAACTCACGGATTTGGTGCATCATAAAAGATTGGCCATGAACACGCAGGGACAGCCACTCAGTATTATTGATAACGATTGGATCCAGGACCTGTGGAAATCAGTGGCAGTCAATGCTAAGCATTTAAATCATATAATTACCTCAAATGACTTGATAAACCTCTTAGAGCTAGGATCCTTGAAGGTTTTCTGAATCGTAAAGTTGTGAAAATTGTGAGTCCCTTCGTAGGATTTAAACCCTTCTCGGACCTTTTGTAACCTCTCAGGAGATATCCGGTAAGTCTTCTTCTCAGCGCGATATATGGCCCCGATTTTCTTCCATAATCCAGCCCCAACATTTATGTCCCCGTTTGTTGCATCCTCTCCAGGAGGCACATCCGGATCGATATCTATATTTTTGGAGTCTGTTGTTTCCTCCTGACTGCCTATTCTCTCTTTACGCTCAGTCGCAGCCCCGGATTTGACTTCGTATTCCAATGCCTTATCAAGAACTTCTTTGTCCACGTCACCCAATTGCTCGTAGATCTTCCTGTTGACTTCTTCCCACCATCCATCGCATTCTTTATTTCTTTCTAGGAAACCCTCTAGGTCGCCTTCTCCCTCAGCCACCTCGTAACAGACTTTGGCCAAATAACTCTTTGGATGTGGCGGTAGAAAGCAATGCGACGGAACCAGATACTCGTATCGCCTGCTATCACATTGTTGATATGAGCTGAAAGATCCAACCGTACGAACGATTCCCCAGACTCTAATCTGCTCAGGGAGGTGAGAGTTTATCCTCTCAACGATATCGAGGTCCTCGGTGATGAGTTTTAACGATATGACATTGCCGGCGGCATGGACACCTTTATCGGTACGTGCGCATCGAACAAGCGATGACTTTGCAAATCAGTAAGACCCCAATTCCTGAAATGATATAAAAGTGGGAAAAGGAAACCTTCTTAGGATCGTCCGAATTAGCCTTAGAAATAGCCCCAGCCTGTATGAAAGCCTCAAATAAATCTCCTTCAATACTCTTTTGTGGAGGATTTAACTGCATCCCCCGATACCCAGTCCCACAATACCCAATCAGCACGGCAACCTTCTTCTTAGGCCTCCTCTCCTCTTTCTCTCCTTCTTCTCTACTTTCCACTCCCTCCTTCACGCCCGCAGCTTCAGCATTCCTAGGCTCCCACTTAGAATCTCTATTGCGCCTAGTGAACCGGGAAAGTGTTAGTCATTACACTATGGACAGCCCCCTCGGGGAAGACCAACTCTGACATACTTATACGCCGTTCTGCCCTGGTCTTCTTTCTTCCTTTTGGAGCACGAGCTGCCGCTGCCGCCGCGCCCACGACTGTTGTGGTGTCGGGCTCGACTATTCTTGGCCCCCCGCGAATTGCTGCTGGAAGGGGCGGTTTTGTCGCTTGTGGGAGAGTTAGTTGTGGGACTCGGATCCGGAGGAAGGAGAGGAACTTTTGAAGAATCATTGGTATCGATCATCGGGCCGGTTGGGAGGAGGCTATGTACTTAAATTCTACCAAAGACTAACTTATTGAAGCAGATGAGTCTAAAGCCGGGTAACAATTTTTCCACCTACAATGGGCCCGAGCCAAACACACAGATCCTCCCAGTGCTCCAGCCAACCTTCTGGTTCTCCATCCACAAGCGACTTAAATTCACGTTCTGCTGCAATACCATCACTTTCACTTATCAAGCCATAGACGCAATGGACGACCCCCGCCATCCGCGTCGCTCGCACCGCTCCCAAGGCCACTCTCACTCACCCCACAACTCCTCTTCCCGTCATCACCGTCACCGCGACTGTGACTCCCGCTCAAGCTCCAAATCCCGGGACCACCATTCCCGTGAACGTCATTCCCGACATCACCACCACCACCACCACCGTCATAAACGCACCCGCTCTCCCTCACCGGCTATAGTTCGCCCTTTAAACGCCCCACGAATCTCCCGACATGATTTCGAGTTTCATAAGGATGTGTTTGCAGACTACCTTGATATTCAGAAGGGATTGATACTTAGTGAACTGGATAGGGCCGAGGCGAAGGGACGGTTCAAGAGATTTGTCACGCACTAGTAAGCTACATCTTCCCCTTACGGCATAATTAAAAGGAAACTAGGGGCTAAGTGGCAGTAATCATGGGGAGCTAGCGAGGGGGTGGTATGATCGGATAGTTAATAGGAGGGCCAGCGATCCATCGAAAATTCCCGAGGAACAAAAGAGCAGCTTCGGGAAATACGAAGATTCTGCTCGACCAGAGAAGAAGAAACGGAGAGTGGACACCCCCCAGTCCGACAAAAGGGACGAAAGTGAGGAAGTGAATGAGAGTGAGAATGGAGAATCCAGCGAAGAAATCGTAGGACCACTGCTTCCAGGCAGACAACCCCCAAAGCGATCTCGCGCACGGGGCCCTACAATCCCTTCAAAAGAAGATCTCGACCTTCAAAAAGGTTAACTCCCCTCTCCTAGCCACCCCCCCACAAAATCAATCTAACAACCCCACTAGAACTCCTCCACGAAGACCAAACCCTCCAACACCTCGACCTCCGCCACGCCCGCAAGCAAGAACGCATACTCGAAAAGGAGCGTCTAGAAGAACTCGCCCCTCGCGCCGCTGCCGGCACTCACGAGCGCAAGCTCGAGAAGAAAGCCGAGCTCAACGCCAAGATGAAGTCCTTCCGCGAGAAGTCTCCGGACCTGGAAGTCAACGAAGAAACACTCATGGGCTCCGGTGGGACAGACGGCTTCAAGCAGAGGAAGGCCGCAATAGAACGGAAGAAGAATGATCGCGAAATAAGGAAGGAGGAGTTGCTTAGGGCGAGGATTGCAGAGAGGGAGGAGAGGTTGCAGCAACATCGGGATAAGGAAGAGAAGACGATGGCAATGTTGAAGCAGTTGGCTAGTCGATTTAACAATTGATTTTCTCTATTTTTTTCCTTCTCCTTTTTGTATGCAAGAAGCCGTGGGTCTTGTGTAAGACATATTACATCACCGCTGTATATCTTAGTTTACTCCATAGTACCGTGCCAAATTCCAAAATACCCCTACCCTATCCCAAATGAATTGATTCCTTCTTGATCACATCGCTCATCGTACCAGTACAGCATTACAGTGATCACAAAACCTCACTCGAAAACCACCCTCTGCCCTCCCCCCACCCTCCAACCTCCAACCCACCACAACACCCATGCACAAACAAACACAATCACCTCAACAACCAACCAGCCAATTACACCCCAAGAATCCAGACTTGGCCGATAACTATCCCCATTACGGCGCTAGCAAAATACCGGTTATCAGTGTATCACACAACATCACACAAACCAACACAAACCTCACACACGCACGCCGGATTGGGGGGGGGGGGAACCCTTCCCAACCCCACCCCCACCACTCCCAGGAGCTCCACGCACAAGCCTGAAGATCACTATATCTCACTCGCATATCACATTAAACTAAGTATGACATGTAGGCGAAATCACCTCCCCCTTGATGACCCCCCATTCCGGAGGTCTTACCTACTGTAGTACCGGTACCTTACTTTCTCATTCATTCACGAGGGGGGAAACTAAATTTATAATGGCTCGGTAAAATGCCCATGTGGAGCTTAGGTTACACCCATCGATACCCGAGCTAGCTCAGCAAACCCGGCGGCTGAAGTAGACTAGGTAAGGAGGAGGAGACCTGAGAAATGGTTTTTTTTTCCTTTTGAAACCGTTGGATTGTGATATTTATTTATCCGAAGTGTTGGATTTCTTTAAAGAGTGGGTGGGTGGGTGGAAGCACATGATTTGGAGGGTATGCACCCCGCGATCAGGTATGCATATGCGTTTGTGGGTGGTGTCAGGGGTTTTGGAGGGGGTTTGTCTTGTGTGGGGGTTTTTTTTTCTTCCTCTTTTTAGTTTAGATGTTTGGGGTAATATTGATTTTGGGGGGTTTTTATTTTTGAGGGAATTTTCTTTCTTTTCTTTCTTTTGAGAAGGGGGAGGGTGATTGATTTATGCTATAACTACAGTAGGTAGCTTAGTGTACTGTACAGAGATGTCGCCATATTAAATATAATAGTTGTAAGAGATAACCTGCCGGCAGGATAGAAGGTGGGTAGGAGAGGGGAATGAAGAGGGAAGGAAAGAGGAAATAGCGAAACCCATGTAAATAAAGGCACAACTGCAACTCCAAAGGGAAAAATAATAATCTTGAGTTAGAATGGGAATGGGAGTAGGAAAGGCACAGGAAAATACAGAAAATAATTAAATATCTAGAACCAAATCCATCCATTCTCCTCCTCCAAACTTTACCGGGGACACACCTTTACAACGAAAGTCAAATCGTCCATAGAACCCCACCAACCTATTTCTTGCTATCAGTGCGATTCTTTGCGCACATCCTCCCATGCTCACCCGTTGTATGTATTCCTGGAGCAACGTGGTCCCTAAATATCGTCCCTGATATGCCGGTTGTATTGCAAGAGAATGTAGAGCAATTGTTGGACCAGCGGGGTTATGAGGAGAGTGTCTGGGTGTAGATACGGCCATGGATGACTCCGTCACAGATGGCGAGAGGGTCTTAGTTGCGATGGCATGGCCGAGAAGATATTCTTTGTTTCGGCGGATGGTAAAAATACCAAAACACAACTCTGGACAGACCTTGAGGCGATATGAAAACTGCATTTGCTAGTCAGCCAAGTGTAAATGAGGTAGACAGAGAAAGAAGTAGTACTGTTTCTCGAGGACACCGCTCGCTGGGGATAAAGGCTGCTTCTTCTAGAGCGACACAAGCTTCGAGATCTGAAGGCGCAAGGGTTCGAACATATATTCTCTCTTTTGTGGGTTTATCGGTAGCCGACCGCGTTCTTTTCAGGTCCGGAGATCCCATTTTCATTTGCATGCCGGTATCTTTGGTGTGAGCACCTATAATGAATGTGTGCTAACAGAGGGTGGGAGGGAACGAGATCTTAACTGCTCTTATTTTCCAAGAGGCAGGCTGACTCGGGGTGATATATTATTATGAGAGGGCGGAACTTTCCTCTGGGGGATCGCCGCTGGGGTCTCTCAAAATGACTGTAGGTAGCTGAAGACGGTGGCGAAAATGGTGCCCGAAGGACTCCTTTTGTAGCCTAAGGAAGCTGAAGGAATGAGGAGATAATGTCTCATCCTCAACAGCAGCTACAAAACTAAGTTCCAGTGAGTACAAATGAAATATCTCATGCTGAAAGGTGGGCTGCCATCAAGGGCCCCTTGTTTAGGCGCGGGGAGAACCCAGGAAGTATACCGGTAGGCGATGGTGGAGCGGTGAAAAAACCAAAGGCAGGTTTGAGGCTGGGCAAAAGTTGAGGTGAGGCTATTGTACTCGAGTACCTATTATTTACTCGTACTCACTAATAATAATAGGAGGTGAGTGGGTCATTAAAAATCGGAAGCTAGCGAGATCCTTGTTTTGGTGGTTAGAGTCCAAAACTGTAAAGAGCTTGGAAACTCGAGATCTTTTGTCTGGGGTTTTGGCTTCTGCAATGTTGTACCGCATTTCTTTCTAAACAACTAACTTGTTGGACGGAAGAAGGTTGCCGCCTGATGAGATATTGTGCATGCATCCACGTGCGATGATGCGCAAAGCAGCCCGGCGCCACCCAGATCCGACGGAATGAACCTTGCCCAGAATTGTACCTACATTACGCCCTGTACGCCTGAGCTTCTGTCATCATGCAACTCGTGATCCTGGCGACAATGAGAACTTGGGGGAGTAGCAGAGCTGCTCAGCCGAACACAAAGTGTCCACAGCGTTCCCGAATTTCTCGAAATTCCACGGACTGCCATTTTTTTGAACTAGGTGCTTAACGGTAGCCGGTGAGTGCTTTGCATTATCGAAAATAAGAATCCCAGCCCATAGGAGGGGGTGGGTTAGCCTATTATCTGTTTCTTGCGATCCTCCGACAATCCTTTTTGACGGCCATTGTGCAGGGCGATCGCCGGGGCCTGAGTACAGATGACGTACCGGTACACTGCTGGTATGTGCGTTATGGTACCTGTATCATACTCTAGCACGCCTGTCAAATGCGGGGGCGGGGCGACCGTTGACAAGCAACCAAATAAAGGCGAACTTGCTGCATCCCATAGGGAGAGCTCGACCCATATGTGGATGGCACCTTGTTTTGGGGCTCACAAGCATACCGTACGTACGATCGCAAAGTGCCACCTACTGGTATTGCGAGTGCGGAACCTTGGTGGCTTCAAAGATTCCGAAACCCTAATCCTAGGGATCGTTGTGGCTGGCTGGTTATCTTTTTTTTTGCCAAGCTTACTCCGTATAGGATCATTTCCGAGTCTAACGTCCAACGCCGGGGTTGGACTTCGTTCTTAGGAGGGTCTCCATGGTTTATTTGTTTGATGAAATAGTACAGGCCCCGTAGAATCAGATTTTTTCCTGATATTACGAATTCGGCTCCAAATCCTGATTAACCACACAAACTTAAAACTCTCCTTTTGTGGCCCCGGACAAGCCTGATACCCTTAAATTAGAGTGGAAAACATAACTTGGCTTGTATAAAGGTTTCCCCAAAAGTATTCAAATGGCCTACCGTACAGCCCAACCCCATGGCATCTGTTATAGAGAGAGCTTAAAGCTTTGGGCTGGGCGTCTATTGCACGAGGCACAATTTTAACTCGAACTGTTAGGAAATACCAAGACTTCGGTGACTCGTAAGGCTCTTATAGGGACCTGGGTGTGATATTAGGTCGGAAGATAAGGCTTCATGATGACCGCGAGTGTTTTGTGTTCCCAGGTCAGTGGTACGTGTCCCGGAAGTCCCGAAAAGGAAATTATCCAGATATTTCTCTCGATGTCATCGGGCTTTATCTGAGCTGTTATCAGGAGTGAGTATGGTAGGTATTTTTCACATTTCTCCTGTTAAACAACTTGCGAAGGTATGATACCACCATCTCTAGGAATACGGTGCCGGCCCACTGCCGGGAGTGTAACTCTATGGCCGGGACTACCTTGTGAGATCTGGGGGGCTTTGGATATACTGAAAATTAATATTGTGCCCGAACGAGGTTATCCGCGAGGCCAGGGATGGCGGAGACTGATAAACTGCGAGATTTTTGATGAGAAAGTAGAATCTGTGCATCAGGTCAGTTTGCATTCGCACGAGGGGTTGAAGGCTGTCTTTTTTTGTAACATGTCCTTTAGCTCAATTTAAAAAGCCACTTGGTACTTATTTGAATAAGGCTCGTGTGAAGTTTTTGCTGTTCGTATAGAAGGATAAAAGTCAATGATTTGGTGGCTTGAATTTAGATGTGAGAAAGTGTGGGCACTTGGCTGGGTATAGTTTGCTTGGGGTCTTGGAAAGATGATTCCAAAGGAGGGAAATCAAAGTACACAGGAGGTTGGCAATTAGGGTTGCTGGTTTAGGCTCAACAGCTACAGTGTATTGTATCATACTCCTGTGTCAATGGGATAGGGGAACGTCTGAACTGATGTTTTGTAACAGGTCTTAAGGAGGTTTGTTTGGAGCATGAACTGTAGTGTCTGGTATGGTGGGAGGAGGTTTGCTTGGATGGATAGGTATCAATAACTTCTATCACATTATCTTCCAGTTTAATTGAATACCGCAATTGGGAATGATATACCGGTACATTGTTATCCTTACTCAATTGAGAGGAGTAAGTTGGTGCAGTGAGGCGGTGAAAACGATAAACCCAGGTTCTAAGGGTAAAACGCTGTATCCCTTGATCAGGATCACCAATTGTAAGAGGGATGGGACACATCTTCCGCGGCTGTTTCGTCTATCGTCCATGGGGAGTAGTTGGCATAAAGCACAGCTGACAATTGCAGGAATTCTCATTACCTCGGCAGTTCGAAGCACTATACCGGTATGTCATTTAATGCCCACCAACTGCTCTTAGTCTCCTTTACTAGTAGGGTATCTGTATTCGTGCTCACAAATTGAGAGGGGTCACTTCCTGTACGATAGCCGAGCACAGCCATTGCAATTCGTGAGAGGACTGCCAGTCGAGATTTATACTTACATAGGGCACAATAAGAGGAATTTTCCAGACATCTTTTCCAATAGGAATGTCGTAAGCTAGATGGCAGCACAAGTGTACTTTGTGGTAGAGATAAAGAGGGTTGGGTGAAATCCAAGACAGTAACGCCCAAGTGCAGTACCGGAGGTGTCTCCGCCCCGCAAAAACAATAAAGATTATTACCGTAGCTTGGGGTTTCGACTCCTATCTCACACAAATTCCAGGGGAAGCGCGCGGAATAAGCTGCTACACACGGGCCACAGGCTCCGCTGCCCGTTTCTCTTGACACGAAAGAGATCGCCACTCTCCCGCCCCGCAATGTCTCACAGGAGGAAGCGACGTTGGCTTCACTGAGCCCCTCCTACTCGAGCACTGTACTCGAGTACCCTCCCATACCTACTGGTATCGCATGTACCAGTATTCCTGCTACAACTGCAAGCACAATACCGGTATTGTGTATTGGTGTGTGCGCGTGCTTGCGTGCGTGTGTGTGTGTACCGTACAGTACTTGTACCAAATGCAAAGCTGCATATATGCTGTATCTCTACTGGAGTACCATATGTACGAATAATGTGCGAGTGGATGTGCGTATATGTATGGTGGGGCGCTCCTCTCTTTCCTCTTACTGCTTCCCTCTCCCTCTGTCGTCTCCCCCGCTGTTCTCTGATTGCCCAATCCCTATTCTTTCCCCTCCCTCCATTATCCTGTCGTCTGTTCTGTTTGTGGCATCTGTTGCATTCTAGCCTGCTTGTACCGCGAACAAGTAAAACTCGAGTGTGTGGTATCTTACCCTCGCTCTTACTCTGCCTCCCGCCTACACCCCTCCTTTCCCTTCCCCATCTCCCCTCCTCACGCCTGATCCCCCCGCTGTTTTCCTTCGAGCATTATTCACTTCTATCTCAGTCCTAATACTTCCAAGTGCTTTCGTTCCACCAGAATTCATCTTTGCTCCTCTGCGCAACAAGTCACCATCCCTACCCACTACAACAAACCTAACAACACAATTGCCACCATCACTGATACGCTGAATCCTCAACTAACCGTTCAAAATGTAAGCAACAAGCATACTTCTCCGTTTATCATGTTCTTAACGAGCTCAAGTTCATTTTCCTATGGCAAACGCTGACGACGACAAAAATCTAACTATTGCTTTTTTACGGCAGGCGTCTCACCGTATCATTCATCTCAACCTCCCAAATCATACAGCTCGATGTCCCATCCGATATGTCAACTGTAGATTTTAAGGCGCTGATTGCCGCAGAGATACCCGCTGTCTCGTCCGTGGCCCAGCATCTCTATCACAACGGTCGACTCCTCGCTGACCCTGCTAAAACTCTTGGGGAATACGGGGTTGCCGAGGGAGATATGATAGTCTTGCATACGCGGGGCAGTAGTAGCAGCAGTTCTCCCGGAGCCGCATCTGGTCAACAGCAGCAACAAGCTGGGGCGATAAGGCGTTCATCAGGAGGCCCTTCCCAAGGTGTGGGTAGGGGTGCTCCTTACGGACGGCGGCCTGCGGCAGCAGGCCCACCATCTGCTCCGGAAGGCCCACCAGGCATGGACTCCGAGATGATTCGTTTGCAGGTTCTAGGGGACCCGAGATTGATGAATGAGCTCAGGAGCTCCCAGCCGGAACTGGCCGCGGCAGTCAACGACCCGGAGAAGTTTGGAGAGGTCTTCCAACTAATGGAGCGGCAAAGGGCCGAAGCTGAGAAGCAGAAGCAACGGGAAATTGTAAGTCAAAACCTTACTGGGCTGGTAGTGAAGATGAGGTCGCTAACGTCGAACGTCGTTTTACAGCAAATGTTGAATGACGATCCATTTAATATCGACGCACAGAGGAAGATCGAGGAATTGATTAGGCAAGAGGCTGTTATGGAGAATTTACAAAATGCACTAGAGCACAATCCTGAAGGTAGCAAGCATCCACAATATTATCTCACATGCAGCCCTACTGACGTAAGAACCTTTCTCGCGTAGCTTTTGGCCGTGTAACAATGTTGTACATCCCGGTTGAAGTAAATGGAACCAAAGTGAAAGCGTTCGTCGATTCCGGAGCGCAAGAAACGATCATGTCACCTTCGTGTGCCGAGACTTGCGGCATTATGCGACTGGTCGACTCTCGGTTTGCTGGTATTGCCAGGGGCGTTGGGACAGCTAAAATATTGGGCCGCGTTCACTGGGCTCAGATCAAGATCGGGAATCTGTTCCTGGTTTGTTCGTTCACGGTTATGGAAGGCAAAGGTGTAGGCTTGCTTTTGGGGCTTGATATGCTCAAGAGACACCAAGCAGTTCTTGATTTTAAGAAGGGTTGCCTGGTTATTCAAAATGAAGAGGTTCAATTCCTCGGAGAGAGCGAGATTCCTAAGCACGATGATGACCGCGGATTGGAGGACGAGCCGGTTGTCGAAGGCCCAAGTGGACCGAAAGTTGGAGGCAGAACTGGTGTCTCAATCGAACCGCCTATCACGTCTACGTCAGTCGGGTTTGGGCCTCCATCAGGAGGTACTGGTGGAACAGCATCAGAGCAACCGGAGACTCAGCACTCCGCAGAAGCCATAAGTCAATTAGAGGGGTTGGGGTTTTCTAGGAGTGAAGCATTGGCAGCTCTGAATGCTACTGGTGGAGATATAGATATGGCAGCTAGTTTGCTCTTCCAATGATCGATCTTGGGTTCCGAACCTGGAGTGGTTTTGGCATTTTTACTTGGTAATGGCTTTCTTCTCATCTGCTTTCCTTTCTGCTTGCTTTCTTGTTTGGGGGAGTGGTGGTGGGTGTTCAATAGAGGATAATCCAGCGACTGTTTGGGGGATCTTAATCGATGGAATGGTGGGAAGTAGATCAGCTATATTTAATGCTTGGAACGGCCGTAAAAAGTCACCCTAGCCGCCTTTCAACGGTTTATGAAGTGCCTTCTAATTTCGTTGGTCCCTTATGTCCCGTCCCTTTTCATTCTGTGATGTCGTCCTTTTTGAAACGAGCTCATGCTTCCCTACATAAGGCCTCATTTTCTACATCATTGTATCCTTCACACTGAGGCCGACATCGATGCCGTAGCCATGATCCACATCAAAGAAGCAAAGGTCCAAGGCAACAAAAAAGAAGGCACGTAGCCAGCGCCCGTGTTTTTAAGATTGAACACTCTAAAAACATTACACCATCCGTTATTTATTTATTTTTAGAGAGAAAAAAT
>Ga0307507_10000621_pt1 | contig 76687 bp, 24 predicted proteins | sample 7_EM_MG_FD_207223 | JGI IMG/M metagenome (GOLD analysis project Ga0307507, IMG submission 207223) | Populus trichocarpa ectomycorrhiza microbial communities from riparian zone in the Pacific Northwest, United States - 7_EM | ecosystem: Host-associated > Plants > Roots > Unclassified | place...
AGGAATATATAAGGTATTATAGGGTCCTTATCCACCTCTCCCCTAACTATATAATAGCTAAATACTTAAAGAAAAATCCCCTATCTCTCTTGTAATTCTTCTCTGATGCCAATTCTTTAAACACTCTATTTTCTTAAGAGTTTCAGGATCTATCTGCATTCTGTCCCATAATACCGTACAACGTCCTCCTAAAAAGACTCTCTCTGGGTCATCACTCATTGCTGGAATTAAGAGAATTTCAATTGCCATAAGCGAGAGCCGTGGCCAGCGCTTTCGTTGTTGTTCTTAAGACCACCACTAAAGCGCAGTTATTGAAATTTTATACGGTGTCTCAGAGATAAAGTCCTTATACTCATCCTAACTTTTTGGTCGAAATACTATGCTATTAAGATCCTCGGCAATCTTATCAAATTCGTTAAGGTCTTAAGCTAGAGCTAGCTTTTTGTACGATAACATACTTCTGGGCGTAGAACTTCTATTCTAATATCTCTCCCAAAGCTCTTTAACGCTGTCAAGTGCAGGCTTACGCCACTCCTTCTTCCAAACCTGCTTAATATATCTCGTATGACGGGCTAGGTAAAGAATAAGTGCAGCGGCATAAAGGGGCGAGTTGTCTGTTTTATGGTAATACCTATTAAAGGTATTCCAGGCATTTCTAATACGTTTAGAGAACTCCTTATCAGATATATACTCCTTCTATTATATAATATTAACTAAATTAAGAAGTAGAGAAGGGAGATAGACTAACCTAGGATTTATTAAGGTGTTTAATTATAACATCCATTATAAAGAGTACATCCCCAAGCGTTACTTCGTGTCCTTAGCATTTTAGGGTTACCTAGTAGAATATTTAAAGAAAATTTTTTATTATACGAAGAGCCTCCCAGTCCTTTAGACTAAGATAGTCCTTTTTAAGTGTATTAAGGTTACGCTTAGTATACGTATTAAGGGCAGACTCTTTCTGAATTACTATACTAAGTATAAGATACCAGCTATTCCATCTCGTACGATTATTAAGTGGAATTCTTCTCCCTACAAAACTTTCAAACTCCTTTATACGACCAGCTAAGCTACGGGTATATACGGTAATGTTATAAAGCTTTCTAAGTGCACCAAGTTTCTAAAATATATTACTCTTCTCTTGCTCCTCTTTTAGATCTAAATCTTTTCCTTCTTTATATAACTTAATATCATTAAGACTAATTAAGTTTTCGAAAAGGAAAGCCTATACGGTAAGGTTTAGAATATAACCCTAACAGCAGATCCGTTGGTGGGTAGAATTCCATTTAATTCCCTCCTCCTAAAGAAGCTAGTCGCTTATCGTACAACAGAGCTTGTTATTTGCAGTATAGTTATCGGATATAACGGCACCCAGCTTTCGCATAATCCCGTAGTCCTTAAGCACTAAAAGGAAAGTATTCCATTGCTCATCCCCACTATAAGAGGCTACCGTACGAAGGCCAAGGAGAGCGTTTGTAAGCTTTTCCTGGCTATTAATAAAATGGCCACAAATCGCGAGGAGAAGGTGATTATTTAAAGAGGTCTAGATATCAACGGAGAGATAAATACTTGTTAGTGCAGACTACAGCCTCTTTTATATAATATCCTTTTATAATAGCTATAAGTTATAGATCTTTTTACTAACTGCTAAATAGGCTGTAGTTACATAGCCGTCTACTTTAGGATTAATTAACTGTAAAAGGACATAGAACTCTGGCCACTCAACCATCCGAAAGGGTAAGTTTTGTATAACAATTAATGTAACAAGGGCCTTATCAATAACTTCCTTATTTAGGACCGCTCGGAGGACTTCTAAATCTAGCTCTTCTGTCTCATTTTAAGACGACGCTTTAAGGTAAAGGTCTTTTAATTAATCCCATATTGCTTCTTTTATATGACTAGTTTTAGGCTCAACTGTAATGCCATACTTTAACGCCAAGTGGTTTCGGAAGTTAGAAGTTAACTATACAGCATATAACTCTATAGTGTAGTATTTACAATAGAATAAAAGACGGGCTTTTTTATTTTGTACGGGCTCGTTACTGCCTACTGGACGGGTATGCTCCTATATCAAAAAAGCTAAGCGACCTCTTATATTTTTTAATTTAGAGGTATTAATAAAGTCGAGAGCTTCTAATTCCACTTCTAAAGCCATATTTATACAATAATAAAGAAGAAGAAGGCGACTGAAATTTTTTTGGGGTATGCCAAGACTTATCACGATAAGGCTTATCCAAAACCACACTGATCTTACTAGCTATAAGCCGAATATAGAGGCAGGAAAGCCGGCTTAGTAAGCTACATTTACTAAAGTTTTATATTTAATTAAAATCTAATACTAAAATAGAGCCTCTAGAGCCCTTACGACTTACTACCTTCCTACCTTTTTTAGGCCTCCGCGGGCGTATAGGACGATTTTAGTTACATTTAAACACTATATTAGGTAAATTAAGGTGGATTTTTAATCGGGCAACGTTAATATTTGTATATATAGAGGAGCTGCCAAAAATCTGGAATGAAACGTCATTAAATTTATACTAATTACCTAATTAGGAAAGCGAGCTGACAGCGGAACAGTCAGCGTACCTTATTTTAATACAGCGGACAGCGAGCGATCTGGTTGGCCGCAGTCAGTCAGCTATAGGCCCTCAAAGCTCGCTGGAGACTAACTATTGGACACACTACTCATGGTTTTATGAATGTTCATCAATTGGTCCAGCAAGTGCGAAACGTAGGCATCACTCCAGAGACGGTTGTGATTGTCTGGGCAGCCAACTATAGGGACTTGAGCAGTATTAGAGATTAGTTTGAAGCAGAGGGTTATTATAATATCCTATCGTCAGATTCAAATTGTGTGTCAATAGTACAACCTTTCAGAACAAATATCGGAAAGCTCCCAGACGGTAGACCATTCCCACTTCGTTTGGAAATACTATTCTCACTCTGTTATGATAACCGTCATGAGCTATCTGGCCGGAGCCATCATGCCCTTGTTGATGCGCAACAGACACGTCTGATGTTCATACACTTCATTAACCTTTGTAATGATCCCTCGGTATTCGGAGATCGGCTATAGTCTATCGGTAGCGAAGGTGTTCTTCAAAGGTCTATTTTAGAGTTTTTTACTACAAAGTAAGGTGGCAAAATCAGGTGTTGTATGTAGATCTTGGACCGTTTTCTATAGTCTTTCCAGAAGTGTGTTAAATGTCTAGTAGCTTCTGTTCTTAGTCCAAGTATAAGCACCATCCATACCGACGAACTTTCAAGGCTGAATAAGGACTTTTAATGCGTTTAAATATTACTAATAGTAAGCTATTAGCCTTGGAGACATTATATACCAACTTTCCGAAGGTACGGAAATCAATAGTTGTGAAGATCAACAACATTAAAATGTATAGAAACGCTATGAAAGCCATAGTCAGTACTACATGTCCCAGGGTGGTTTTGGATGATGCGAATAAGCGAGCATAAAATATCCTTTATCTAATTGAAAATGCATATAATATTATAATTGATAAGGATAAAGTGCCCCGTACGGGGCTTTTCTACCCCAACTAAGTGGAATTTAGCAGAATTTAGTAGATATTGCAGATATTGTAGATATTATAGATATTGCGGATATTATAGATATTGCGGATATTGCAGATATTGCGGATATTACAGTAGGAACAGGTCCCTCTATACCTCTCCCCTTAACTATATAATAGCTAAATACTTAAAGAAAAATCTCCTATTTCTTTTATAGTTCTTCTCTAATACTAATTCTTTAAATACTTTATTTTCTTAAGAGTTTTAGGATCTATTTGTATTCTCTTTAATAATACCGTACAATGTCCTTATAAAAGACTTTTTCTAGCTTATAACTTATTGCTAGAATTAAAAGAATTTTAATTACTATAAGTAAGAGCTATAGCTAGTGCTTTTATTGCTATTTTTAAGACCACTATTAAAGCGCAGTTATTAAATTTTTATATAGCGTCTTAGAGATAAAGTCCTTATACTTATCCTAACTTTTTAGTTAAAATATTATACTATTAAGATCCTTGGCAATTTTATTAAACTTATTAAGGTCTTAAGCTTGTAACGGAACCTTATAGCAGGAACTACGGTGGGTCCTATTATTAGGCTGGGTATATAGGTAAGAACAAATTAACAACATAATAATAACTGGTGGAGTGGTTGCCTAATAGATTAACTCTAATTATATTCTGAGATTCACTACAAGGAGAGAACTATCTATAGTAGGGACTAAGGTCCTTTAAATACACAACCATACTCCTAAGAAATCCTCTCTTATACGTGAGGTACGTGTTGTCTGTATTAAACGTAACATCCCTTCCGTTTAATATAGTTAATATATTTAACGCCACGTGATCTTAGTTACTATTCCTTGTTATATAGTTCCACTGGTTCTATTCTAGACTATACCTATATTAACTAACTAGCTTCCTATAACTCTTCTCCTAGTAGTCGTAACATTGTACTTAAAGCGTCCGTAATACTATCTCCCTCCTCTTTATCTTCGTCCTTAAAGATTCCTAATATCTCCAAGTCGTCCACTAGAGGTGTAATGTCCGCTTAATTAGTCTAGTTAATATCCTTGCTTATTATACCTAAAGCTTCTTCTTCTCTTTTCTAGGTTGAGCGTTGCCTTCGTACAGTTTCCTCCATACTATTACTTGGTGAAGTGATGGCGATTCCTTGCTCTAGGTGCGTAAAAGAGGGGTTAGTTTATGTTATACTAGCAAGCCCTTTGTCCTAATAGCCCTCCTTTTACTCTAAGTGCACTAAAGCAAACGTTTAATTGTCTTGTGACGTTCGCTTTGTTTCTAACACTAAGTGTGCGCGTCCTATAACTCTTAATAGTCTTCGAGTTTTCTAAGTAACTTGTTATAGGGTCTTATGTTTAATCTACTGCTATAAAGCTTAACGGTAAGCTAGCCTTAGCGTTACTTGCGGTTTAACGTGCCTTAGAAGAGTCCGCACGCGTCCTTAAAGCCTAATATTTAGCTTATGCTCGTCTTTAACGTCTTAAATATGTTTATAAGAAGGTTTGTTCTAAGAAGTGGAAACTTATTTAACAGGGTCTTAACAAGTTAAATAATAAAAGAACTGGCTCTCCTCCTATAAGGGAAATAACTCTAAGTAGTTTAGTAATTGCTCCTCTTAGGTCCCCCTTAGGTAACTTGTTTTTTAGCAATCCTTTTTTATTAATATTACCTAACCTACTTTCTTCTGATACTCCTATACCTTTCCTATAGCGTTCTCTAGGTTGCTTAGTGGTTTTTAAATAGTCTTATTGTAGCCTATTTACTTTACTTTATACTATGTTTTGTTATCTACGTCCTTATAACTAATAATCTTTAAAACTTGCCATTTATCTTCCTTTTGTCCTCTATATATATCTGCCTTATAGACTAGTGGCTTAATATTCCCGTGTACTAGTTCTAGCATTGCGATATATTATATAGGGTAGATCTTTATTTTGGCTAGTAGGTTTAACTTATATATAACCAATAAAATCCTTTACTTAATTTTAAAAGGTCCTAGTCTAACGTAGTCCAACTTCTTACTTAGTTATTAACTCTTAAAATTTTTGTGTAGTAGCTATACTTTATCTCCCTCCTTAAGATCTGGTCCCTTAGATCTTTTAGTATTATAATACCTTTTTATTTATTCTTGTACTAGTTTAGCTATTTCTATAAGGTTTATATAAAGATTTATTAATATCTCTATTCTTTATTTAGCTGTGCTACTCGTCCTTTTTGCTTAATATGGTAATAACGATGTTCTTAGTTCGTACCTATAATTTACCTTAAATAGTAATATCCCTATTCCTTCTTGTAGTATTGCGTTGTATATAAATTATATAACTAGTAATAACAATACCTAATTATTCTATACGTAATTAATATAGTGCCTTAAATACTATTCTAGTGTCTAGTTTAGTCTTTCTGTTTATCCATCCATCTATAGATAATACGCTATAGATATTACTGCGCAAACCCCCTATTCTGCTAGAAACACTTCCTAAAATACTACTATAAATTTTAGATCTCTATCCGATATAATCTTGTCTGGTGCTCTATATCTTGCAAATACTTTCTTTATATAGATTCTAGCGATATCTTCTACTAACATTTCTTTAGTGTAGGCTATAAAGTATTTCTACTTTATTAGCTTATCCACTATTACTAAAATCGCGTTATAATCTTATCCTGTAATAGGATCTCTTAACTTTAGTAACTTAATAATAAAGTCCTATAATATAACTTCCTATGGTCTTTCTGGTATTTTAATAGGTTATAGCCCTCTATACGGCTTATGCCTTATTAGTTTATTCCTTTAGCAATCTAGATATTCCTTTATAACTTATCTTACTAGTCCCTAGATTTCTTAAATAATATACTCCTTTTAAAGTCTTAATACTAAGCCTGTAGCTCTGTTATATCCTTATATTATTCCCTTATAGAATTCCTTAATAAACTCTTCTGCAATAGACTTAGGCATATATATTACTTCTCTATTTTTATATTGCTCTAAGTTTAGATCCTTTACTTATGCTTTTTAGATCTTCTATATCTAATTACTCTTTAGTAATTCGTGGATCGATCTTTCTTTAGTTGCTATAATCTTTAGATAGTTATACCTAATTAATCTGTCTTAATCCTTTTATAATAAAGCTCCTAATAGCTTTTTATTACTTTGTAGTTCAGCCTTTTTGCTTAGAGTATCTGCTTATGCATTATCTGTACCCTTGGTATACTGAATTTTGAAATAGTATTCTATAAGCATTTCCACCTATCTAACCTGTCTTTGGTTGAGTTTCTTTATTATTAGGAATCCTATAAGGTTCTTATAGTCCGTCTTAACTATAAATAGTTTCTCTATACCTTATAAGAATGCTCTCTATTTCTTAAGTGCTATAACTATACCTAACAACTCCTTATTGTAGATGTTATAGTTTAACTCTGGTAGTATTATCTTCTAACTATAGTATATTACTAGATGCTATGCGTTCTAATACTTCTATAGCAAATATGCTCCTAGTGCGAAGTCTAATATATCTATCTTAATAACCATTTCTAACTTTGGTTAATAGATCTTGAGGATTAGTTCTTAGGTAAATAACTCTTTAAGTTTCTAGAACAGCTCCTTTTATTTACTACCTTAAACCTATAGTTCCTCTTTCTTTATTAGTCTTGTAAATGGCTTAATAATTTTTAACCATTATGCCATAAACCTCCTATAGTAGTTATAAAACCCTAGAAACGACCTTAACTGCGTAACATTCTCTGGTTCTTGCTAACTTACTATAGCTTTAACTTTCTTTAGGTCTATGCTGATCTTTCCTAGTTTAATAATAAATCCTATAAAATTAGTTTTCTTTGTAAAGAACTTGTATTTTTTAATTGCTACTGGCATCTACTCTTTTTATAATCTCTTTAAGACCCATTTAACGTGTTCTCTATATTCCTCCTTATTCTCTAAGTAGATAATAATATTATTAAGGTATACTATAATAAACTTATCTAAGTGTTCTTCTAATACACTATTAATTTGCTTCTGGAACGTTGCTAGTGCGTTTATAAGCCTAAATTATATAACTAATAGTTTATATAGTCCTTCCTTTAACCTAAAGGCTGCCTTTTATTTGTCGCCTTTCTTAATCCTAATTTAATGGTACGCCTATCTTAGATCTATCTTTATAAAGATCTTTACGTTACCTATCCTATTTTGGATTTCGCTAATTAAGGGTAAAGGATACCTATCCTTCCTAGTGATGCTGTTTAACTGTTTGTAGTTTATATACATTCTAAGTTTTCCGTTTTTCTTTAGGATAAATAGTACTGGATATTCTGCTAATAACTATAATGGTTTAATATATCCCTTACGTAAGTTCTCCTAGATAAACTCCTTAAGCGCTACTAACTCCGTTTTAGTAAGCTTATAGATTGGAAAGAACCTTAGACTTATTCCTTCTTTTAATTCTATCTTATAGTTTTATGCTGTATACTTTAACAGCTTTTTACTTTCTAGTAACTATAACTTTTTACTATACTTGTGGTATCTCTTTGGTATATAACTTAAGCTTTGCTTAGTCTCTTTATATATTACTCTAACTTGGTACTATACCAACTTGGTTTACTGTCGCACTTTGCGCTGTTAAGTATTCTTAATATTAACCTAACCTATAACCTAATCGATTTTTAGATTATACTTCTATAACTAAGGCATTCCTAGTATTGCCTTATCCTATCCTAATAGTAGGATATTAAAAGACATTCTAATTAGTCTTTCTTTAATAGTTAACTAAATAGGTTCTGTTTTAAGATTAATAATGCCTCCTCTATAGGCTATCTAATCTCCTAAAATTATTGTAAGTGGATATAGGTGTTCTTTTTATCTATATAGTAACCCTATTCTTTCCACTGCTTTTGGTAATATATGGTTCTTAGTTGCTCCACTATCTACTAATACTTTAAACTACTAATCTTGCTATTTAGCTTATAAATTTAGGTATTAACCTTAAATTCCTTTAAGGGTTTAAGGCTCTAATACTAGTTCCCTCTAGTTCTATACGCCTCCCCTTTTCCTAACTATTGGCTGCTAGATTCTACCTATACTTAGTCCAACCTTAGCTAATACTTAGTTTATTTCTTTTCCTCTATATACTATAGATAAGTGTTCTCTAGGCACTCCTACTACTATTATCTATCTAGGCATTTTTCTGTAAGGAATCTTCCTAGTTAAAGTATTAAGTCCCCTTAACCTTATACTTCTACTAGGTGCTATTTATATATATACTTAGTATTCCTAAACCGCTTTTTCTCTGGTACCTAATATATCCTTACTGGGTACTTCCGGTTCTTGTTTTTTGGTGCTCTATATATATTGCATATATTATCCACATAAGCTATCTATAATAGTATATAATGCGCTATATATTTTGGGTTAACTCTTAGTTTATCTTTATTTTTAAGTTTAAATCTATACCTAGTTAACCTAACTACTGGTATCTCTACTGTGGGTACTAAGATTTATCGCTTACTTTTTTAGTCCCTGGATTCTTCTTCTAGGTTCCTTAATATTATAATTAACGCTCCTTTAATATGACTTATGTGTTTTTCCGTAATAGGTTAGTCTTAGACAACTTTTTTGTCTAGCTATATATAGAAATCTTCCTATTTGTTATTGTGCCGTTACCTATACTACTTTCCGTATAACTGGTTTAGTGTATATAGTCTATCTATTAGAAAGTACCTTGTTATCGCTATATTATAATATCCTTTAGTATATCTTTTTTTAAACCTAGTTAGGATATCTAGATCCTCTTCTTATTCTAATTTATCTAACTATTTTGCCCTAGGTGTCCCTGCACTTGGCCTATTAGTAACTCTTTATATGGGTGCTCTATTTCTTATATAATCTAGCATAGCTGACCTCTTGTCTAGCTTTTGCTCTTGCTATGTAATAATTCTTATTCTAAACTTATCTATAGTTTCTTGTTTTCTGCGTCTTATAGCTAGATCTTTATAGTTGTTTTACTTTTTAATTCTAATATTAACTGTTTAATCTTTAGGCTAAATACTACGTTTACCTAGGATTGCTAACGTTCTTATTTATTCCCTAAACTTGTAGTTCTTAAACTTGCGTCCTATATTTATTTGTTTGTTACTAAACTAAGTTACTACCCTTTCCTATTAGTTTTCGTCTGTTGTGGGTCCTTAGGTATATTTTATTTTATCTTAAGAATCTTAAGCTTCTTTTATCTCTTCTTAAGAATCTTGAGCCTGTGGCCTTTTGCCTTTATTAAGTGATAAGCTAGCACTAGTAGTTATTTACTTACTTAGTTTCTTCTAAATGTTACTTCTATTATTTTATAAAGCGATGGAAATTGTATCTAATAGTGTTATAATATCCATTACTAAACCCTATTCTGTAATGGTCTTAGTTTCTGCTTCTGTTTTAACTTCTTTAAGGTCTGTATGCTCCTAGTAAGCTGCCTTTATTACTTTATTATTGGTGAATGCTTCGCCTGTGTTAAATTTATTGTCCTTAATGTCCAATCTATGAGCTGGTTTGTTAGTTCCTTTAAACTTAGATAATAATGGCTCTTATAGCTAATAGCTTACGCCATATTTAGCGTCCTTATAAATTTGGTATACGTTGTTATAATAATATATAAAACTGTTAATTAAACATTCTTTTATTCCTTACAGTGCATTGTTATCCCTTTATATATATGTGTCTCCTGCTGGCCTAGTTCCCTTTACTATGTAGCTACTCTAACCACCTCTATAGTCTCTGGCGAAATAACCTTGTTTTCTATAATTTATATAAGCTCTATCTTTAAACCATTTTTCTTGCTATAGAGTCCGCCTAAATATCCTCTACTACTAAGATCTTTGGTTTGGCCTCTACTCCTAGGTCCTTTAATCACTTAATCCTTAACCTCTAGGTTTCTATAGTTTCTTTTCCTATCTCTAGGTTTCTTTAGTACTGCTTAGGTCTATTGGCTCTGCGCCATTCTATAGTTTTTAACTCTATATCTGTCGTTGCGTGTTCTGCGCCTTATATAACTATATAACTCTGTCTTACCCTTTCTTAGCTTGTTCCCTTTAATAGATCCTATTATTAATCTTTATTAACTGGTCTATTAACTCTCTTAGAGTATCCGCATCTTCTATTAGGATAATTATGTCCTGGACTTTAGCCTTAAATCCCTATTTATATTATGTTATAAGCGCCTTATTATTCCACTTAACCTACGTAGCTAGTATTTAAAACTGTGTTGTATACTTAATTACTAAAGTGTGTTGTACTAAGTTCTGAAGCTTTTGTTCTGCTATGGTTGTAGCCTCCGGATCTCTAAATATCTATATTAGTTATTCTGCGAACCCGTTCTAACTAGTAAATATATACCGCACGTCCTGGTTAGTAGTTGTTATGCCATTGGCCTATATTTCTGTAAGATATAGTTTAAACCACTTAAGTGCCCTCCCTATTAGGAACAATCCTGCATAGGCTACTTAATCTAACAATATTGCTAACTTCGCTCCTTCCTGTATTACCTTAAAGTGCATCTATATAAGAAATCCCTTAAGCTTTGACTTCTCTCCTAAGAATTGTTTAATTAAAGGTAGCTTAATTTTCGCTGCTCTAATTCTATTAATGCGTTCTTTAAGTATCCTACTATTATCTTATAAGTGATTAACCATTTCCTATAACTAACCTTGCGTAACCACTTGAGAATCCCTATTGTCTATACTGGTATCACCTGGCCCTGAGGTTGTGGCTACTGTCGACGCCGTTATAACTAGTACTCTGGGTGGCATATTATTTGATCTTATTTAATACTATAACCTTGGTAGTGAATGTGTAACAAAACCTTGTAGTAGGAACTACGGTGGGTCCTATTATTAGGCTGGGTATATAGGTAAGAATAAATCAATAACGTAATAATAACTGGTGGAGTAGTTGCCTAATAGATTAACTTTAATTATATTCTAAGATTTACTACAAGGAGAGAACTATCTATAGTAGGGACTAAGGTCCTTTAAATACACAACCGTACTCCTAAGAAATCCTCTCTTATATATGAGGTACGTGTTGTCTGTATTAAACGTAACGTCCCTTCCGTTTAATATAGTCAATACGTTTAACGCCACGTGACCTCGGTTACCATTTCTTGTCATATAGTTCCACCGGTTCCATTCTGGACCGTGCCTATATTAACCAACTAGCTTCCTGCGACTCTTCTCCCAGTAGTTATAATATTATACTTAAAGCGTCCATAACAAAGCTAGAGCTAGCTTTTTATATAATAATATACTTCTAGGCATAGAACTCCTATTCTAATATCTTTTTTAAAGCTCTTTAATACTATCCCTTCGTGTAACAGAAGAGACTTTTTATATTTGGCGCTTTGGGCGCTCCTACCTGGGTTAGCATACTGCAGACACCCTAGCTAGTATGATTTTATTAGTAAGCCTTACCAAAACACGTCAATATTATAATGCCGATAAAATGCTGCAGAAGGCCACTATTAAAAACACCTATATTATTTCTTTGAGGAAGTTAGGCAAAAATTTAATATATAATGTCATAACTGTAGGCTTCTGCCCTTTCTATATCAACTAGCTACTAATTATATAGGAAAATCCTCTATTATAGTCCTTCCCCGTACTGCCACCTATCTATTTTATACGCGTTCTTAACGTTAATAAGGATAAGCCGATAAAGGACTAGCTTAAGGTTATAAGGGAGGACGTACTGTATACGTCAAATAAGGTGTATTAAGTGCTATAAGTGGTTAAACGGTTTAATTAGCGGTTATTTAATATGGAGGATTAATTAAAGGTAGTAGAGGAGAGCTTAAAGGAGGCTAAGAAGGACGCTATAGTAAAGGCTTAATTAGCTCTAGAGTCTTAATATTAGAGGCATAAGGAAGTAGAGGACCTAAAATAGTTACCTAGTCGTCGCCTATTAAATAAAAGTTATTAAAGTACTAAAGGCATAAAGGAAGCCTATAGGCCTTATATTTATATACTGTTTACCTAATCTTTACTATAAGCTTCCTTACCTCCTTCTATCTATATATCTAGCACCTTAGTAGGGTCTTATAGCCTTACTTCCTTATAAAGCTTTTAATAGAATAGTAAGTTCGCGTCTTATACTGTTGAATTATAGGTAGTAGGGTTTTAGCAGTAACATAGGTGGTTTTTTAATTTGTTTTAATATTTTTATAACTAGGCCCAATGCTAGGTTAATATTACCTATATTTTAGTAAGCTTTAGCAAAGAAGACGCTTAGTATTGTGCTTATCTAGGCTTATCCGCTAACTGCCTATAATAATAAGGTTCTATACCAATTATATATAGAAACGGCGGTGGGTTTGGAGGAAGGGTTTCTTTAATATTTAAAAGATCTTCTTATTAATAATATAGGCGTTAATTATAGCTGTATTAAGCGCCTAGAAGAATAAGGGCAGCTAGGTGCATATAGTAGTAATCTAGGTAGTGTAGTAGCTTTAAAGCTAATTATAAATATTAACGTCGCCTATTTAGTTATTATAGTTAATAGAGAGCCTAGGAAGCGTTAACTTCTTAATTAGATTATTGCCCTAAACGTAAGCTACCAGCTTCTTAAGGAAGGAATTATATACCCGTGTTAGCGACTTAGTCAATCGAGGCATGAGCACGGCATAAGGGACGCGCAAGCCTATACAATTGGTAGTCTATAAACGAGGATCCAAAGCTAGAGAAAGGAAGGGAGAAGAATAGCAGCGCCGTGCGAAGTTTTATGCGGTCCTCTAGTTACGTGGACTTACGTGACTCGGCGTCTACCATAACGTCTACCATAATCCACCATTTTCTACTAGCGCCGTAACATTACCCCCCCCTCCGAAAAAGCCTGCCCTTAGGCTTTGTATGTCCGTATTATGTCTATGGGGTGTTCTTATCTGTATGCTTGACAGGTAGCTTATTATCTTCGCTATACTAGCACTCCATCCACTCGTCTAGATACTTTGGGGGTCCTAGCTTGTTAGGGTATTGGTTATAGAATTCTTTAAGCTTTTAGGGGCAATCTATAAAGTTCTAGGCGGGGTACCAGGTTGGGTCTAGATTGTAACCTTTTTATTAGATACGGTATTTTAGCGTTCCTTATACTAGTTTATAGGCTAGTATTTTATTAACTTCCTATTTGTCGTCGCCATTAACTTAAATTGGCAGTGGAGGCTTATTCTTTTGTCCAGGTAGTAGGTTATTTGTAGCTTTCTATAGCTTATCTAGTAAGAAAACAGGGTGGACTTTAATTAAGTCTAGGAGTTTAACCTTATATAAGTTACCTTCTTTATTAAGGATCTTATACGGTCCTATCATCTTATAGTCTAGCTTACGGCTAGGCCGTTCTGTCTTTTAGTTCTTTGTTGTAACCTAGACCTTATCGCCTATAGTAAAGTCAGGCTCGCGCCTATGCTTATTTGCCTGCTGTTCCATTGATTTCTAGGCCTTCTTTAGGTTCTTATAAGCTACTGTCTATACTTCTTCTAAGCGTCTAGCATACTGCTGTGCTTCCTTATAAGATAGTTTTTTACGCATAGTCTATAGTCCTTCTGGTCTCTTCCAGTTAAAGCTTATATGGGGTAAGTATCCTATTTCTAGCTGAATAGGTGTAAACCCCGTAGAGTTATAGGGTAGGGTTGCCTGGGCGTAGTCTATTATAGGTAGTAGTCCGCTCTAGTTATCCTAAATGTAGTTAATAAAGGGCCGGAGTCTCTAGTCCAAGTACTAATTTATAATCTCCGTCTAACCATCTGTCTGGGGGTAGTATACTGTAGAGAGCTTTAGCCTAATACCTAGGATCCGGGTGAACTCGTTCTAGAAGGCCAATATAAACTGCGGTCTATAGTTAAATATAATAGTATCTAGTAGTCTATAAATTCGGTAGACATAGTAGATATACAGTTAGGCCGCCTCTTTAGCATTAATATTCTTATAATAGGGGATTAAGAACGGGCGCTTGCTAAAGCGGTTAACTAGGACTATAACCATATTATATCTATCGCGGTCCGTAGGTAACTCGTGAAAGTCTATAAAGATATACTGCTAGGGGCGTTCTGGTATTGGGAGTGGCTTTAATAGCCCTAGGGTCTTGTCTTGTGGAATTATAGACCTATAGCAGTCGTTGCAGTTCTGTATATAGCGGTTAATATCCGTAACCATTCTGGGCTAGTAGTAGCGGTCGCCAATAATTCTACGGGTCTTATTTTTTCTGGGGTGGGCCGTAAAGACCTAAGTATATACTTTAGTAATAAGCTAAGTCCGTAAATTCTGTTCCTCTGCTACTACTAGCCGTTCCCAGTGCTTAAGCAGTCCGTTTTTAAGGGACTATAGGCTAGTAGCATTCTTTACCTTTTCGCGGCACTCCTGTAGAGAAGGGGCTGTATGGTTTGCCTATAGTAGTTTATTAATAAGGTTAAGTTCCATGGAGTTAATGGGGTATATCTTAGCATTTAAAGGGTCCGTATTTAGTTCTGCCTATATCTAGGGGTTAAGGTGCTCTGGTTATAGTAGTGCCTAGGTCTATAATAAGATCTTTATAGCTGCCTGGTTACCTAGGTCCTGTTTACGCCTTATAAGAGCATCCGCACGGTTTGTAGCGCCTGGTCTATATATAATTAAGAAGTTAAACTAAGATAGGATATCCGCCCAGCGTGCCTAGCGGGCCGTAAGGGCCTTAGTTATTATAAAGTATTCTAGGGCTTTATAATCCGAAACTACCTTAATAGGCTTAGGGGTCCCCTCTAGCTATACACGCCAGTGCTAAAAGCTAGAGATAATAGCCAGCATTTCTTTGTTATGGATATAGTAGTTTAGCTTAGCATCTATTATAGTCTTTAAATAGTATGCAATAGGGTGCTATTCTCTGTCCAGTTACTTCTAGGAAAAAACACCGGCTATTATACTATCTAAGGCATTAGTTTCTAGCATTAAGGGCTGTTCTGGGTTAAAGTAGGTAAGTAGGGGAGCCAATACCAGCCGCTTTTTAAGCTTATTAAAGGCCTGCATATATATAGCGTTAAAGTGGAATGGCTGGTCTTTCCTAGTAAGGTGGTTAAGAGGCTAGGCGATTCTGCTATAGTTCTTAATAAAGCGTTGGTAGAAGTTATAGAAACCTAAAAATAATTATACCCCCTTTATAGTCCGTGGGGGTGTCCACTAGTTAATTACGGCCGTTTTCTCTAGGTTAGCCTTAATTCTGTCCATACTAATAATAAAACCTAGGTACTTTATACGCTTAACACTAAATTCTAACTTCTTAATATTGGCCTAGAGACTAGCCTCGCGGAGCCATTATAGGACTTTATAGACGTACTCCTCGTGTTCCAGCTTATTCTTAGAGTAAATTATAATGTCATCTAGGTAGGCCGTATAGAAGTTATTAAGGTAGTTAAAGAGTACATCGTTTATATACCGCTGGTATGTAGCTGGTCCGTTAGTTAGTCCAAAAGGGAGTACCTTATATTTATACGTTCTGTAACGGGTTTAAAATATAGTAAGCTCCTTAGACCTAGGGTCTATTTTAATTTAGTAGAAGGCCTGGCAGATATTAAGCTTTGTAAAGACCCTAGCTTTACTTATTTAGGCAAGAGTCTTATTAAGTAAGGGTAGTAGATAGCGGTCCTTGCGGGTTATGTTATTTAGCTTATAGTAGTTAATATAGAAGCGTAGTCCTCCATTTGGTTTTTTGGCAAAGAGAATAGGCGAGTTAAAAGGGGCTTGGCTTGGCTTAATAAAGCCCTTATTAAGGTTGTCGATAAGGTACTACTTTATGGCCTATAATTCAGCGATAGACTGTAGGTAGAGAGGGCTAAAGCTAAGGGTGCTTCCCTTGCCTTAATCAATCTCGATCTTGTGGTTATATGGTTGGTGAGGCGGAAGTATATCTAATACTGCCTTAGAGAATACGTCCTTGAATTTCTAGTATTAATTAGGCAGTTTTTGTTCTATTAGTTCCTTATCTATAAGCTTACTTTCCTGTCCGCTAAGCTCGCTTTTCTTTTCCTTAAGTATTCGATTAATTTCGTACAGGCTAGTCGTAAAGGTAATAGTATTAGGCTAAACCAAGTTCTAGTAGAATCCTACAGCGCCAATACAGCAGATATCAACTGGTGGGAGGTCCGTAGGTTTCTTTATAGACGCTCGTCGGGCCGTATCTTGTGGTATAGGGTGTATAGTCTTCCTTAGCTTATATTCCATTTTCCGTAAGTTATCCTTTCTGTCTATTAGCTTAGTATGGCGTCCAATATCCCTAGTTTTCCTTTGGGGCTGCATAGGGCCTAGGTTCTCTATAGGGGGCTTAGCTAGGTTACTACTAACTTCCTAGGTCTTTAGTGCGGATGGCGTAACATATACAGTCTAGGGGCGGCGTAGTATACGGATCCGTTAAGGATTAAGATATATATCCTTCTTAAAGGCCTGGTCTCTGCGTATAGTATTGGCCTAGTAAATAGTATTAATCTAGGGCTGTATAAGGTTTTCCATTATAATACTGATTTCTTTTATAAAGGAAGGGGTTAGGGGTAGGGTTTTAGGCTAGATAAGCCGTCTATTCCATACGTCAAGCTGTAAGCCTAAATAGGTTAGCTATTTTCTCCCTACGATTATATTGTGGCTCCCAAGGTCCGTAATAAGAAAGGGGACGTTATACTACCTTTATCCGTTAATGCGGAGGTGAATCTATAAGATAGTTATAATAGGTGGCCCTATTCGTCTATTATACCCGTGAATAGAAATTGGTTTGGGTAGTTCTTTAAGGGGTGCATTTAAAAAGTCAGCCAGCTTTACAGCACACTAGGTGTTTATTAAGGCAAAGGCATTTACTTTAGAGTTAGCTAAAGCAGAGGTTAAAACTTAATATCTATTACGGAATAAGGTATAAGGGATAGTGTAGCTTTTTCTACTAACTAGCCGACCTAGATTAATATGTGATATATTAATCCCTTTTAACCCTAGAGAGGAGTCTTCCTCTAGGGTTCCTTTTTTTCTAACTCCGTACTGTTCTCTTAAATTAACAGAACCTTGCCTGTTTTTGCCTTTATCTGGCAATTCTTTGCAAAGTGGTCTTTCTGGCCGTATAAGAAGCAAGCTCCTTAATTGCTAAGGGCCTGTTTACGGGGGTTATTGTATATAGGCTAAGTGTGCGCCGGACCCGCAGCAGGACTAGCTGCACGGCTAGCTGCTAAATTAACAGTAGGCTGTATAGCTAGTGTTGTAGGAGTTATAGATCGTGCTAGGGTGTTACAGGCCGTTTATAAAGTGCTTGTAGTTTGGTTTGGAGAGTTTCTAGCTTTATACCGCTTAGATTATGCCTTAATTTAATAGAGGCCTTAGTTAATAGCTAGGCAGTAGTCCGTAAGTACCTTTAGCGTCTATATAGTAGTAAAAACTGGTAGTACGGCGCGCTGTAGGTTTAGGGTAAGCTTGTTAAAGAGGTCTAGTATTAGGTCTTTATAGGGAATTCGGGCTTGGCCGGCTAGGTGCAGAAAGTGGGTCTAGAAGGCTAAAAAGGTCTCCGTCGTCTTTATATTAAGAGCTTTGTAATTAAGGTGGGCGTTCTATATCTTAAAGGGGTCCTTGTAAATGGAAGATAGGTAGTTAACTATCTCTTCTTTAGAGAGGAAGGGGTCTGCCAAGTCCTAGGCGTATCGCGGACGTAGATATGTCTATACGTCCCTACCAGTACGGCCGAAGACGTAGGCCATTTTAGCTTAAGTAGTAGGGAAGTGGTCCGTATTAACTTTAAGCTTGTCTTGCTATTAAAGCTTCTAATTGTTAAATGTAGGGTTAGTTCCGTCTGTAAGCAATAGGGGGTCCGCAACCTTCGCGGACTGCAACAATGCTGATGCTGTACGTTAGGCTAGGGTCTTAAGGACTATAGCAAGTCTCTAGGTGTCTAATAACTCCTTGCTAGGTGTAGGGGTGTCTCTGGTTTTAAGCAGCTCTTAAAGCCATTCAATTTTGGCATTAGCTGCTGCGAGCTCTTTCTAGGGGGTTAAGACGGCGACTGTTTCACTATTGGAGGTATTTATGGGTCCTACAGCGGCTTTGCCAGCTACTGTATTTCTTGGCATGGTGGTAGGGGTATTAGGTAATTTCCGGTGTTTATTTATTTTCTAGGGGTTCTGGTCTGTGCGTATCCTATTTTTAGGTTTCGCGTTCTGTTTGTGTTCTTTTGGTTTTTAGGGGTCTGTCCTGTCCTTATGGTCCTAGTAATGTCCTTGGGGTCCTATTCTGTGTCCTTTATAGATATATTTGAGTTCCTTCTTAGGAAGAAGGAGTAGTTAAGCTTTAGATAATATTAGCAACTTAGTTAATTAAGGCACGAGCACAGCATAAGGGACGCGCAAGCCTGTATAATTGGTAGTCTATAAACGAGGATCCAAAGCTAGAGAAAGGAAGGGAGAAGAATAGCAGCGCTGTGCGAAGTTTTATGCGGTCCTCTAGTTACGTGGACTTACGTGACTCGGCGTCTACCATAATGTCTACCATAATCCACCGTTTTCCACCAGTGCTGTAACAACCCGCGGCTAACGCTAATTGACTTTATTAATGTCCTTATTACCATATAAGTGAGCTGTCATTAAAAACCGTACCGAATTCTTATCTTACTATACAATTAAAAGCACCAAATTAACTATACTAACGACTACTCCTATAATAAAATTAAATGGTAGCCTTTCCTTCCTTTTATTAGTCCTTTTATATACCTCTAGATAATCCTTTAAGTTTAATTAAGCTATACCAGCTATAGTAATTCTAATTTGTTAAAGCACCTAGAGCAATAGAATATTTATAAAGTAGTTATCTAAAAATAGGCAAAATTAATAAGCTTAAAAAGGGAGCTATTAGGTAAGATAGAGGATATACTTAGAGGTCTTTAATAGGACAATATTTTAATAATCTATTCGAGAAGGAAGCCTAAAAAAGTAGCTAGGTAAGGTAAGGTAAATATAAAGCTATAGCAATACCTATATTGGCAAAGGCTTAATATTTTAAAGCCCTTAGGTATTAGCTTACTAGGCAATTTAATTATAGCTATAAATTATCTAGTAAACCTTACTATTATCTTATTAAAGCTAACTATAGATCTAGGTATAACGTACTTCCTAAACACCTTCCCTAAAGGAGTCGTTAACGGCTTAACCTTCTTAAAAACCTAACGTTTAATGTCCTCTAATGGAGGTGGTAAGGTATAGAAAAAGCGCTTAAGTTGCTCCCATCTTTTTTAGCCCATAAATAAGCTAATTAGATGTTTAGAATATTTAGGATCTATAGCCTAAAGGTTTTACACCTAGGTGAATTTAAAGACGCCTATATAGATAATAAGTCCTACCCAAATTATTAATTTGCTAGTGGAGGTCTCCTTCTACATCTGTAATTGTTTACCGGTATATTATCCTAATTGGTAATATTTGCCAGCCTTTTAAGACACTATATATAAGTTTGTATTAACTATAAGCCTTTTAAATACACTAACACTAAAGAAGAGTAGAAATACTTAAATTGGTAGGTTCTATCCAGATCTATACCCATTAGATACTATACCTATTTAATCCGCCATCGTATAGTAAGTAAAGCGCTTACTACCCTTATTTTAATTAGAAAGATTATTAGATTTAGCGCCTGCGTTAAAGCTGCTAATAGGCTTACTAGCATACCAAGTGGCGAATATGAACTTACCTGGAAGGTTAATAACTTTAAGATCTAGCTTAGGAATAGCGGCTATAGGCTCCTATAAAGTAAGGACGGTAGAAAGGCCCATTCTTATAACTTCTTTAGCTGATAGCTCTAGTAGTTTAGTCTTATCTACCTCATCTGCCTTATCCTTAGCAGTTTTGCTATATGCCTTAAAAACGGCTCTTAATTTGTCCTTCTTAATATCCTTAACTACCGCCTACTATATAGCTTCTAGAGCTACGGAAGCCTCTAGGGGCTATATAGCTACTGCCAACAAGTTATCGTGTGTATACTGCGTCGCTTGGAAGGATTGTAAGTAGGACTCCTAGGCTTGAGGTGCTTTTGGAAGCTTTGGAGGCTTTGGAGCTGAAAATGCACGACGTTTTTTGGGCGGCATAAGGACGATATTTTACTGACAATTCAATGATTAAATAGACGGCGATAATATTGAAGCTTTTTGATTAACTATACCAAATATTATAGGCTTCCTGGCTATGTTACTGCTGTTTACCGCAACATTTAAGCGTTAAATAAGGCGCTAGCACTCTTGCCGCTAAGCAACCGCACTGACCAGAGGCTTTAATACTAAGCTCTACACGGTATAGAGCCTCTAGATTGGCTTATGAGGCGTACATATATAAAAAGTCCTAGAAAACTTGCCACACAAAGGGATTAAGTATAGGCTTACGCCACTTCTTCTTTTAAACCTGTTTAATATATCTTATATAATGGGCTAGATAAAAAATAAGTGTAGTAGCGTAAAGGGGTAAGTAATTTATTTTATAGTAATACTTATTAAAGGTATTTTAAGCATTTCTAATATGTTTAGAGAACTTCTTATTAGATATATACTCTTTCTAATTATATAATATTAGCTAGATTAAAAAATAGAGAGAGGAGATAAACTAACCTAGGATTTATTAAGGTGCTTAATTATAATATCTATTATAAAAAGCATATTCTTAAGCGTTACTCTATGTCCCTAGTATTTTAGGGTTACCTAGTAAAATATTTAAAGAAAACCTTTTATTATATAAAGCGCCTTCTAGTCCTTTAGACTAAGATTGTCCTTTTTAAGTGTATTAAGGTTACGCTTAGTATATATATTAATAGTAGACTCTTTCTAAATTACTATACTAAGTATAAAATACTAGCTATTTTATCTTGTATAATTATTAAGCGAAATTCTTCTCCCTATAAGACTTTTAAACTCCCTTATATAACTAGCTAAGCTATGGGTATATATAGTAATATTATAAAGCTTTTTAAGCGCACTAAGTTTCCAAAATGTATTACCCTTCTTTTTCTCCTCTTTTAGATCTAAATCTTTTCCTTTTTCTTTATATAACTTAATATTATTAAGACTAATTAAGTTTTTAAAGAGGAAAGCCTATATGGTAAGGTTTAGAATATAACCCTAATAGCGGATTTATTAGTAGGCGGAATTCTATTTAATTCCCTCTTCCTAGAGAATTTAGTTACTTATTATATAATAGAGCTTATTATTTGTAGTATAGTTATTGGATATAATAGTATCTAGCTTTTATATAATCCTATAGCCTTAAGCACTAAAAGAAGAGTATTTTATTGCTTGTTCTTGTTATAAGAGGTTACTATATAAAGGCTAAGGAGAGCGTTTATAAGCTTTTCCTAGCTATTAATAAAATGACTATAAATTATAAGGAGAAGGTAATTATTTAGAGAGGTCTAGATATTAATGGAGAGATAAATACTTATTAGTATAGACTGTAGCCTCTTTCATATAATGTCCTTTTATAATAGCTATAAATTATAGATCTTTTTATTAACTGCTAAATGGGCTATAGTTATATAGCTATTTACTTTAGGATTAATTAATTATAGAAGAATATAAAACTCTAACCACTTAACTATCTAAAATGGTAGGTTTTGTATAATAATTAATATAATAAGAGCCTTATTAATAACTTCCTTATTTAGGACCGCTTAAAGTACTTCTAAATCTAGCTTTTCTGTCTTATTTTAAGATAACGCTTTAAGGTAAAGATCTTTTAATTAATCCCGTATTACTTCTTTTATATAACTAGTTTTAGGCTTAACTATAATGCTATACTTTAACGCTAAGTGGTTTTAGAAGTTAGAGGTTAACTATGCGGTATATAACTCTATATAGTGTTTATAATAGAATAAAAGATCGGCGTTTTTATTTTATATAAGCTTATTACTGCCTAGTAAACGGGTATACTCCTATATTAAAAGAGCTAAGCAACCTTTTATATTTTTTGATTTAGAGGTATTAATAAAGTTAAGAGCTTCTAATTCTACTTTTAAAGCTATATTTATACGGTAATAAGAAAAAAGAAGGTAACTAAAATTTTATTTAGGGTATGCCAAGACTTATTGCGATAAGGTTTATCCAAAACCACCCTAATATATCCTGTAGACATAATCCTGCCTAAAGCTGAGTCCTACCTAAAATAGACAGTAAAGTCTTAGGAAAGCTCCATAGATATAATACGTGCTAATGTGGAGTCTTAAGTAGAGCTTTAATAGAGCTTTAAGTAGAGCCTTATGCAGAGCTTTACAGTAATTATATTAGACTGGACTGGAGTGGGTTTAAGCTCAAATCCAGTCCACCCAATTCTTTTAGAATTTGGCTCCTGGAGCTCCAAGGGAATCTAATGCAAATATGTACTATAAATAGTAAGTCTTAGCACGATTTTAGTGTTAATATTAAGACAGGTAGGTAAGTAAATATACCAAATTTAATGCAATAATGGCTTATATTATATCCAATCGAGCTTATCCACTGCATTAACCTTACCAATATTGTCGCCATTGCTCTCAATTAGAGCAAAGACCTCCTTAGAGTCCTCCATACTATTATTAGGAAGTTCCGCCTGCGCAGCAGCAGTTACAGCAACATCTACAGCGGCACGAGCCTTCGCGGCTTCTACTAGTGGTATTCCTAATAAAGGCTACAGTTCACCTTCTGCCTTACCAATATCCTTATTATTAAATATATCTTTCCGCGGAGGCCTAAACAAGTGCCAAAAGATCTTATTTACCTTAATTATACCCATCTAGAGCTAAAATTGTTAGTTTTTAATAAGGATCACATAGCTACTAAATAGGTATTTGTATTTATTAGTTATAAGAGGCACTATAAGGATATTAAGGGCGAATCAAGCAAGGTCAGGTTAGCTGTATAGCAATCCTATTAGTATTAAACTACGTCAAAGTCTTCGTTATCTTTAACAACTTTAACATTTATATTAAGGTACTCCTAGAAGTTATCTACTTCTATTAGCAATATATTATCTTCTTAATAAACAGTCTTTAAGCGTTTATAAGCCCGAGCAGATATATAGACCTTTAGCTACCTCTGCCGTAGTGCCTACCTAAATAATAATAATTTTTAACTAAGCCAGCGCCTGCCTTTATATTTAAGGAAGAGACCCTTTACTAACTTCCTTACTTATAGAATCTAGTTCTTCTTAACCTTATAGTTATCCCATTTCTCTTTAAACCATTATATCTTTAGTATCGGATTAAGAATAATTGTGGTATAGTAAGCTAGCATATTATTAGCGTACTTATAGTACTTCTTACACTTCTCCTATACTGTATTAGCGTAGCTAGATAAGATCTTATAGTTTTAAGCCTTAGCTTACTTTCATTTTTTAGCTACTAGCTTAAGAAACTTCCGCTTTATTTAATTAAGCTCTATTATAAGCCAATTTAGAATCTAAAAGTAGTTAGTAAGACCCGTATAATTACCTTTTATTATAAGAGTAGCCTTATAGAATGTCTTAAGGTAGTTATATAGATATTTAAGTTCTTTCTAGTAACGGGGTTAGAAGAAGTTATTATATATAGGCGTTTTTAAGTTAGCGGACGGCGAATAATTATTACAAAACTTAATAACACACTCTTTATAGTTTAGAAAGCGACTAATAACCACAAAAAGGGAGTTCTAATGCGTCTAGTTATTTTAAATAAGCTAGTAGATTATTAGTATAACTTTTAAATATTACAACCGTAGGCAGAATATTATAAATATAGAGTAGTAGATATAAAAATCTAAAGCCATAGCCAATTAGTAAGCTAATATTATTACCTTTAACGTTCTGCCAATTAGCGGATAATATAAATACTTAATACCATAGCTCTATTACGTACCTCTAAGCTATTAAATTCTACTAATTTACTACTAATTTAAATCTTTTTAAAAAAGTTATAATACTAGGGAGTTATATAAATATACCGGATAATATTATAAAGTAGACTAACTACTCCACGCTTCCTCTAAAGCTTATATACCTTCTTAAAGTCCTATTCGCGATAGGCAGTTACTAGCTCCTTATAGATTTTCTTAATATCTTTTCTAATATTTATAAATATCGTAGCACTCTTAAAAGCTACTAATAATAATATCTATTTTGACTTAGGACAAAACTTGCTATACCGTCTAGCAACTGGCGAAACAGTATGCTATATAAAATAACTAGGGGGACACTGGGCACTAATGCACAGAGAGCCTATAAATACCCTAGATTTAACTTAATTGACCTTCTTAATAGGAAGATTTTAGCTAAGCTAAATAGCCCGGAAACCAATTGGAGCTATAGCTATAAGATAGTATAAGATACTCAGCTATATAGGACCTAATACTATTACACAGCTTTCTAAGTATGTTATTGGCGCAAAGCTGACCGAATTTGAAACTAATAAACGAGCACCGCTCAAAATTGAATATAAAGTTTGCTTACTAGTAAAGCATATATAGCAGATCTCTTAAAGATAAGAACACGAATTTCTAGCCACTTAACTATTTAAATAGCTAGCATTTAATATTATCTACCTTGGAGTACCAGGGTATAACGGCAATAGATATACCATGCACTTCTATTACACGTATTCTAAAATTTAACTTTATGTTTACCTCTAAGAATAAGGATAAAGCTACCGTCCTACCTACCATTTATAAGACTTACCGCTTAATTAAGACACGATTCTACTAAGACATTATCTTCTTCTAGAGCGATAACGAATAAGTATTTGGATAAATAGAAGACACCCTATAAGTATAGTGTGCAGATAAGGGCATTACCTTTAAATACTAAGCACCGTATACTAGGGAATAAAATGGCGGAGCTAATCGATCTGGAAGAACCCTTATGGAACGATTAAGGTCTATACAGCTAGAAGCATCCTTACCCCCATTTCTAAGACTAGAAGCTTTCCTTACTGCTAGCTATATACTTAATTAAACACTAAATAAGTAGCTAGGGTGGAAAACTCCGTACAAGGTCGCCTACGGCAAGCTGCCATTACTTACCTATATGCACGAATACGGTTGCAAGACCTATACGCTGAATAAATAAGTTAGAAAAGGAGACAAGCTAGCTCCTTATATATTAATTGGACACCTAGTCGGCTATAATTTAATAAATATCTATTAAATTTGGATTCCAAGCCTTTATAAAGTCATTTAAACTAGAGATGTTATATTTGACAAGACCTTGTTCTATAACCCTAAGGGTTAAAACATTAATTACCTACTTAGGGAAGCATTAGAAGACACTATTTAGGCAATTAGTCTACTAGAACCTCTCTATAAGGACGAATCTAAGGATAAATCTATCCTATATAGACCTACCTCAAATGTAGATTAAATGACTATATTAAGCGACTTAGTAGAGCTTCCTATAAAGGATATTAAACAGCTACCAACACCTAGTAGAACGGTATTTCCGGATCTGCTAGAAATAAACACCACACTAGGAGGACTTTAAGATAATATCTTGGATATAATTAAAATAGGTTTTACCTAGCTAAGCAGTTTACTAGAACCATTAAATACAGCTCCACGAGCTAATAAGGTCTTGGCCAATCCTTCTACCAACCTTATCCTACTAGAAGGTTCCAAACGAATTTAACATTAAGTGTATGCAGTAGCACTAGCTAATATACCTACCCTATTTGGTTACTACGCTGGCTTTGCCACAGGACTAGTAAAGGACATTAACCGAACTAGATCCTCCCTGTATTAAGACAATCTTCTACTAAAACTAAAGAATCTAAAAGATTTAAGAAAGCACCCTTTAACTACCAGCTTTTAAAAGGCTATAGAAAAAGAATATAATAACCTAAAACGCCAAGGGACATTTAAGACTGTCCTAAAGGAAGAAGCAACTAACAACTAAATCCTTCTACTGAAATAGGTCTTTAAATACAAGTTTAATAGCGACGGCTACCTACAAAAGCTAAAAGCTTAACTGTGCGTCCGTAGAGACCTATAGATTACTAAGAAAGAGACCTATGCAGCAACCCTAGCTGCTTAAATATTCCGTGCCCTTATAGCTATAGCAGCCGCATTTAATTTAGAGATTTGATAGTATAACGCTGTAAACGCATTTATAAATACAAGACTAGACAAGCTAGTCTACTATTACTACCTAGAAGGCTTTAATTAAAACGGACATATCCTAAAGCTACTTATGGCGCTATACGGGTTAAAGGTCTTATTACTACTTTGGTATAAAGAGCTTACAAATATACTAGCTAAATTCGGGTTAAAGCCTGTCCCAGGTATAAACTGCCTTTATACTAATAGATAACTTATTGTCTTCTTTTACATAGACGATATCGCCATTCTATTTGCCAAAAAGGACCTTTAAAGACTTAAAGAATTTAAAGCCAAACTTCTATATTAATACGAGATCCGTGTACTAGGAGACCTATAATAGTTTCTAGGAATTTAAATTAAACGAGATTGGGTAAGCAGAAAGCTCTGGCTCTGCCAAGACTCCTATATTAAAAAGATAGCCAGTCGATTTAATATTCAACTAGGAAGATTTCCTAAGTTACTACTTCCTACTAAAGAACTGATTCCGTCTAACTAGCAGACAAACCTTTAAAGAACACTAGCCTACTAGCAACGGGTTGGTTCTCTTGCGCACCTTGCCATATTTAAGAGACCTAATATTGTAAAGACGCATTTAAAGCTAGCAGAATTTCTTACTAATCTAAATTAAAAGCACCTTAATGCATTAAACTGAGCCATTACCTATTGCCTTGGAACAAAATCTACAGCTATTAAATACTCTGGTAAAGTATTCGGAGCATATATCTACTTTAGAAACCCTAAAGGAGAAGACATTACCTTTTATAGAGCATCTAATATAGCATTTACGGACTATAAAGAGACTAGACGGAGCTCTTAAGGATACCTTTTTATGCTATTCAGAGGACTAATTAATTGGAAGGCAACCCTATAATAATTAGTAACTCGCTTGACTACTAAAGCGGAGCTTCTCTCCCTATCTACTACCACTATTAAAATTATCTGGTGGCAGCGTTTCTTTAAGGCAATTGGTCTTAATTTAGAACGCAATTTTACCCTACTATGCGACAATATATAGACTATACGACTCTTAAGACAGGATACACTAAAGCTTGACACCAAGCTACGATATATCAACGTCTATTAGCACTGGCTTAGACAGGAAGTCCAAGATAAAAAGATTAATGTATAATGGGTCCCTATAGATAAGATGCCTGCTGACGGTCTTACTAAGACCCTACCCTGTTAAAGACACGAGACATGGGTAAAGCAATTGAATTTGGTGGACATTCAACATTAGATCACTGCTATAACTAACAAAGACTCCTAAGTATCACCCTATACTACTCCTAAAGATATATTTAAATTTCCTATTTTAGTATAGTCTCTACCTTCATTTTTATTTTCTATAGCTTTAACTACACCGTTAAATCTGGGGGGGTGTGTAACTAACTACCCGTACACCGCTAGAATACCAATCTGACTCGCCTGCATATTAACTCGCTTACTGACTCGGTCACTGACTCGGTCAATGACTTAATCAATTACCCCTTATTGTCTACACCTTTTATGTATATATACCACCTGATTTCCATAGATTTACAATTAAGTCGCTTACTTAATTCTCCTACACTTGCACTATTACATAAAAGGCTGTATAGATCTCTAAATATAATAGAAATCTATTAAACCTAGAAATATAGGTAAGGAAAACTTATATAAAGATTAATCTATAAAGAAAAGAAACTATATATATATAAGGTAGGTAGCGAAAGGCTAACGACAATGCTAAAGATAATACGTAATTGCCAGATAGGATCCGGATAGTAACTCTTAGTAGTAACTTTACTGTCCAAATCTTTTAATTGGCGGCGGTTTAGTAGGCGGTAAAGATATTATAATATATATTTCTGCGAAGAAAACCTAGTAAGCGTTTAGCTATATAGGGTCTATAATATAAATAGGGTGTTATATATAATAAGGATACTAACCTATAGGCTTATGGCTGTAATAGAAGCATATGCCTATATAAAGCTTATACGATTTTGAAATGACGGTCCACTAGGCCTATAAGGCCCTCTCTTATTCGCTTTTAGTAGGGAGGGCGTAGCTTAAAACAAAGTCTTATAAGCCTTAGATAACTATTCTAGCCGTAGGGCTATAGTATAGAAACTTAGAATTAAGCTTCTAGGATGCTCTAGGTCCTAAAAATATTCTCCCTAAGGATCCTTAAAGATTCCAATAATTTAGAGGGCCAAACTAATATTAAGATATAGTATCTGTATACGTACTATAGCGTCTTATAATTAGGGTTTGGAGTGTTATGGACGCTTTAAGTATAATGTTACGACTACTTGGGGAAGAGTTGAAAGAAGCTAGTTAGTTAATTAAGGCACGGTCTAGGATAGAACCTATGGAACTATATAACGAAGAGTAGTAAGCGAGTCACATAATGTTATACGCAGAGTACGCGGTATATAAACGGAACGTATATATAATATATATAACACATACCTTACGTATAAGGGGAGTTTCTTAGAAGTATAGATGTGTATTTAAAGGACCACAGTCCCTACCTAGATAGTTCTTTTCCTTATAGTAAATCTTAGAATATAATTAGAGTTAATTTATTAGGCAACCACTCCACCAGTTATACTTTATTACTATTATATTATTAACTTCTTATTTACCTACACATCTAGCCTATTAGTAAGTCTACCGTAGTATTTCCTACAAGGCTTCGTTATACATTTACTACCTAGTTATAGTATTAACAAAGTTAAACAATATACTAATAAAAGCACTAGTTATAATGGCCTTAACAGCAGTAACAACTTTAGGTACTAGCAGGGATACCGGTATAAGGGATACGGATTTGCAGCTAGTCATAATAGGTTAGTTACAGGAAATGGTTAATTAATTAATAGATAATAATTAAATACTTAAAGACTAAATTAATGGAATCGGAGCAGCTAAGGTTAAGTTATCCTTAATTAAACAATTCTTAGGAGAGAAGTTAAAGCTTAAGGGATTTCTTACGTAAATACGCTTTAAGGTTGTACAAGAAGAAGTAAAGTTAGTAATACCTATAGACTAAGTAGCGTACGCAGGACTGTTCTTAACAGGAAGAGCACTTAAGTAGTTTAAACCTTACCTTACTGAAATCTAGGTAAGTAGAATAACAACTACTAATCAAAAAGTACGGTTTATATTTATAAGCTAGGACGGGTTTATAGAAAGACTAACACAGATATTTAGAAACCTAGAGGTAGCAACCATAGTAGAACAGAAGTTATAAAACCTAGTATAACGCACTTTAGCAATTAAGTATATAACACAGTTTTAGACACTTATAATATAGGTTAAGTAGAATAACAAGGCGCTTATAGCATAGTATAAACAGTGACTTAAGGCTAAAGTCTAGAATATAATTATCTTAATAGAAGATACGGAAACTCTATAAGAGTTAATAGATTAGTAATTAAGATTAATAATAGGATCTATTAAAGGGAACAAGCTAAGAGAGTGTAAAACAGAGTTCTATAGTCATATAAGGCGCAGAGCACGCATTGGCAGACACAGAGTTAAAAACTATAAAATAGTGGGCCAGAGCCAATGGACTTAAGCGGCACTAAAGAATCTAAATAATGGACTAAGAAACTATGGAAACCTAAAAGTTAAGGATTAAATAATTATAGGACTAAAAATCAAAGGCTAAACTAGGGATCTTAGCGGCAGAAGACGTTTAAACAGACTCCATAGTAGGAAAAATGGTTTAAAATAGGAGCTTATATAAACTACAGAAAATAAGGTCACTATGCCAGAGACTATAAAGGAGGTTAGAGTAACTATATAGTTAAAGGAACTAAGTAAGGAGAACTAAAACTAGTAACGTAAAGGTTATAAGACACACGGGAATACGCAGTTAAGTATTTTACGTATTATTATAACAACACGTGCCTAATTTATAAAACCGCTAAATACGGCGCAAGCTATTGGCCGTAAAAGCCAAAGTTAAGAGAACTTAGAGGAACTAGAGAGTCAGATAAAGAACAAGATTAACTCTATAAGCTAGATTAAGATATTACAGCAATATATAGATAAAGATTAGCAATAATAACAATAGAGTTAGAGTACTTATTAATTAATAGCGATAAGGAAGAAAAAGGGATTAACTAGGAGTACCTAAACCTTAATAATATAACAGAAGTAGAGACTAAGACCGCTATAGAGCAAGGTTTAGTAACAGGCATTATAATACTATTAAATATAGCATCCATCGCTTTATAAGACAGAAGGAGTAATATCTAAAGATAATTAAGTAAGCAGATAACTGCTAGTGCTAGCTTACCACTTAATAAAGGTAAAAGGCTAAAGGCTTAAGATTCTTAAGACAAGATACAAGACGCTTAAGACTCTTAAGATAAGATAAGACATACCTAAAAACCCATAACAGACGAAAACCAATAGGAGAAGGTAGTAGCTCAGTTTAGTAACAAACAAATAAGCTTAGGATAACAATTTCTAGGAAACCAAGATTTTAAAAAACGAATAAGGTCCGCAGTAGATAGACATAGTATTCACCCTATAAGTTAAAAAGTTAATACGTTAATTAAGAAGTAAGACATCTTTAAAGATCTAGCTGTAAGATGCAGAAAATAAGAAAGTATAAATAAGTTTAGGCAACAAATCATCACATAGTAAGAATAGAAGCTAAATTAGAGATTAGCTATACTAGGACGTATAAGGGACAGAGCACCTATATAAAAGGTTATAAATAGGCTAAGGGTAGGAACGCTAAGAGCTAAATAGTTAGATAAATTAGAATAAGAAAAGGATTTAAAGATTCTAACCAGATTTACAGAATAATATACAAAAGGTTACAACAATGCAGTAATAAAAAGATACTTCTTTATAGATAGATTGTATACACTTACTAAGCTATACTAGAAGTGGTATAAGCAACACGGAAATAATAAGTGGGAAGACTTTTATATATGGCTAGATAAGAAAGTTATAGCAGATTAAGCACTATCTAAGAAACAGATAGGTTACATTAAAGGGGCATTAATTATAATATTAAAGAACCTAGAGGAACAAGCTATAGACTAAAGAGAGATAATATAGATATTAGTACCAGCAAATAATATAGTAACATTTAGGTTAATGCGGGAGAGGCTTAAACTTAAGAACAAAAATAAACCAAGAGTTAACCTAAAGCACCCAGCGCATTATACATTAGCGTGGATTATATATATAGATAATATATATAATATATATAGGACACCTAAGAATAAATATTATAAGTATCTAATAAGGATATATTGAATAATAGACAAAAAACAATATAAAAACGCCAAGTATATATATAGATGGCACCCAATAGAAGTTTAAAAGTTAGGCAACTTAATACTTTAACCAGAAAGGTTCCTTATAGAAGAATACCTAGATAGACAACAATGGTGGGAGTATCCTAAAAATACGTGTCCGTAGCATATTAAAGAAAAGAAGTAAACTAAGTATTAGCCTAGAGAGGACTAAGTACAGTTAAAGAATAATAGTTAATAGTTAAGAAAAGGCAAGGCCTATAGGACTAGAGGGAGCTAGTAGTAAAGCCTTAAACCCTTAAAGGAATTGCAGGACAATACCTAAATTTATAAGTATGTTAGCAAGATCAGAAGTTTAAAGTGTTAGTAGATAGTAGAGCAATAAGGAACCATGTATTACTAATAGCAGTAAAAAGGATAGGGTTACCACACAGATAGAAAAAACACCTATACCTATTAATAATAATTTTAGGAGATCTAATAGCCTATAAAGGAGGCATTATTAATCTTAAAACAGGACCTATTTAGTTAACTATTAAAGGGAGACAAGTTAAAATGTCTTTTAATATCCTACCGTTAGGAAAGGACGAGGCAATACTAGGAATGCCTTAGTTATAGGAATACAATCTAAAAATTAATTAGGTTACAGGCTAGGTTAATATTAGAAATATATAGCAACGCAAAGTGTAATAATAAACCAAGATAGTATAGTACTAAGTTAGAGCAACTTATAAAGAGACTAAGCGAGGCTTAAGTTATATACCAAAAAGATACCATAAGTATGGCAAAAAACTATAGAGCTTAGAAAGTAAAAAGCTATTAGAGTATACAGTATAGGACTATAAGATAGAATTAAAACCAGGAACTAGTTTAAAGTTCTTTCTAATCTACAAGCTTACTAAGACAGAGTTAGTAGCGCTTAAGGAGTTTATCTAGGAGAACTTATAAAAGGAATACATTAGACTATTACAGTTATTAGTAGGATATCTAGTACTATTTATCCCAAAGAAAAACGGAAAACTTAGGATATATATTAACTACAAATAGTTAAACAGTATCACTAGGAAGGATAGATATCCTTTACCCTTAATTAGGAAAATCTAAGACAGGATAGGCAATGCGCAAATCTTTATAAAAATAGATCTAAGGTGGGTATACCATTAAATTAGAATTAAGGAAGGAGATAAATAAAAGGTAGCCTTTAGGTTAAAGAAAGGACTATATAAGCCATTAGTTATATAGTTCGGACTTATAAACATACCAGTAACGTTTTAAAAGATAATTAATAGTATATTAGAAGAACACCTTAATAAGTTTATTATAGTATACCTTAACAATATCATTATCCACTTAATAAGTAAGGAAGAATATGGAAAACACGTTAAGTGGGTCTTAAAGAAACTACAGGAAGAAAAGATACTAGTAGCAATTAAGAAATACAAGTTCTTCACTAAAAAGACCAATTTTATTGGATTTATTATTAAACTAGGCAAGATTAGTATGGATCCAAAGAAAGTTAAAGCTATAGTAAGTTAGCAAGAACTAGAGAACGTTATATAGTTAAAATCGTTTCTAGGGTTTTATAATTACTATAGGAGGTTTATAGCATAGTGGTTAAAAAGCATTAAGCCATTCACAAGACTTATAAAAAAGGAGGAACTATAGACATAGGGAGATGAGCAAAAAAAACTGTTTAAGGAACTTAAGGAGTTATTTACCCAGGATCCAATCCTTAAGATTTACCAACTAAAACTAGATACGGTTGTGGAAACAAATATATTAGACCTTATACTAGGAGTATACTTATTATAGAAGCACCAGGACACATAGCATCCAGTAACATATTATAGTCGAAAGATAATACTAGCAGAACTAAACTACAATATCTATAACAAAGAGTTGTTAGGTATAGTCACAGTACTTAGAAAATAAAGAGCATTCTTATAAGGCACAGAAAAACCATTTATAGTTAAAACAGATTATAAGAACCTAACAGGGTTCCTAATAACAAAAGAGCTAAACCAAAGACAAGTTAGATAGGCCAAAATGCTTACGGAGTATTATTTTAAAATTTAGTATACTAAGGGTACTAAAAACGCAAGAGCAGATACACTTAGCAGAAAGGCAGAGTTATAAAACCAAAAAAAACTATTAGGCGCAGTGTTACGCAAAGACAAAGATGGATTAATTGGGTATAATTATCTAAGAATTACAGCAACTAGAGAAGAGAGTTAGACCTATAAGGCACCTAAGAGTGTATAGTTAAGAAAGATCTAAGAAGCACAGAGTAAGGATTTAGACTTAAAGCAGTACGAAAACCAAGAGGCTATATACATACCAAAGGAAATCGCAGAAGAGTTTATAAAAAAATTCTATAAGGAAATAACGTAAGGATACAACGGGGCTATAGGCTTAGTGTTAAGACTTTAAAAGGAGTATATTATTTAAGGAATCTAGGGATTAGCAAGACAAGTTACAAAGATATATCTAGATTGCTAAAAAAACAAACTAATAAGGCATAAGCTATATAGAGGGCTATAACCTATTAAAGTACTAGAGAGACCATAGGAGGTTATATTATAGGACTTTATTATAAAGTTACTAAAGTTAAAAGATCCTATTACCAGACGAGATTACAACGCGATCTTAGTAATAGTAGACAAGCTAATAAAGTGGGGATACTTTATAGCATATATAGAAGAAATATTAGCGGAAGATATGGCTAAAATCTATATTAAAGAAGTATTTATAAGACATAGAGCACTAAGCAAAGTTATATTGGATAGAGATCTAAGATTTATAGCAGCATTTTAGAAGGTATTCTTAGCAGAGTAAGGGGTTTAAGCAGTAATGTCAACTACATATTACGTATAGACAGATGGTTAAATGGAAAGACTAAACTAAATGTTAAAATAGTATTTAAGGCATTATATTAATTATGTACAGAACAATTAGGTATCGTTATTACTAGTTATACAGTTTATATATAATACAACACTATAGGAAGGGATAGGCATATTACCTTTTAAGGCGAATTATGGATATAAGCTAAGAACATCGTTATCGCCATAATAAGTAAAGAAAATAAATAGCACAGCTAAGCAAAGAATGGAGAACTTAATAAATCTTTATATACATCTTAGAGAAACAGCTAAACTAGTACAAGAAAGAATAAAAAGGTACTATAATACTAAAAGATCTAAGGGACTAGATCTTAAGGAGGGAGATAAAGTATAGCTACTATATAAAAATTTCAAGAGTTAATAACTAAGCAAGAAGTTAGACCACGTTAGACTAAGACCATTTATAATCAAGATAAAGATCTTAGAAATCACATATAAGTTAAACTTACTAAAAAAAAAATCTACCCTATATAGCATATCGCAATACTAGAGCTAGCATACGGGAATATTAAGCTACCAATCTATAAGGCAGATACATATAGAGGACAAAAGAAAGACAAATAGGAAGTTTTAAAGATTATTAGTTATAAGGACATTAATAGCGAAATATAGTATAAGGTAAAGTGGATAGGCTATAAAGAGACTACCTAGGAACTACTAGACAACTTAAAGAACGCTATAAGAAAGGTACAGGAGTATCGGAAAAAAAGGGTTAGGCAGTATTAATAAAGAAAAATCACTAAAAAACAAGTCACCTAAGGGGGACCTAAGAGGAACACCTACTAAGGTATTTAAAGTTATTTCCCTCTCTATTAGGAGAGAATCCGTTCTTTTATTACTAAGTTCCTAAAGACCTTATTCTACAAGTTTCCACTCCTTAGAACGCACCTTTTCACATACCTTCTTAAGACAAAGTAGATAAGTGGAGGCAGTAATACAAGCCTTTAGGGCCCTCTGTTCCGCGTTATAAGAATATTCTAAATCTACCAAAGCTTAAGTCAGCTTACCGTTAAGCTTTACAGCGGTAGATTAAACCTAGAACCCTAGCAGCAATTAATAAGGGTACTTAAAGACTATTAAGAGTAATAGAATGCGCATACTTAGCGTTAGAAACGGAACAAACATCGCAAGACAATTAAATATTTGCCTTAGTGCACTCTAAACAAGAGGACGGTTATTAAGAAAAAGGACTCACTAACGCAACGTAAACCAACCCCTCTTTTGCACAATAAGAACACGGAGATGGCATTATCTTACTAAGTGATAGTATAGAAGCCACAGTACGAGCACGGCACTGCGCTTGTAAAGAAGAAGGAGCTTTAGGCATAATAAGTAAAGATATTAACTAAATTAATTAAACGGACATTACACCTCTAGTAGACAACTTAAAGATATTAGGAATCTTTAAAAACGAAAATAAAGAGGAAAGAGATAGTGTTATAGACGCTTTAAGTATAATGTTATAACTACTTAGGGAAGAGTTAGAAGAAGCTAGTTAGTTAATTAAGGCATAGTCTAGAATAGAACCCATAGAACCATATAATAAAGAGTGGTAAGTAAGTTATATAATATTATATATAGAGTACGCGGTATATAAATAGAATATATATATAAGGGGAGTTTCTTAGGAGTATAGATGTGTATTTAAAGGACTATAGTCCCTACCTAGATAGTTCCTTTCCTTATAGTAAATCTTAGAATATAATTAGAGTTAATCTGTTAGGCAACCACTCCACCAGTTATACTTTATTACTATTACATTATTGACTTCTTGTTTACCTATATACCTAGCCTATTAGCGAGTCTACTGTAGTATTTCCTACAAGGCTTCGTTACACGGAGCTCCTAAGAGAGCTAGTTTTAGGAGATATACAATCCTAGAAAAATCGGTTATATAAAAAGGGCAGTGTGACGGGCTTGTATAATTACTTCTAAACCAAAGCTTATAGATTGCTACCATATAAGAGTACTAAGCTAAGGAGAAAAAGGAGAAGAAGACTGTTAGTGACTAATAAGATATAATGTCACGGCACTGACCTGACGCGTTGTTATGGCTACGCGTATGCATGAGCACGGACCTGACCCCTGAGCAACACGTATATATACCTGCCTCGTCTCCTGTACATAGATCCTCACACGACATCGTTTGTTAATGATACACAGTTACAGTTACCTCGTTGACCCTCTGCACGTACTGTGACAGTATGTCGTGTCATCACCTACGCCCCTGGTAGGGCTTCGTTTCCACCGTTCCAAAGCTACGTTCCAAAGCTACGACCCTACCCTAGGCGGGATTCTTACCCTCGTTCCACGTTAACACTAACCTAGTAAAATCTCTGTTAAATCCATTTAAGTTCCTAAGCCGATATCCTCCTCCCTGTATTTACACGTCCTGAGTTTCCAAGCCGGCTGCAGGGAGACACCCTACGGGCTATATTTCTCGTGTTTTAACTATAGTGTCCTCTAAGTCTGTTTCTAGCCATACTACTACTTTACGTCCTGAGTTTCTAAGCCGGCTGCAGGGAGATACCCTGTGGGCTATATTCCTTATGTCCTAATTATAGTATAAGACTATAGGTTACCAATCTCTCCGTCTCTAAGTCCGTTCCTAGCTACTGCTTCCGTCCCGAGTTTCCAAGCCGGCTATAGGGAGATACCCTGCGGGCTATGTTCCTCGTGTCTTGATTATAGTGTAAGACTATAGGTTACCAATCTCGTCCCTATCTCCATCTCTCCGTCTTCATCTTCAACAACGATATACTTTAAGTTTACCGCAACAAGAATCTACGCCTTAACCTCAATCTCCGTACTCCGAGCCTTTCAAATCTATACCTCAACCTCGATCTCCGTACTCCGAGCCTTTCGAGTATCAATATCCGCCCTACGCCCTGCGGTTAAACCTATAACAAAAAATTCTCCGTCGTTTTCCATATTAGTTTCGCTCCTTTGCCTTAGCTTTACATTGTATCTAGCACTCGAGACAAGTGCTAGCAGAGAGCAATATAGTAGGGATATAGGTAGGAGGGTCTAAGGACTGTAAGGACGAGGACCTTTAAGGACTGGAAGGACAAGGACCGTAAGGACTGGAAGGACAAGGATATATATATCTATTTTTTTTTACTTCTGTGTTTTTTACTGCCGTCACTTGGCTCATAGGAGCTCGCCTTAGAAAGGGGGATGTACTATTACAGCACTGACCTAACGCGTTATTATAGCTACGTATATGCATAAGCACGGACCTAACCCCTAAGCAATACATATATATACCTGCCTCGTCTCCTATACATAGATCCTCACACGACATCGTTTATCAATAATACACAGTCATAGTTACCTCGTTGACCCTCTGCACGTACTGTGACATATAAGGGGTCGCTAAGGCGCTAGTAGTAGACAAGCCAATAGTAGGCGAGCTAATAGTAAGAGATAGTACCAGATAGTATTAAACAGTATATAACAATATAATAGGTGGCAGAATATGGCAGAATATGGTAGAATTTGGCAGGTAACGCGCCATAGCACCATTATATCACCCCTCTTCTCCCGAAAAAGCCTGCCCTTAGGCTTTATCTAAGTTCTTTATTGTTGTCTAAATTATTATAGTTATCTAACCCCTCTTCCTAGCATTTAATCTAGCTGTCTAGCTTGCGTGGTAGTCTAAAGAGGTCTAGGTAGGCTAGGTAGAAATCTTATAGCTTATAAGGAGAGTACTTAAAATCAGATATAGGGTACCTGTTAGATAATCTGTATTCTCTAAGGCATAGAACACGTGCACGAGTTACGTGCACAGGGGACGTGTATTGTAAATCTCTTCAGAGCCCTAGGGGCCCTAGGTTAAGACATCGACATTAATAAACAATTAAGTTAAGATTAATCAATCAATTAACCTATTTCATCAATAAACTGCTCTACACAAACTTCGTGACAGTTATGAGCCCGGTCCGCCGACTTAAGAAGCTATTCAGCTATTACTTAATCGTTTAAAGAAATTCTACCTCATTATTAGACTCTGACACCTTATCGTCAAGACGCAGACTCTAACAGAAATCCTACCTTAATTGTCACAGGAAGAGATTCTACGAGATTCCACGAGATTCCATAAGATTCCGCCTTAATCGTCAAAGGACGATTCTGATAACAAGGACGATCCTGACAATAAGGACGATCCTGATAACAAAATACCATCTCAATTCCTCCTTTGCCTATTAGTCAAAATGACTCCACTGATGTTGAGTTCGTTGACTACAATTATCCTTAATAAGCTAGAAGACTGGGAACAATGGCTATGGCAACTCCGAGCCGTTGTGGATTAGTAAATTTGGGCCCACGTTAACCTAGCCATAGAAGCACCTTAAAAAGGTCTATTTGAAAAACCACCTCTTCCAAAGGTTATAGATTTTAATGAGAATGCAACCTTATATGCATAGCTCTTGACGAATTAACAGAAAGCGTACGAGAATAGCAGACGATACTATAACTAGGACATAAAGTATTTCCTTAGATAGGAAGATCGTCTTTAATAGATCTACACCTAGATTACGTCCACAGTATCAATTTAGAAGAAGCTACTGCTTAACCCTTCCTTAATAGTTAAAGAATAGCTATCTTAGCTAAAGGAGAACACAGAACCTACCTCATTGTTTATTAGGAAGAAGGTATAATACTAGTACACGGAAGCCCTTAAGGGGTTTAAATAGTTGTTAAAATTAAACCAGTAGCTAAATTAATGGGAACACATAATATCCCTAGGAGAGAAGAATAAGATCCCTTAAATATCCGATGGAATCTGGCTACAAGATTTAGCAGAAGTTATTTAACCGTTCAGTAACGCCTACTATGTAAAGTACACTACTGAGTTGAATGACCCTTAGAAGTCAAGATCTTCCAAATACCGCAGAGTAGCAAAGGAGCTGCAAGAAGGACTTAGAATACCCTTAAAGAAAGCCAATGCTACTATAAGAGGGAGTACCTTTAATGTAGACTTCGCAGAGCAAGCTATAATGGATTACTCTAATACTACTAAAGGTCTAGGGAAAGGAACCTTAGTATATACTAGACGCTTAAAGAGAGCTAAGTTACTAGTAGACGAGGAGACGTCCCACAAGAAGCTACTACCCATGTACTTAGTGTGTGAGAAATAAGGACATTCCCTTTAAGACTATTAGTATTTATTTAAAGACAAGAGACCCGAAGGAGTTATAATTGGAAATGCTCGCATTAAAAGGGTGCTGAAGAAGGTAGAAAAGAATAAGAACCTCGCTAACCAAGTTATAAAGATTAGACTTAAAGAATAGGAAGACAAGGCTTAATAATAATAGGATAAGAGCTAGGAAGTTAAGATTAAGGGAGAAGCTAATGCGATATTCCTAGAATTGTATTATATAGGTTAAATCCATCCACTAAAGCTATTAACTATTCTTGACTTAAAAACCACTTTATATATCTTTAATAATCTCTCTTGTTTTTATAACTTTAGGAAAGCTTTAAGATATAAATACGTCACTGCTGGCAGCTTAGAAGTGCCTATACTAGGTTACGGCGATATTACTATCCAAGTCACAAAACCAGACAAGAGTAAGGGAATCCTATATCTTAAGGACGTTGCCTTTTGTACGGACTTTAATATGAATTTAGTGTTGTTCCGTCTACTTTAAAAGTAAGGGTACTTCTGGGATAATAAAGGAAACAACAATCTTCTAGTTTAGAAGGACGATACAATCCTATATTAAATGGAAGAATATTATAGATAATAGACTATCGAATATATCCAACTAGGAAGTCTATTAGCGTTTAATATAAGCCGACTGCTACGCCGCCAATAGAAGTATAGAGTATTGTTAAGAGACATTCGCCTAGATATAAAAGGTAATGTATAACTATAGTATCTATATCTAGGTTATCTAGGACCTATAAGCCTTTATTATTTAGGTATTAACACCCTAGGAGTTAAGCTTCAAGGCCCTAAGATAATAGAATGTTAATACTATAGTCTTGCTAAAATTAAGCATTAGGTCTTACGAAGGTTCTTAAAATAGAATATTAATAAACCTTGTCTTGACCTCTATATTAACTGGACTAACCTTAAGGAAGCGTATACCGGATTTATATAAGTTATATTTATCTATAATACTTTCTTAGGAAGAACCTTCCTGTATTTTATAACGACGCATAGTGAAGAGAAGGAGACACTATAAGTACTTAAAGATTTTATCTAATAAATTTGTCTGAGGTATAACCTTAAAGTTAATACTATTAGATCAGACAATAAGCTAGGGAGAAGGAGAACCCTTAAATGGCTATAGACCCAAGGGATTATCTTTAAGCCTTTAGCGCCATATACCTAAGCATAGAACGGTACCGCCGAACGCTCAGGGGGTGTAATTATTAAGAAAGGACGTATAATAAGAATTGCTGCTAATCTACCACACGACCTATAGAATGAGATAGTTAACTATATAGTCTACCTTCGAGATTAAACGCCACGGGAAAGTAATGGATGGAAATCGCTATATAAAAGGTTCCATACCTACCTAGCAAATGGGAGATTAAGAAAACCATAATTAGCGCACCTAAAAGCCTATGGCTGTAGGGCGTATGCGATGACGTTAGATGCCTAGCTAAAGAAGAAAAGACTAAGCAAGCTAGATCTGTGAGCCTATATCAGCTACCTTGTTGGCTATAACTCTACTAATATCTACAGGATCTGGATCCTGTATAAAGGTATTATTATCTCTACTAGGGATGTCATCTTTGACGAAAAGATGTTCTTTAACGGCAAGTAAATGGATATCTTAAAGGATCTATACGCCGAATTAGATACGCTGATTAAGAAGATTTAACTCCTTAAGACCTTAACTAAGAACAAGGTTCTTCTGGAAGATAATAACAAAGTATTTAAACCGTCAATTTAAGAGGAAGATGACGACGTTGATAAGCTAGTTTAAACCTTTGATAAGTTAGCAGATCTTAAGCTTGTAAGAGCTCTTAAAGATGCGTACTATATACCACCTCTAATAGAAGAAGATGAAGAATCTCTATGTGCCTTTCACGTCGAGTATCCTACGAAGTTAGGTGTACAAGGTACTAATTAAGACGTCACTTATTAAGCAGGAGATGTGTTTAACACTTAGGGGGTGTTTAATGACTTAGTTAAAGACTCGTTTAAGGAAGCCCGTAATAATAGGTTTAAAGACCCCGTTACTAAAAGGATCACGTTAGCCTATTAAGGCGCCTTTTTAGCAGGAAGGAAGTTTAACCTTAATAGTTAACTTAACAACAGTAAGCTAAAATTAGGCAGAATACGTGATGTTAGATTATATAGGAAGAACTTACCTCTGCCACTTTAGTTAATCCGCAACCTTAATACGCATCCTCTTTAAGATTAGTTTTAAGAAGCTTAATAAGCCTACCTCTAATCCCATTATTAAATGAGGTCGTTTTAAGAAATAGATAAGAAGTATATAAAGGGACAGCAGGTTCTTAGCTTAATATAGGTGTTTGTCTACAAGACGGACAAGTATAGATTTCTCCAGAAATATAAGGCACGCTTAGTTGTATACGGAAATTAATAGGCTCCAGGAGACCTACCTATAAGAGCTACTATATTAGCTAGTACGACCTTCCAAACCCTTATGGCGATTACCGTAAAATTTGACCTGGAGACGACACAGATAGATACAGTTAATGCGTTTGTCTATTATGATCTTAATAAGGTTGTCTATATAAAGCTACCGCCTGGGTTTAATAAAGGAAAGATAGACAAAGTACTGCGCTTAAGAAAAGCCCTATACGGACTACAACGATTACCACTGTTATAGTAGAAGAATCTCACGAGCTTGTTAAACGAATTGGATTTTAAAGAGGTACCTTAGGAGCCGTGTGTTATGCTAAAAGGTGGAATAGTTGTCTTCTTCTATGTTAACAATATTGTCTTCTGCTACTGAAAGACAGACGAGAAGAAAGCTTAAGAAGCAATTAAGGAGCTAAGTAAGGAATACCAGATAAGTACCCTTGGCGAGCTAAAATGGTTTCTAGGAATCTACGTGCTATATAATTATAGCTAGAGGCTCCTGTGGCTATCCTAGGAAGTCTATATTAAGAAGATAGCTAACTAGTATGAGATAGATCTTAGAGGGCGTCTTCCAGACACTCCTATGGCAGAATTGGAACTCCTCCCTACTAATCACTATATAATCTGTCCGACGCGTCCGTCCCCTAATATAGACCTATTAGTCCGTCCTATGTCCCTACCAGCCTCTACGATGCTATATTAGAGAAAATTGGGTTTAGTACTCTATGCAGCCACTATAACGCGTCCGGATATTGCTTTTGCAATATTAAGGCTGGTAAGGTTTAATTAGGACCTAAGCCAAGAGCATTATTAAGCGGTAGACAGAGTTATCCAATACCTATATGGCACAAGAAGCAGAGCAATCTACTATAGAGGAGATAAGGAAGGAACGAATGGTAGAGGGAGAGATAAAGGAATACGCGACAAAGGATAAGACGACGGAAGAGACGGTAGAGGTAAAGCGCAATTATTTATCTATACCAGCGATGCATTATTCGCGGACAACTCTGTTGACAGAAAGAGCTTATAAGGATATATTATAAAGCTATTTAGGGGGCCGATTGCCTGGAGAGCAAATAAGCAGGGTATAGTTATAACGTTAAGCACAAAAGCCGAGTTGTTAGCCCTATTACAGATAGTAAAGGAAGCTATCTTTATTAGCAGGCTGTTTAAAGCAATAATGTTACACCTAAACAAGCCCTTGATTATTAAATGTAATAACATATAGATGCTCCAACTAATTATGGAAGATATGGTAAAGCTAATTACGAAGCTCTAATATGTTAATATCCATTAACACTAGCTACGTTAGGAATACGCAATAAGACAAGTATGATTTCAATGGACAGTAACGAAGGAGATGATTGCTAATGGACTTACGAAGGCCCTGCCTAAGCAGAGGTTTCAAAGCTTTGTTAATATGATCGGAATGGTGGATATTAAGGAGTGGCTAAATGAGGAGAAGCAACTAGAGGACCTAAGGGAGAAGGTTAGGGCGAGAAGGAAGGATTTAGACGATATTATGGTTTAATTAACGCATTGATGGACACGAGAAGGTAGTTAGCTTTGACCTTAAAGAGCTTGAAGCTAAGGGGGGGTGTTAGATAATCTGTATTCTCTAAGGCGTGGGACACGTATATGAGTCACGTGCACGGGGCACGTGCATTGTAAATCTCTTTAGAGCCCTAGGGGCCCTAGGTCAAGACATTGACATTAATAAACGATTAAGTTAAGATCAATCAATCAATTAACCTATTTCATTAATGAACTGCTCTATACGAACTTCGTGACAGTACCACTTTAGATCTTTGTTATAGCCTACCTAGCTTATATAGTATTTTAAGGTACTATGGTCCTTCTTAACTGCTAAAATCTCTTTAACTTCCTATTTCTTGTCCTTTACGATCTAAATTGGTGGTGGGGGGTTGTTATACTATCTAGGTAATAGGTCGTCCGCAGCCTTCCACAGTTAGTCTAGAAAGAAAATAGGGTAAATCTTTATTAAATCTGGTAGCTTAACCTTAAAAGAGTGCCCTACCTTCTTAGGGATCTTATAGGGGCCAGCTATTTAGTGGTCTAGCTTATGGCTCAGCCTCTAGGTCTTCTAGTTTTTTATTAACACCTATACCTTATCTCCTACGTGGAAGTCTACTTTATAATAATATTGGTTTACGTCGGCCTCTTTCTTCTCTTATACCTCTTTTATAATTACTTAGGTAGTCTCCTAGGCTCTATGCATTCTCTTAGCGAATATCTGGGCCTCTTTATAGCTAAGGCGTTCGCGAGCTGTTATAGGTCCTATAGGTCTATTCCAATCAAAGAATATTCGTGGCTTATATCTATAGAGTAACTTAAATAGCGATATTCCTATACTACTATAAGGGAGCGTAAGCTGTGCGTAGTCTATTATAGGCAGTAGTTCCAACCAGTTGTCCTAGTAGTAGTTAATAAAGGGGCGAAGTCACTGGTTGAGGTATTAGTTTATAATCTTGGTTTAGCTATTAGTCTAAGGGTAGAATATAGTAGAGAGCTTAATCTTAATCCTAAGGATGCGGTAGGATTTATCCTAGAAGTCTAATATAAATTAGGGCCTATAGTTAGAGATAATTAACTTAGGAGCGCCATAGATCCGGTAAATGTTGTTAATATACATATGGGCTATATCCTTTATAGTTATAGTCTTAAAGTAGGGGAGGGAAATGGCTTACTTACTTAATTGGTTAACTACTATAAAGGCCATGTTATGGCCATATTTGTCCTTTAGGAAGGATTTAAAGTCTATTATAATATACTGCTAAGGGCGTTTGGGAACTAGCAGTAGTTATAACTATCTAGGGGTTTAGTCCCTGGGGGCATCTACTTATCTATAAGCATAATAATTCCTAATAAATTGTTCTACGTTAAATAGGAGTCCTTGCTAGTAGTAGCAAGGCGCTAGTAGTTAGTAGGTCTTATTTTAGCTAGGGTGCGCTATAGAGACTTAACAGTGGGCTTTACGGATTAGCTCCATTTATGGGTTATTAATATTTAGAACTATAAGCCGTTTTTAGTATAAGAGCAGTCTATCTTCTATTTCTAAATTAGGGTTGCCTTCTATAGCTTAGTTGCGGAGGGCTTTTAGCGATTTAGCTATACGGTTTGTAATTAGGATGTAGTTAATTAGTCCTATTAGTTTATCTAAAATCTCTCATCCTATAGGCGCCAGCTTATTCCGTTCAGGGCTTAGTTCCTTAAGGATATATAGGTTAAGCTATTTAGGACAGAGGAGGGCACATGTCTAGTATTAAGCCTTTAGCTTATCCTATGGTTCTACATCCTATTCTCTCTAGGTAAGGGTATTAGCTTTAAAATTTTGCCTACTAGGGCGGTATATAATTGTAAAGAAGAACTAGGAGAGTATTTTAGCCCACCTAGCCTATTAACTAGTAAGCTGCTTTATTGTTATAAAATACTTAAGGGCTTTATAATTAGTATAGACTTTAATCTAAGAGTCTATGCTTCTAAGCTCTACGCGCCATTAGGATAACAATTATATAATAGCTAGTATTTCCTTATTATGTACCTCGTAGTTATACTCAGCTAAGGCCATTATCTTTAAGAAAAACGCAATAGGGTACTACTTGCCATCTAGGTATAACTATAAGAGAACTCCTACTACTAATCTATTAGAGGTGTCCGTTTCTAGCATTAATTTAAGGTCTAAGTTATAGTAATAGAGAATTAAAAAGGAGGTAAGTTAGTCCTTTAATTCCTTAAAAGCTTCTATATAATTATCATTAAAAATAAAAGGTATGTTATTTTTTGTTAGTTATATAAGAGGCTTAGCCACAACCCTATAGTTACGGATAAACTAGTAGTAGAAGTTATAAAAGCCAAGAAAGGACTAAATACCTTTTATAGTATAGGGGGGTTTCTAATTACGTATTACCTTAACATTCTTAGGGTTAACTTTAATTCCTTCTATACTAATAATAAACCTAAGGTACTTAATTCGTTTTACTCCAAATTTATATTTCTTAATGTTAACTTATAGGCCTGCATTCCACAGCCTCTCTAGGACCTTTTTAACATAAACTTGGTGCTTAAGTTTATTATCCAAGTATATAAGAATGTCGTCTAGGTATACTGTGCAGAATTTATTAAGGTAGTTAAAAAGAACATTATTTATATACCGTTGGTATGTGGCCGGCCCATTTATTGGTCTAAAAGGAAGAACTTTATATTTATAAGAACTGTAGCGGGTATAAAATGTTATTAGGTCCTCTAATATAGGGTCTATCCTAATTTAGTAGAAAGCTTAGCAGATATTAAGCTTAGTAAAAATTTTAGCTCGGCTTAGATATATAAGGGTCTTATTAATTAGGGGGAGAAAGTAGCAATTTTTTTAAGTAATAGTGTTTAGTTTTTAATAGTTAATATAGAAGCAAAGGCCCTTATTAGGTTTCTTTATAAACAAAATAGGGGAAGTAAAAGGGGCCTGACTTAGTTTAATAAACCCCTTATAGAGATTATCGATTAAGTACTACTTAGTTGCTTTTAGTTCCTCTATAGTTTACTAGTAAATGGGGCTATAGCCTAAAGAGTTATTGGCCTCTAGTTAAATCTTATAGTTATAGGTTTAGTAGGGGGGCAGTATATCTAAGGCTGCTTTTAAGAACGCGTCTTTATAGTCTAAGAGGTATATAGGGAGGAGGCGTTTAACTAGTTCCTTATTAGTTTCCTCTACTAGCCCTTCTTCCTTCTTATTAATAATCCAGTTAATTTTATATAAGCTAGTTATAAAGACCTTATTGTCCTTCTAATATATATTAAAGTAGAAAACTATAGCACTAATTGCCGTGATATCTACTATAGGGGGGTCATGTAATAGTAGGGGTGTCCATAGCCTGGGGGGCCTTTAGCCTATTAGCGTTATCTTTACTCCCCTTAGCTCTTATTATATCTTCTAAAGGTTATCCTCTACGTCCTATTAGTATATCCTCTTCCTTATTAGCCGGATCTTTATAATTTAGAAATCGTCTATATTACTATCTATTCTACTTCTATAAGTAGAGTCCTCCTTAACTGCAGTTCTTTAGGGAAGTATCCTTATTAGTATAGAGTTCTTACTGGCCTTATAGCGGGCATCTTCTTAAGTAAAGGCTAGGTCACAGTCCCTAATATCTTACTAGTAAATAGGGTCGGCCTTTACAGCTAACATCTTATAATTAGTACGGATTTCTCTAATAAAGGAGGGTAACTTTAGTCTATTCTCTAGCTAGACAAACTATCTTTATTAAATATTTAGTCAAATATTAAAGTAGGACATCTATTTTTGGCTAAGGATTATATTATAGGACCCTAGGTCTAGGATATAGAAGGGGATACTAAACTAGCGTTGTCTATTAATAGTAATATATAGCTTTAAGATATAGGTAACCAGCTTACCGGCTTAGCCGTTATAGACTTTTACTTAAACAGGCTTCTCTAGTTAGGTAGCATTTACATTTAAGAACCTAACAACGTTATTCGTATAAGTAGTGTTTATAAAGGCAAAGCTATTTACTCTAATGTTAATAAGGGCAGTTATATTAACTCTATATCCATTTTAAGATACTGTATATAGAACTGTAAAGTATTTTCTATCTATTAGCTAATTTAGATTAATCTTCTTAAGATTAATAGGATACCCTAGGGGGGAGTTTTTCCCTAGAGTTCTTCTTTTCCTAACTTATTAGATATTTATTCTTCCTCTATCTCCTTAATATTACCTATATCCTTTGGCTCTAAGTAGGATATAGTAAAGTAACTATCCTTTCCGTAATTAAAGCACGTAACCATAGCAGGGTCAATTAGGGTGTTATAACAAGCATTAGCTAAAGGCATAGTACGTAGCGATTTAGATAAGGCTCTTAGGTAGGTAGTTATAGCCGCCTTTAGTATAAGGGCGGTTGTAGTTTATCTTCTAATACTAGCTCCCATTAGCGTAGCGGAGAGGTTCCGGTCACTATAGGACTTCTTTAGTCAGTCAGAACAAGCATTAATTTAGGTCAATAATAATCATACACCCCCCAAATGATACGCGTACACCCTCTAACTAATATATATACACCCCCGTCTAAACAGGCTTAGAGCCTGCCTGTTCAGGTTAGAACATTACGTGAATTTAACTTGTTTACATCTTACGAAAATCAAAGTGTTAAAATATAACTTTTGTGACTGCAATACAATAATTAAGTCTTGATTTGAACTATAGTATAACTGGTAGAGTTTAGGTCAAATTTAGAATGCACCAAAGGACCCCTTAGCAAAATCCTCCTAAAAGCTTAAAGCCCCGAGACCCCTAAAAGCCTGTTGAATACTACCGCCAATACTTGGCAAGTCATCTGTAGTAGTATCTTGACTTTTACCACCATCCTTACCACTATTCTCACGACCTATGATACTACCCACCTGCTCCTGAGTTAATTGATTGGATTGCGCAGTGGCCTGTAAGGCACCGCGTGAGCTGATTTGGGTGCTGGCACCTCTGCTTGACGCCTGCGAACTGCCTCCGCGGGCATACCCGCGCCTACGCCTACACCTACGCCCACGCCCAGTGTATCCGGTATTTCGTTTAAATGCTGATGGCTCACGATGAGTTGAGGTATTAACGCGATTTGTATTTGTAGAGCCAGCCGGGCGGCCATGGCGGCGCTTAATAATTGTAGGCTCTTGAATACGGAGTAGAGGATTGATAGGTGGGCCAGGAGGAGGATTTGATTGAGGGCGATTAAACCACCAGTGTTTATTGATTTCGGTAAGCTGAATCTTAAGTACGGAGGTGGCGCTTCGGTGCAGCTGCTGGTAGAGTGTATGGGGCTTCTGTTTTACCGTAGGAAGCAATAACAAAGCTTAAAGTTCTGCCCAGTATTACTAACTCCCACGGCGTGTAGAAAAGGCATCTTAAATTTGTTCGTTTTGTAGGTGCAATCAATTAATAGAATGTTAGGATTCTTCTGGAAATACTTGAGGGACTCCGGGTGAGCAAAGAATAAGTATTTAACGCGATCGCGATCGTCTTCTTTATGCGCGAAGTAGTATTTTGATTTAGGATCGTCGCCTCCGTGTTTGTTAAGAGCCTTAAGTAATGCTTGTACGGAAGAAAGCCCATTAAGTAGCTTCTTCTTGTTTGCTTGCCGTTCGTTATAGATATCTTGGATGCTAATTGTGATGTCCTTCTTAAGTAGATTTGTAAGTATTTTGCTTGGGTTAATACTACTAGCCGACATATTAGCAATTGTCTTCTTTGTCTCCTTAGTACGCTGTTAGTAATGCAGTAGAGCTCCAACATGGGCGAATGCCTGGTGGTTATGAGTAGGATCCTGTACTTCTACCTGCCACCCAATTACTATATGAGTAAGTGTTGGTAGCACTTCGGTAGCTATGGTATAGCAATTGCTTGATTGGTTGTGTTATTGGTGTCTAGAGAGAGAAGAGGTTTATTCTACATATTGGTGATAACTCTTATGGAGCGCGTATGCGCTAGTCCCAAAATAGGAAAGAGTAAATGAAATATGGGTCCAAACACTGGCAACTCTCTATGTAATTAGCCCAATAACCTATACACGTAATATACCGCACGTGATATTAAAATGTAACTCCAGTCTCTGCAAAATCGCAAAATCGCTAAAAAGTTTTAAATCTGATGAGTTTCTAGAAACGCATACAGATTGCCTATTTAGGCTAGCCTATACGTGCTCATCTCTTTATAAGTACCATTCTACGTTTACTTAACTTCTCTCTAACCACTTAACCTCTCTCCACCCATTCCTTCGTATTTAAGTTAATCGTATTTATATTAACGAGGTTTCTTAATACGTTACAAGCGTTTGCTTTTGTTATTGCGTCTATAGGGTTTAAGTTGCCGTTAATCCATTTAATCTCCGTAATTATGCGTCTCTTATATAATTAGCGTAAGCATATTAAGTCGACTATTAATCTCTTCTCCTAAGTACTTCCCAACTTAATAAGGCATTTGTATAGCGACTTAGAATCTATATAGAGTACAAGCAGGAGCTCTACCTATAAGATCTTCTCTATTGTAGACTTTAAGACCGCGCCGTAATTAAATCCGTAAGCCATTGCGTATAGTTTAGAGGCTAGAACTAAGCGAGTAACTCTCTTATACTTAATAGAGGACTAATAAATAATATTCGCACTACTACTGTTGTTAGTAATTGCAATTATAAAGCTAATTTGCGAGGTATTATTAGCGTTATTGGCGAAAGAGGTATCTATAAATACCACAATCTTAAGTAATTGGAGGTCTAGAGGTACGAATCGCAGGCCTCTTAACTTATTATTAATTTGCCATTATAAACGCTTATTTAGCTTCTTTACGTTACCTTTTTTTGGGTTAATAACTTAAGCTATAAAGGAAAGATTAAATAAAGACTCTAGTTGGTATATAGAGGTAATATACACTCCTCTTACGCGTTAAGCAATATATTAATCTTTTAGGGTAACCATAACTCTCTTAGTGCCTCTTAAACTCGTAAGATTAGTGGTCTTAAGGTTAACAAGGTTTAAGTTCTCGCACTAGCGTATTTAGTTAAATATAATAGAGTTATTGTTATTAAGAGTAATTTAACCGCTATTAAACTTAATTGGAGTACTTATTATAAGTTTCTTACGTTCCTTTGCTATAAACTTAGCGTTTATAAGATTAATCTCCTTATTTTATGCGAACTCTTTATCTCTAATAAATAGAGTATTGTTAGTCTGGAGGCCAACAATTCCTACTCCGGCTTTATGCGTGTAGAGGAGGCAAGGGTTATAGGTAGACTCCTTTATCTTAAGCTTCTCCGTGTAGTAAGGGTGGTATATTGAGAACTAATGGTTGCTAGCCTTAGGGATACCGTATAGAGGCTTAATTACCTTTATAATGATATTATCGCCGAGTTGTAAGATATACTTGTGAGATGTCACGGAGGTATAGGGAGGCGCCTTCCTTAAGAAGAGAAGGTGTGAGTGCGAGTATAATTCGTTGACTTGATTGTTAAATAGTAGGTAACTGTGTTAATACCAATTCCTTCTCCTAATTGTTATAGGCTTATATAACTAATCGTAACTTCTTAAACGCTTAATTGGTGCCCTTGTTCTTGATATTATTAACGAATTAGGAGTTAAATATATAGGCGCCTTCTAGTACTATAAAAGCATTAATAATTCGAAATACGCCCTTCTTAAGCAGGCCGTTGATCTCCTTCGTACGGGAGTTAGTATATAATGGAATTGCTATATAGACAGTAACGTTAGGTCCGCAAAATCGTTTAGGTTGCTAGCGGTTGCGTTATAGTCGCCAAATTAGTACCTCTTGCTCCTCTTCTCCTTCGTTAACTTGCTTTCCGTTAGATTAATCTCCCTTAGAGTCTCTAACTATACTCTCTTCGTAGTATAGCTTGATATAAGTTAATTAGAAATTGGTAACTCTAGATAAGAGTTTAACCTTATAAGTCTTGCCGGTAATTCCAATTAATAGAAAGGGGCCTTTCCAGCCTCCTTTCTCTCTATATATAAGCACTAGGGAATTAGGTGGTAGGTTGTATAAAGCTTCCGTATTGGGACCATTTTAAGTATTAAGTGCGTTGCTAACCATTCTCTTAGCTCTCTCCTTCGTGATCTCTTCTATTGCTTTATATATGGCGACAGCACGTTATTAAATTAATGGTGCCGGTACGTTACTGTTTAATATTTATAGGAAAGCACCAAATACTAGTAGAGTTGGTACTAAGCCGTTAGGGCTCGTAGAATCATTTAACGCCTTAACAGCTATCTGTAAATATGCCTCCTTTAAGATATCTAAACCTATCTCTTCTTAAATAATCTTATAGGCGTAAAGAAGGGTTATATAACCTTATTTAACCTTTCTAATGCTCTAATAAGCCTTAATGGGCACGTACTTGGTCTTCGTTATAACCATAAAGGCGTTTTAATAAAACTTACGGCTGTTAAAGTTGGTGCCGGCGTTATGTATAACCAAATCGGGGGAACCGAGATAAGTATTAAGCTAATAAGTACGAAGAGCCTTCTAGGTAGTTTTTGCAAATATATCTTTTAGAAATCGGGCGGTAGTTGTCACAGTACGTACAGAGGGTCAACGAGGTAACTGTGACTGTGTATTATTAACAAACGATGTCGTGTGAGGATCTATGTACAGGAGACAAGGCAGGTATATATACGTGTTGCTCAGGGGTTAGGTCCGTGCTTATGTATAACGTCTTAGCCACCCAGACGAGACAGCCACCCACCCGAGACAGTGCACGGGCCTCCTAGGAAAATCAAAATCAATTTGACCTCAAAATCAACCCTAAAATCAACCCAAATCAACCCAAATCTACCCTATTATATAAATACACTATAATCCATTGGTAGTTCCTTCCAAACCTTCTTTGCAAAGGTAATAACCCCCCGTAATGCAGCCTTCCTTTCCTTTACCCTCTTCTCTTCCTGCTCCTTTTAAAGCTTTTCCTCGTTCTTCTTTTGTGCCTCTACTACTGATAAAACTCGTGCCTTCCCATAGGCAGCCCTTGTCTTATTAATACGCTCCTTCTTCTGTCTTTCAAGAAGCTCTTGATTTGTTCACTTAAGGATTATATTATCAGCAACCGTACTTAATGTAAACTGCCGAATATTGTGCACAACTTAAGAACGTAGGGGTGATGCACCTTATAAGAGCTGCCCAAATATTTCAGTAAGTCTCTCCTCTACGGAAGGAGATACGGGTATATTAAATCGGTGGCCATTCTTGTCTATAAAGCTTATACAGGAAGGAGTCATTGGCCGAATCTTTTCTAAAACAACCGAAGGATCAAACGGTAGAAGGCCAGTTGCCCGCCATGCACTTGCTATATTGGTTAATAATATAGCTTCGTGTCGTGCAGCTTAGTAATACTTAAGGAACTTAGGCTTAGTAATATTAACAGCTCCATAAAAGGCGAAGTCATAGAGGCGCTTTTAATAGGCTTTTAATAAGGGGCTAAATATACCAACATCTAGGGGCTAAAGTAGGTGCGTTAAATAAGGTGGTAGACAGAGAGGGATGATCTTGTAAGCCTCGCAATACTCAACAAACTGCATTAACACGTGGCTCTCATATCCGTCAAGAATCAATAAGCGGTAGATTCCTTAAAGGCGTGGCTCTGTATATTGGTCAAAGTGTTTCAACCAATTAACTGCAATATCCGAATTTGTCCACCCCGAATCGCTTACTTAAATCACTGTCTCGCGATCAAGTCCAGGTGATATCCAAGATCGTTGCATTTGCTTCCCCTAAAAGATAAGGTAGGAAGGCAATCAATATTAACTTCCTAATATGCACTCAATAATAGACACCCAATCGCGATTACCCGGCTCTATAATAAAGGCTTAAGCCTCCAATCAAGGAACAAGTACCTTAACCTTATCGCCTAACCCCATTACAATTCCTTTCTCATCCATATTGTATTAATCGCCTGGGGGAATTGCATACTTGGTAATAGTAGCTTTATAGAGATTAAACCACTCTTTAATAATCTCTGGATCCTCAGTGTCCTTTCGCTTTTAATCAAGGCCTCAGGCGAATCAAACTTTGAGCTCTAGATGTCAGGTAAGGAAGTTTTTATACCAGTATTAGCCAAGCTCTAGAGGACGCTTTTTTGCAGCAAGGATACTTTTGGCCATAGATTCAAGGTGTTAAATTCGAGGTGGCCAACCCCAGGCTCCCATTGTATTAATCCATTTAACTAGGGAGTCCTCCTCAATAACTAAGAGCTTTTGAAGCTTTTAGTGATACTCCTTGCTCAATTAGCGGCCATTGCAACAATGGTAAACAGAAGAGGGCGATAGACCGTATATTCGGGCAAGCAAACGGCCAGATTGATTAGGATTAGCTTCCAATAATTAAAGAACAATTTGCATTCAATCTTCTTAGTCAAGCAACAGTAATTAAGAGGTAGTAGAAGACATAGTGGTGGTGTAGTAGAGGAGTATTTTAATGTTTTGATTTTGATTTTCCTAGGAGGCCCGTGCACTGTCTCGGGTGGGTGGCTGTCTCGTCTGGGTGGCTAAGACGTTACGCGTAGCCACAACAACGCGTTAGGTCAGTGCCGTGACAGTACATCCCCCTTCCTAAGGCGAGCTCCTGTGAGCCAAGTAACAGCAGTAAAAACACAGAAGTAAAAAAAAACAGACACATATATCCTTGTCCTTCCAGTCCTCACGGTCCTCGTCCTTTTAGTCCTTAAAGGTCCTCGTCCTTACAGTCCTCAGACCCTCCTACCTATATCCCTACTACATCGCTCTCCGCTAGCACTCGTCTCGAGTGCTAGATACAATGTAAAGCTGAGGCGAAGGAGCGAAACTAATATAAAAAACAGAGGAGACGAAGAAAAAAAATATAACCGCGGGGCGTATTGCGGATATTAACTCTCAAATGGCTTGGGGTTGCGGAGATTGAGGTTAAGGTATAGACTCAAAAGGCTCAGAGTACGGAGATTGAGGTTAAGACGTAGATTCTTGTCGCGGTAAACTTAAAGTATATCGTTGTCGAAGACGAAGACGGAGAGACGGAGATAGGGACGAGATCGGTAACCTATAGTCTTACACTATAATCAAGACACGAGGAATATAGCCCGCAGGGTATACTCCCTGCAGCCAGCCTAGGAAACTCGGACGTAAAGCAATAGCTAGGAACAGACTTAGAGATAGAGAAGAGATCGGTAACCCATAGTCTTACACTGTAATTAAGGCACAAGGAACATAGCCCGCAGGGTATCTCCCTGCAGCCGGCTTAGAAACTTAAGACGTGAAGCAGTAGCATGGCTAGAAACAGACTTAGAGGACACTACAGTCAAAACACGAGAAATATAGCCCGCAGAGTGTCTCCCTGTAGCCGGCTTGGAAACTCGGGACGTATAGATACAGGGAGGAGGATATTAGCTCAGGAACTCAAATGGATTCAACAGAGATTTTACTGGATTAGTGTTAACATGGAACAAGGGTAAGAATCCCGCCCGGGGTAGGGTCGTAGCTTTAGAATAGTGGAAACGAAGCCCTACCAGGGGCGTAGGTGATGACACGATATACTGTCACAGTACGTGTAGAGGGTCAACGAGGTAACTATAACTGTGTATCATTAACAAACGATGTCGTGTGAGGATCTATGTACAGGAGACGAGGCAGGTATATATACGTGTTGCTCAGGGGTCAGGTCCGTGCTTATGCATACGCGTAGCCACAACAACGCGTCAGGTCAGTGCCGTGACAGTAGTAAATCCTATAGCCTTATTAATAACGTGGAGTACTAGCTTACCGTTAATATAGAAGATATTAACAAATAATATATAATTAAAGTCTAAATTGTTAGGAAGCTTAAACTTAAATCTATATAGGGATTTGCCGTGCTTTTAATAATAGCGACAGTACTGAGTTAGCCTTTTAATTATCTCTTTATTGATATTAAAACCTAAACGCTTAAGTAGAGTATATAACTTCCTAACTAAGGGATGGCCGAAACGACGGTGCAATTATAATAACTCTATTGCCGTTAAGTAGCATATTGTTAATGTAATTAATGCGGTAATAAATTACTATAGAGTCTTTCCCTATAGTAGGAAGGGGTAACCGAACTATTATGCCACTGGCACTATTAACGTAGGAGTTATTACCTCGTTAGTAAGGTTATTATAGTAGTAACCCAGAGAGTTAAGATCTTATAGGCTTATAAGAAATAGGGTATTAGCGCGCATAATATAAAACATAATCTCTCCTACCAGTGATTACACTTTAAGAGAACCTACTAATAACGTTAAGCTAATTCCAAACTTAACCTTAATGGCGCTGGCGTTAGAAGTATTAAGTATAGCTATTAAATTAACGGTCTCCTTATATGTAAGATATTGGCTAAATCTAGTAGTTAATATTCTTACTGCTTCCGTGTTAATTATAATACCGTACCATTTATTAGAGTTATATTAAGAGGTCTCTTTAGAGGTGGTTAAATATATAAAAGGGAAAGTAGACTTATTAGGAACTACTCCTGTAAGTATATATTAAGTTATAAGGTTGCTTAACTTCTTAACTATTAATAATATAAAGTATTTAGCGTATTTAGTATCTTTTTTAAGATTAAGTACGAAGGTCTAAAAGTTATTAAGATTATTATTATCTTCGGTGCCTTTATATTTGGTAATCTATTAGGTAGCATTTTAATTAAAGGTATGGCCGTATTTATATCTATACTTCTCTTTCTAATCTTCTTGCTCTTTTTTTAAGTGTTTAGTAGACTAATAGCCTTATTTCTTATAAATAAAGCATCTTTTAGCTTATAAGTTACGAGGGTTGCAGAATTAAGGATTTTAGTCTTAAGGGTATTGTTCTTAAGGGTATCGCGGGAAGCGTTAAAATTGCAAGGTACCGTAATTATTGCGATCGTTATTATTACGTACGTATTAGCGGTCTATATAGTACGCTTCTTCCTTTTTATCTTCTCCTGCAATATAGGCAGCTATAGCCAATAGGTGACTTCTCTTATAGGTAACAATTGAGCTTTAAAAAGAGTTAATTAAGGCTAGCAACGTATTAGGTGGTTAAAAGCATACGTAACTATAAGCTAAGTCGTCTTAACACGCAATAATTAAGCGCTGTTATAATGCGGCGTCACCCTCTATAGTCTCGTTAGCGCCGTTCTATGCTTTTCAGAGGTCTCTAACTAAGATATTAAGGCATTCCTTCTTCTGTTTAGCCGTATTCTCTAGTTAAAATATAACTTCCTTTAGTGTAAGGCTGTTAAATAGCTAAAGTTAAAAGCGGCGGTGGTTATCATTCTTAAAGTAGGCTCGTGTTACACCGCAAAGTTAAGTAAAAGTAGGTGTGCTTTCTCTATACAATGCTTAATTTATAAAGAAGTAGTTAAGAGCGTTGTCCTTTAGTATATTGGAATATACCTTTGCCTTTATTACGTTATTAGTAATATTAAGTTGCTTACAGTAATTCTTAAAGATATTAAGTTTAATATTAAAGTTATTATTCTAATCGCTATATTTATTATCTACCGTAATTAACTTTATAAGGGAAACGATATCTCTAGCAGTACAATCCGCTAGTAAGAGTAGAGGAGGCAGGTTTTAGTATTGCGTAGGTTGTCGTTTAATGTCGTTAAGGTTGCCAACTTATACTTTAACTCCGCCTATCTTTAGTATATATACTATAAGGTTTAACTTAAATTCTCCGTCCTTTGGTATTATTTATTAAATCTCTAGTATTGTCTAAGCAGTCGGCTCTTCCTCCTAAAGGCATTTATATAGTGCGTTATTTAGCTTAAGAGGGCGATTTAACTTATGTACCTAAACTCTATACTTGCGTAGAGCACTTTATAAATTGCGTAAGTGTGTCTTATTAACTTTATCGAATGGCTATGCCGTCCATTTATTAAAGTCTTCTTTAAATTACTCCCAGAGATTACTGTCTTGTAACTATAATTGGTTATAGACCTAGCATTTATGTTTTACAAAAGCATCTCTCTTATCTTTCTCCTTATTTGTGGGATTAAAGCCGTTAGGCCACTAATCCTTATTCTCTGGCTTTGCTAACCAGTCCGCTATGGCTCGTATTTGTTATATAGGAGGAGGTAAAAAGGGAGGCAGAATCAGTTACTGTGGGGTTTTTAGAGGTATAGATGGAGGGAAAGTTATCGGTATAGAGGCCGTATTAAGTTCGTAGGTTGTGATAAACAGTAAGACGCGCAGGTGCCGTAAATGCGTAATAGACGCGATACAGAAAGATGAGCACAGGCAGGCCTCTGAATCTTTAAATGCGAATCAAGTTGTAGAAACATGAGCATAGGTAGGCGTCTACTTCTTAACGCGTATTCCCTAGCAAATCTCACACGAGGGTTCTCTGCACAGGCAGGTGGGCCTTTCGTGGTTGATTCCTCTTTAAAATAGTACCATTTCCTGATCTGTAATCACTGATTAGTGTTGGTAGCACTTCGGTAGCTATGGTATAGCAATTACTTAATTAGTTGTGTTATTGGTGTCCAGAGAGAGAAGAGGTCTATTCTACATATTGGTGATAACTCTTATGGAGCGCGTATGCGCTAGTCCTAAAATAGGAAAGAGTGAATGAAATATAGGTCCAAACAGTAAGTGTAAGTGTAAAGGGGCAGCTGGTTATGCGAGAACTAGTTAGCCGCTTCCTAGCAGTCTTGGTGTAGTCATTTCCTTTGGCACACCGAAGCCACATTTTGCGCACAGTTGGTGGCACCTGCCTGTCAGTTTTTGAACGGAAAACTGACACCGCATAGCCTTGCCCTTTGACGAACTCGTGGATATTATTAAGGGCAAGCCTTGCAGAGTCGTATAGCTTTAATGGGGGTGGGTTGAGAGCCATGGTTGGTGTGGGGAAAGGTAGGGCAAATGCGAGGTGATGTTTTGGGTATAGGCGCGCGTCGATTGCGCGCCGACTGCGCGCTGATGCAGATGCAAACAAGTCAAATTCACGTGATGTTCTAACCTGAACAGGCAGGCTCTAAGCCTGTTTAGACGGGGGTGTATGCATATTAGTTAGGGGGTGTACGCGTATTATTTGGGGGGTGTATGATTATTGTTAACCTTAATTTATTTTAGTTCTGAATTTAGCAACAAACATTAGGCTGCGAGTCTTTAGTAGGTTAGTAGGTTATTTAAGGCTACCGCGATCTTCTCTTATAGTCGGACCGTTAGCTTGTTATATAGGTTTAAATAGTAGTTCCTAGGGGGAACCTAGCCTTCGCTAGCTAGGTGTAAGAATTAAGTCTAGAACTTAGTAAAGGATTAGTTCAGTTTTATTATTAGGCAATTATAGTTATAACGGACATCCCGTACTTTATTTAGGTTAATATAGATAGTAGCCAGATGCTATATTATTTTATTAGCAGATATAAACCAAACAGATAACTCGTCCTTAAACTTGGCCTAGAGGTATTACTAGGCGTCCCCAATGGTTTAACCAAAGAGGTAGAGCATTTTAGCTTCTTTAAAGGGAAAATAGTTATAGTTAACATAAAGCTTTCCTCATTCCTAAATTCTCCAGTTCTTAAAGGTTAGGTCTATGCCGTTTAACAATAGTAGGGGGTTAGGGAGCTTAACAGACTTTAGTTGTTTTATTATTATATCCATACTCTCTAGTATATTATATTTGGTTAAGTAAATAGGTTAACTAAGGCTTTATAAAAGGGAGGCTGGGCTATTTTATAAGGCAGTAAGGCTTTTTAGGATCTCCTTTAAAGTCTCTTATATGCTTTAGGCTTAAAAACAATTAACCTTCTAATTAGCTGCAAGGGCATAAATCTACCCGTGTATATCTATAATATTGTTATTATCTTTAATTTCTAATCCTAACTGGATCTCGTATTTCTCTTAGGTAGAGGCAGGTCTTTTAAATAAGCTCGCTTTAGGTACTATTATTAGCTTCCTAAGGTTTGTTAGAATTGTATAATTTGGTTTTAATTCTGGGGTTCTTTTTAGGGGTACAGGTTAAGTACAGTCTGGCCTATAAAGTAGGATATTGTTAGGGCCTTCTTAGGCGTAGTAGTATGAGTTTTTTAATATCTAAGTATAACGCGTTAACGCGTTATTATAGACGAAGGTTTTCTTTTAGGGTGGGATATTATTAAGGCCTTCCTAGGCAATATAGGGAGAGCTTAGTATAATATAACGGGCTTATATAATTGCTTCTAAACCGAAGCTTGTAGATTGCTACTATATAAGAATACTAAGCTAAGGAGAAGAAGGAGAAGAAGACTGTTAGTAACTAATAAGATACAAGGGGTCGCCAAGGCGCTAGTAGTAGACGAGCCAATAGTAGGCGAGCTAACAGTAAGAGACAGTACCAGACAGTATTAGATAGTATGCAACAATATAATAGGTGGCAGAATATGGCAGAATATGGCAGAATTTGGCAGGTGACGCGCCCTAGCACCGTCATAGGTAGTATAGTAAGTATTTTAGGATTTCTAAGCTTCTAGGAGGAGTTTACTCCTAGACACCCTATATGTCCTAGAAGAGTAGAGCTCCTAAAAGCCTCCCTCCTATAAGTATTTGTCCTACTCCAAATATATATATAGGAGTCTTATAGCGCCATAAGACGGAACAATTGTTTCTCTTAGGATTGTACCCCTTTTGGGATCGGCTCCCCTAGAAGCTTTATATCCCCAGTCCTAAACCACCGACTTATATTATATAAGTCTATTAATTTTCCTATAGAGCAGTTCTTCTAAAATCGTTTCTCTCCTAGTTACTGCGCTATAGCTTTTATAAAATTATAGCCGATATCTTTAACTTTAGGCGACAAATCTTAACTCTATTAACTACTACTACTTATACTAAATCTTTATTCGTTAAGTTGATATATTTACCTTTACTTAGCCTTCCTCAGATACTAAATCTTTGTTATTTATTAATATTAACTTCCTTACTCTCTTCTAACTTAAACTTTTACTAGCTTAACCTCTATCCGTTAGGGTTTCCTAATTTAATTCGCCTTCGCCTAGCCTTGCTCTCTTTAGATTAGGTAACCAATCTATATTACCCCTTCCCTTATTAATTTTAACCTCCTTTATTTTAGGTTAGGTATTATAGACAAAACAAATTATAATACCGGACTGTATGGAGTATATACCCAATAAATTAACTCTAGTTAATTCTAAAATTTACTACTAAGAGTAAAAGCTATCTAAGTAAGGGCTGTGGGTAATTAAATATATATCCAAACTCCTATAAAATCCCTTTATACTTATATATGTTATATATATTGTCCTAGTTAATCTCTTTACTTATACGGTTTACCCCTTTTAGCTATTAGAAGCTCTAGGGCAACCTTAAAATCGGCTCCCTAAGAATTTAAGTTTAGCCTACTAAAGTAACAAATTTAGGGTTATAATGTACAGCGTTAAAATAGGACTTTCTTAGTTATAGTAAATCTGCTCTAATACGGCATATTAAGTAATAATACTACGTAATATGGCGGACTAAATACTAGCTCCCTAATGCTAAAGCTAAGTTAATTAAGAATTTATTAGACTTTTCCACTACGATTATATAGGAGGTATAGCAAACCATCTACTATATAACCGCTGCTTTTAGCTACTTTTTTCTATCTATCTTAAACATTTAATAAGGACCGTAGGTATAGAGCTTAAGAAGGATATATATTAATTTTAGCGCCAAGGCGACACTTTCCAGTTTATATTATACTCTAATTTAGGGCCTGATTAATCCCTAATCCGAGTACCTTCTTTTACCTATCTTCCTCCCTTTCTTTCCTTAACTCTTCTTTACTGCTAGCTAATTATATAGAGAGCCGAACCTTAACTCCAAATTATATAAATGCGCGATAATACCTCCGCCTATACCCGGCTTTGCTAGTACTAGGCCTAGATAAGTGTAAATCTGTACTATATATATTTCCTTATTACCTAAAGGACTACTAAGTATCTTAGGGGTTCTATATTATATAACCTAAGTGGCTAAGCCTTATATGCGTTTTAGAGACATTAGAGTCTTACTACCTTAGACTTTAAGGGTAGTAAATACATCTAAGTAGCCTCTAAGAGTAATTAGGATGCAGTACTATGCGTTAAATTACGCTTATAGCCTAACCTAGCTTATGCTTAGCTATTTTAATTTCTAATTAAAGCTAACTATAAGCCTAAATAGAAAATGGCCTGCTTATATAAATAGTTATCTTCAATTATTCCTAGCCTTGCTTTAGCTATAGTACCTTATAAACTTGCAATAGAACTAGATATAAGCGCTTACCCAAAACCTAATCCTAGCCAGCTTCGCTTCTACGACATAACGCCCTTTTAAATAGACGTATCTCTCTTTCTATTAACACCTTCTACTTATCTATTTACTACTCCTACAAAGGCTAGATTTCTCTTAATAACAACTTGCTATTAATATGCCCTTTAACTTTAGTATTCTATATAACCTCCTTAATAAGCTAGACCAAAACCGCGCTAGAAAATTATTGAAAATGCCTAATACCCTAAGTTCTAGAACTAAAATAGTTGTTTCCTAGTTTAATAAGCATAACTAAATTATTTTATAAGAAGGGCTAGGAGCTATTGCCTTTTTATTATATCTATTTCTAGAGCATAGAGTAGACCGTGTCTCTAATCTACAAGAAAAGCGCCTTAAATTGATTATTAAATAAGCCTAGGGACTTGGTGTAATACGTTTAAAGCAATTACAACATTGGAGGACCAGAGATAGTGCTGACTTTACGTCCTATATTAAGCGCGTAATATCTATAACGGATGCGGAAACTAGGTATAGTTTAAGCGTAACTCTTAAAGAGCTTAACGAGACTCTAGACTAGGTTGCAGCTATATTACCTATCTCGTCTATTAAGCTAAGGTAAAAAATAGAGGTAAAATACGCGGAGCCGAGCCGGACTTATAATGTATTATTAAGAATGTTTTAAAGATTGTACAGCTCTAAAGCTAAGTAGATGGTCCGTATAATTCTAAAAAATTATAGTCCAGTATAAATTCCGGAGACGCTAGCAATATTAAAGTTCCATTTCCTTTTACCTAATATCCTAGGCTTTTAAAATTCTTTTAAAGCTGCTGTAAGAATTTTGTCTGGAATCCTAATCTAATAAATACCCACCTAGCTAACGATAGCTCTTAAATCCCTACTTAGAGAAGTTGCTATATATAGGTTAACACCTTAAATTGGAGTTATAATTATATAACTAGCGTATAATAAGGCAAAAAGCATTAAATATTACTATTAATTAGCAAGGGGTAGACGTTTAAGTATTAAGTAGAAGTATAATGGCGAGTATTATCAAGTGTATATCGACCTAAGTAAGGGAAGGAATTATATTAAAATCTTCTCTAAAAGTGGAAGGGACTCGACCGACAATTAGATAAGTCTATATAGCATACTACAGGATTGCCTAAGGCTTAAGTCGGCAGAGTATAAGATTAAGAAGTAATATATCTTAGAGGGAGAGCTACTAGTCTAGAATAATTAGGGCAAGCGGATTAAACCCTTCTATAAGATCCATAATTATATATAACAATTAGGCCGCTTTTTTAGGACTCGCGAAGACTTGCCTATAGATCTTAATAAGCATTTTATAATTATATTTTATAATCTACTCTTATAGAATAATACTATCTATATTATAGAAACTTATAACACATATTGCTAATAACTTTGCTTACTAGTCCACCGTATCCCCAGTCGAGCTAATATTAAAAGTTATAAAAATATTAATTTCTTATCTTGCCGTTCCCTTAAATAGCTTTAAGACGCATTTGCTTAAGCTATTATATAATAGTGGGAAGGTCTTATGCTAAAGGGACAAGATAATCCTTATTACTTATTCTCTAGAAATAATGGATTTATTAAGTTAAAGAAAGACTATATTTAGGGACTAGGAGATACCATTAACTTCACTATTATAGGTGGTTGCCGCGATCTAATAAACGAACAAGAATTAGGTATGGGGAAGTTACAGTAGACATCTTTCTATATTAGATGCCTAGAGAATAAGGACTAAGTCTATCGCTTTGACGTTAAGCTAATATTTTATATTATTAACAAGGTAGATCGGCAGGGTATAACTAAAGAGGATATCCTTTTACTTAATAGACTGGGATTCTTCCAGAAAGTACCTTTTACTCTCTCTACACCTAAGCTTAACATTAAGTTAGAGTAAGGGCGGCTACCTTGGCTAACCAACTTGTTTAAGCGTCTCTTTATTATAGATGTAATAGGTACTAGCTTTAACAAACTAGCTAATACTAAGTATTTTGCTCTGCGATTTCCCCGGGTATAGAAGATCTATTAAGACTATACGTTTAAGGATATAGTTAGCTTTAACAAGCTATAGGAATTAGTAAGGTAAAGCATAGAAGTATTATAGAAGATTAAGAGTAAAAATAGAAATTGGCTTAAGAAGCTAGAAAGAGTAGACCCTAAGCCTAACTACCTAGTAAATTCTATAAATCGTATAACTAGCTATAACGCTAGCCTAGAAGAATTAGAGAGGGTTAACCTACTATAAGGGGAACTTGTAGACAGGGGGCTATAAGGACACGATTGTGGAACAAGATAGATTAGTGAGAGAGACGAATCCTTAAGGAGGTAAGGCCTCGAGGATCGTAAAGACTATATACTACAGGCACGTGCCTCCGGCACGTAACCGACGGCCATCTGAGGGGTGTTTGGGGGTTGTCCTAAGGGCAACCCAAGGTGACCTGCAATAATATCCCTTACATTGCCCCCCCCTTTCTTGCGGTCGGCCCCCAATCGCCATTACCTTGCAGTAAAGGGAGATTATAAGGGCTCGTCCCGAAAGGGGTTTGGAGAGATGTTGGCATACCGCTATATATTATCTATCTATCTAACCCCTGCTTTGAACTCCTAAAAACCTTAATAAGGAAAAACATGACTAGAGAAAAGATATAAGGATTGCTAGGAGACCTATCGGAAGCCTGCTAAAAGTATGCCGGTAACTACCTAAGCTAACCTAAGGATTTTTATACAACTCTACTTCTAAGCCTTTATACCGGTCTGCAATTAATCGCAAGTGTTATAGGCAATTTGGTGTTCCTAATATAGTTCCATAAAACCTTTTGGTATAGGATTTAATATATAGGGCCTTAGCTTACTGTTATCTTTAACTATTAAGATATAATCTGTAATCCTTTCTCCTAATCCCCTACGTTACTAACGCATTGCTCCCATATTTGCCCTTGGGCTGCTATATGCAGTTAGGTAATTAATCAGTTAATTAAAGAGACTTATCTCTTAAGATTTGGTATATATAGTTTCAAATCTAGTGGTCCTATACTATATAATTGGCGTAGCTTTACTGCCTAGCAAACAGGAGACACTTTATAATAGCGCCTATAGCTATTATACGACTGTTAAGAACGTTTATAACGTTGTTCTTTTGATATTATAGTATCGTTTAGGTATAATTTAACCTATATATATCTTTAATTAATGTCTTAATTGCCTTCCCCGGCCGCGTGATTAGTTTTTATAAGGAAGTGATAGTTAAATAACTTATATATGTGTTTCCTTCCTTCTGAATAACGCTATTGTAACAGAGTTATATCGGCAAGGTTGCGGCTATTCACTAAAAGGGTATTGGATAGTAAAGTATAAGGACACCTTGCTTATTAAGCTGTTTCTTTTCCTTAATACCTTACTTCCCATCATCAACCTTTATCCAATTTTGGACGTATCTTTAATATATCATTAAGATTTTCTTCTTTTCCATCATTATTTTAGTATGCCTCTTTATTCTCCTACTAACTGCTCTTCTAAGCCAATTCCTTAGCGTATTCTGGCTTTACCGCTATATATAGAACCTCAACCTCCGCTAACCCGCAACTGGTGCTGGTCCTACCTAAATAATTTTACCTACACGTCCTCAAAAGACCAGAAGTCTAATAAGAGGATTCTAGAGGCTTGTAATAAGACGCACTACATTAGATCTAATACCTTTAGTCCTTATAATCAATGCATACGTACTAAAAGCGGCAGTTATATTAAGGTAAGTTTTTCTATTCTTAATAGATTTCCATTGCTAACTTTAAGCTTTAATAGCCTGGGCCTAAGTGGCGACGTTCCTTTAATGTCCTTAACTACTATATTGCCTGGGCTCTCTCTTATTCCAGCGTAAACGCTAAACAACTTAGTTGAATTCAAGACTATGCCACAGCTATCTATACTACCTATAATTCCCAGCAAGCCAGCCAGTAACGCCTTATGTAAGAGCAAGGTTGGTATACTAAGGATAGAGTAAGGGATAGGGGTAATAAGAAGAAGGTTGCCGTCTACTATAAGAAGAAGTTCGCGCATACGCGTTAAGTTTTGAAAGAGCATAATATAATATGGTATTAGGTAGGTTACCCTTCGGGTACCTAACGGATAGGTAACTAATAGTTGCCATAGTAAGGTCTCGGTGGTTCCGGACTATACTAGCCAGCCAATGTCTTTGTTTATTCTAGGCTTAAGCGTGTCTTTATTAACTATAAGCTAACGCCGTAAGAGCTTTATTAGTATTAGTTTAGACCTAATATTGGTGTTAAGCGTTTAAGGATCTCTACCCTAGCTACACCTTATCGTCCTACCCCTGTTTTTATGCCTACTTGTACCCCTATTAAGGGGTCTGGATCCTATTCTTATTAGCCATTACTTAGTAGCCTAATAGATACTAATCCTACTCCTAAGGATAAGGCATAGTGGCTTTTTAGATTAGGCATTTAGGATTTATTCTTATATATAGTAGCAATTAAGAACCTTAATTAGGTACTTAAAAAGGCCTTAGAGGGCTTTCAGAAAGGGCTTGGGAGCCCTAGGAACAATATTCCTAATATAGATTAATAAATAGGAATGTAATTCTAGCAAAATGCCCTATTAACTCTATACTATATACGTGAAAAGGCTAAGGATTTATCCTGCCTTAGGCTATAGCCCTAATCCTTATAGTTTCCGGAGCCTATCTATTCCATATCCAATTTGACCTATTTACTCTTTAGGGCCTTTTACAGTCTACCACAAGCTTTCTTTATAGGTTGTAATAATACCGTAGTATTAGAGCGCTTTCTGCGATTTATAATTGTGGACCTTAGTCCTAATATTCTTTTAAAATATCTTCGTAATATTTAAGGTAATCCTCTAGTTTCTATATAGAGTCCTCAGCGGGCTAGCCTAGCTATTTAACTTTATATTGAAGCTTGTTCTTAACAGACTTATAGTATAGTATAGCTTTAACCTTATACCGCTCGCCCACCACCTTAGGGTGTTCAATTGGGCCTAGACAGAAGTTCTTTTCTAGTAGTAGTCTATACTATAGCTCCAGTAGGTTTATGTGAAACACTAAATACATATAGGCCATAGATGGGGGTAGCTAGAGACAGTAGGCTAGCTTGCCAATTTATTCCTTAACTTAGAAGGGACCTAGGTATCTTATATTAAGCTTCTTTAATAGTTAACAGGTCTTAATATTTGTTAAACATAATAGAACCTTATCGCCTACTTCAAAATACTTGTCCTAGTGTTTGCGGTTGTACCAGAGTCTCTACTGCTCTTAGGCATCTTATAGGCTCTGCTTTGTATACTTCCATTACTCCTCCTATTTCTGGAGGTATCCTTGTACTCTCTAGTGGATGTCCTTTAACTTCCTGGTAGGATCCCATAATTAATCATACGGCCTTAGCCAGTAATCGCTAGGTACACTATTAAACCCAAATAGTTAGACGCCATAGGCAATCTAAATTAGTGTATACTTATGCAATACATATTGCTTTAAATTGTAAGTATACTCCGCGTACGGAAGTAGCTCGCACTAGTTATCTTGCTGGTAGTTTAAATATATTTGTAGGTAAGACTCCAGTTCCTAGTTTTAACGTTCTGTTTGCCTATCCGTTTGTAGATAGAAAGCTGTACTATAATGGTGGTCTATCTTTAAATAAAAGTATAGATCCAACCAGTACTAGCTTATAAAGACACTACCCTATTAGTAATAATAGAGTGCGGCTAGTCTACTTTAAGAAAGTATTTCTCCTTAATTAGGCTAGTAAGCGCTTATGCGTTAATTGTCTTGTTAACGGGAAGGTATTAGATATACTTTAAAAACCTATCAATAAGTACGAGAACCAAATCGTATATTCATCCTTAGCTATCTTTAGATGGCGGGAGATCCGTAATAAAGTCTATAGCGTAATATTGCTATAGCTTACTAGTGGGGGGAACTAATTTAAGTAGACCCTATAGCTTGTGCCTACGGATTTTATATACTTAACACTTCTTGTAATAGCTAATATACTCCTTTACTTCCTGCTTAAGCTTTAGCTAATAGTATTTGCGCTAAAGTAATTCCACTGTTTTAGCTTAACTATAGTGGCCGCCTAAAGGATTGTTGTAATTCCTTATAAGGATCTTCTATTGTAGATTTGCTTTATATAGCACCTAAACCTTACCATTTCTATATAGTAGGCCCATTGGGTCTAGTTCCCAATTTTAGCACCTTACAGCTTCCTTTCTATCACGTTTCCGGTCTACTTCCGCATTAAAGATGGCATAGGAAGCGTCCCTCTGTTATACCTTACAGATAAAATCCGTTAACCTTTTAGATAGTTCCTAGGTGAAAGCTATTTCGTCTCATACTACTCCAAGTATAAGACTTGATAGTACTATAGATCTTACAACTCTTTAATACGCGTGCGTTAGGAAGGCCGCTATAAGGTTAAAGTCCTTTAGTTATTATAGGGCTCTAAGTTCTAATTGCTCTATAGCTTCGCTTTTAGCTTAAGGGGATAGCTTAGCAATTAGAGGTAGTATATCGCCAGGTTCCAAAGTTGTATCAGGGACATCCTGTTTAGGTATATTTGGACCCTTATTGGCCACGAACCGGGTACTAGCCAGAACATTAGTAGAAGCTAATAGGGTTTACACCGCCTAAGACTTAGTGCATAGAGCTATAGGTATTTAAGCATCCCACACCCGGAGCTTATTCTGCAATATAGGGAGTAAGATATCTATTATCTATTTTCCTTCTCCCGTTTTAAAGCCTTTGGCATAGTCTGGCCGTTATAACGGTCTATTAGCAGGGTTGTTCTCCCCTAGCTTATATTTAATCTCAAAATTAAATCGCGTAAGCTCCTCTGCCCATCTAGCTTATTAAGGTATAAGCTCCTTTGTAATTATAAAGTAGCATAGATTATAATGATCTAAGAGTATATAAGTAGTATGGCTTATGTGCTTAAGGTAATGTCACCACTGTTTAAAGCAGTTGACTATAGCCAGCAGTTCTTTATTATAGGTATAATACCTAACTTTAGGCCCCTGGAATTTTCTATTATAAAATACTACTAGTCTCTAGTAGAGCTAGGTAGCGTCCGGATCCCTATTAGGTTGTAGTAGGATACTAGCGAGGGCGAAATTTAATATATTAGTAATTATCATCAATGGCTAATCTGGGTTAAAATGCCGCAGTAATAAAGCTTTTATAAACTTTACTTATAGTTCCTAGAAGGCATCCTAAACCTTTCTAGGCCATAACCATGGTTTATACTATTTAGTTAGTCCCTTCTTGGTTTTCTTCCTTCCTACCTTTAAGCTTTTTGCTCCTTGGGCCGGGTCTTAGAAAGCTTCCGTAATATAGTTAGATAGGTGTCAGGCGATGTTTAAGTAGTTATAGATAAAGCGCCTATAAAAATTGGCAAAGCCTAGGAACACTTAAACATCCTAATAGCTCTCTAGCTCCAGCTACTCTTAGATTGTTTATACCCATATTAGGTCCATAACTACGCCTATAGGCGTTATAATGTAACCCAGGAACTTGACCTGCTTAGTATTAAAGGTACACTTTAACACCTTAGTGTAGAGGCCCTAATTATCCAAACGTTCCAGTACTTAGCGGATGTGTTGTTTATACCAATCCTTATCTTCTAAATAGATTAGGATGTTATCTAAATAGATAATATATATGCGGTCAACTAGTCCCCCTAAGGCTCTGTAAATATACAATTGGAATATTATAGGCGCATTAACTAGCCTAAAAGGCATCACTATATACTCAAAGTGGCTGTATTAGGTCTTAAAAGCGGTCTTCCACTTATCCCCTTCTTTAATATGGAGCCTATAATAGGCGTCTTGTAGATCCAGCTTCATAAAGATCTTCGCCCTAGATAGTTAATCCAGCATTTCACTAACTAGTGGTAGTAGGTAACGGTTCTTAATTATAACTTTATTAAGACCGCGATAGTCTACATATAGCCTTATAGTTCCATCTAGTTTTGGGATAAAGAGGATTAGTGCGCCTACTAGTAACTTACTGGGCTGGATCCATCCCTTTTCCTATATACTATTAAGGTATTCCCGTAGGATCTTAAGCTCTTTACAAGAGAGGTTATAAATAGGAAGGTTTAGAGGTTGTTTACCCTCTTCCAAATTAATTATATAATTGTATTCTAAATTCTGCGCTACAATTTTGGCTCGCCTATCTGAGAATACCCTTAGTAAGTCCCTTAGGCCTAATGGAATATTTAATAGATTGGGGTCGCGTTTGTCCTCTATATTATCATCAGGTAGGTCCTAGAGCTCCCTCAGGACGCTTACGGGTAGCGTTGTGCGCTATAGTAGTTATTCATACATAGTTGCTACCGTACATTAAACCATTTCATGCGGTAGCCAGTAGAGGGTAGGGAACTCTTTAACGCAGCGTTTAAGGTGCCGTAGTATATTCTCCACATATTGCTTAAGCCAGAGTAACCTATGGCGGTAGAAGTATCTCGTAAGATCTTCAAAATCGCCGCCTCCCTGCAGTGTCTTTATGACCTGTCTGGCAGCTCCCCATAGGGTCTCTGTTGTAGAGGGGTTATCACCTATACTAGGCTCTATACCCATCTTGCCATAGAATAGGGGTTCAATCCGATACTCTTTTGGGTATAGAGCGTATACTATTTTACCTAGAGCTATATCTTCTAGGATGTCTTTTAAGCTTACTAGTAATATACGCCCTTCCAATTCTTCATCGTTCTACTATTTAAAGGCTCCTATCTTAAAGCGTATCTTAGGGTCTGCTTCCGTAAGCTAAGGGTATCTAAGAATAAGGTTATAGCCTTTAAAGTTAGCCGCCTAGAAGGGTTGCGGGCCGACCACCTTGGTACGGTTATGCATATCGGCCACTAACACTGTAAGCTTATAGGCACTATGTAGTTTAATCTAATGCTTATCTAGGAACCCTATAATAGGTTTCCGCTACCTTAGTAATAGGATAAGCTCATGCTCTTTTACCAAATTGTATTGTATAAGATTGATTTTGGCGCCGCTATTATACAGTGCTTGGAACTGACGTACCTCGCCCATAGGGAGTACCATTTCTAGCTTAATAGCAATATGGAGAGTCTCTCCTTCTATATCTTGCCCTAGTTGCAGCCGGGAAAGGTCTATAACTAGGGCTTTTCTTTTTTTGGATTATTAGTGCGGTTATCGCCCTGCTTGTTTTTCCAATTGGGTTTACCTCTAGAGAAGTTTTCTTTTAACCTTTTAGAGTGTTCCCGTGAGGGTGCTGGACAGGTGTTAGGTTGGCCCCAGAAGTCTTTCCTATTATTTAAGGTCCCTAACTTTAACCCTTCCGAATTTCTCTTTAAGAACGGCTTCTTTAAAGTTTAGGTCTGCCCTATATTGCTACTAGAGTGCCTGCGCTTTTAGTGACCCCCTAGCTTTCTACTAGAAGAGGTCTGGTTCCTTACTACATCCTTAGTATTTAGAACTGCTTATTTAAAACCCGCATATATGGTAATCCGTGGTAGGGCTCCTACGCGTTTTATTTTATTACAAATTACTAGCTTAATTCTAGCCCAGATAAATCTAATCTTCTCCTTTTTATAGACACTACCGTCCTCGTTTTTAAAGGGCTCTAGATCTATTAGTTAAGTATAAGTTTCCATAAAGTTTATAAACTGGCGGAAATTATGGCGGTTAAGCTGTGTCCTATTCTAGAATAGTTCTGCATGATTATATTATATAATATATAGATCTTAAGTCCACTTCTTTAGAAAGGTTTGCAGCTATGGCCATAAGGTAATTTGCTCTTTATTAAGCTAATTAAGTGCGATCTAGTTTAGCGATCGGTCTTTAATCTTGCTAATAATCTAGTGTATACGCTCTTTGGTATTATCTTGTATTATTAGCATCTTAAAGAAGTTGTCTACCTCACAAACCTAATCATCTAGCTATTGGGCGTTGGGTCTATAACGGAGTTCTAGGCTGTTAGAGGCCTTAGCCAATCGGTCCATATCCTTTTTCTATTTATGGCGTAGATAACTCTTTGAGTCTTCTATACTTCCTTAGGTAGATACTGGGTAGCCCCCAGGAAGCCCTTAGCCTTAGCTAGGTTATAAAAGAGTTTGTCTAGCCTAGATTAATTCCTACCAGATCTGGATTTGCCCTTAAAGGGTTCTAATATATTCACTAGTAGCCTCCTCCTGTATAGCTTTTGAGAGCCTTGCGACAGCTTCCTAATATCTATCTTAAAGGATATCAGTATGGGGCTCTTAACTTTCCGAACTCGGGCCTAGGGAAGCTCCGGCTACAGAAGTAGTATTGGTACTAGTAACTGGTGTAGGCTTCCTAATAAGGCTTGGGTTTTAAGTTAGTATTTAGGTTAGGTTACCAAAAGGGGTAGGCCCGCTTAGCTTATAAGCAGTCTATACACCACTACTATGCCAATTATGGGCCGATGGTCTTCTGGGAGAGTTCCGGTTGGATCCCTAATCGGACGCGTTAGTGTATTCCTCTGGCATTTCTAGCTTAGGGGAAGATCTTAAAGTTACTTCTGGCGCTTAATCTTCTGATTGGCCTAGGTAGGACTAGAGGGGTTCCGGTTGCTTTCTGGCAGCGTTGCGACCATTATAGAGGGTGTCTGCGTTTTCCTCCACGTTGTTGGTAACTATAGGTATATAAGAGTCTTTGAGCTCCTAGCGTATTTAGGTGTTAGGGCTTATTCGGCTATCTTGCCTAGAGGTTTATATTGTCGCAATCTCTTACTATTGGAGGGACCTTCCTGCCTTAGCGCGACGGCTTTCCATAAGGTATTTGTGGAGTTTCCATTTAGGTCGTCACGAGATTTTCAAGGGAGGATAGTAGGTGTAAATAAAAATATAAATAATCTAGTTCTTAAAGCCAGCTGCCCTTCTAAAAAGAGTAGGAAGGATTTAAATGTAAGGGGAACTTATAAATAGGGGGCTATAAGGACACGATTGTGGAACAAGATAGATTAGTGAGAGAGACAAATCCTTAAGGAGGTAAGGCCTCGAGGATTATAGAGACTATATACTACGGGCACGTGCCTCCGGCACGTGACCGACGGCCATTTGAGGGGTGTCTGGGGGTTGTCCTGAGGGCAACCCGAGGTGACCTGCAATAATATCCCTTACACCTACCTAAGCTTATAGATAAGTGGAGGGACGAAAAGTAGGAAAATAGAAAGCTAAAAACAGATTCTTTACTTTTTAATAATATTTCTTTTAGCCATTAAAGCGAAAGCTCCTTTTAGAGAATTTCTAATAGGCCGTCAAGCGAGCTAAGGTATCGCCTATTACCTCCACAGATAATAAGGGCATGTAGCCACCCCCTACTACCCTAATATATACTACCCCTTCTCCTTTCTATAAAGACTTATTAGTTATATTATCCGCCTACTCTTTAGTAACTAAACCTGGATTAGAAGCGCTTATAAGGAATAGCGACTAATAGCTAGGGTATATAGTAGCTTTATCTACTCCCTAAGAGGTAACTAGTAAACTAAAGCACTAAATAGTTAGTCCTAACAATATATAACGCATAGGTAGCTAATGCGTAAACTAGTATAGTAAATATTCTTATTATTTCTACGAGGAATATATAGCCAATAAGGTTTGCTTTTTTACTACAACGTTCTATAAGAAACTTCCGGAAGTTAAGTATATGTATAATTACCAAATCTATAACTATAGCATTAGCACCTAAGTAGGATGGGTATTAGGGTAAGTGTGGTTTTTGGAAGAAGGAAAGGAGATAAGTAAGAGCTTTATTGGCTCTAAGTATTCCTTAATTAAAGCAGTTTTTAGTTTAAGCCCAGAATCTAAAAGATGCTATTAATTAAAATTTTCGTCTTGCTAGATGCTTCTCTCTACCTTTAGAATATAAATCTACCGTCTACTACTTCTTAGCGGGTAGAAGAACTTCTTTAGCTACTATAATACGATAATAGCCTTATAAGCATTTGATATAATAGTCTAAACATATATATTAATATAGCGGGCAGAATTGTAATTCTAAAGCCGGTACGGTTTATAATATAGAGAGGTACGTCCCCTCTATAAGGGAGCAACCATCCCTATAAACTAGGGAGTTAGCGGCACTAGGTCTTTATACGCGTTCTTTTAAATCACCATGCGGTTACTTAACTTCGCGACTAAATTTCTCTATATTAATAACCAAAATTTAAATTTAGAAAAAGAGAGGAATCTTCTTAGATATTAAAAGCTAGTTGCTTTATTTTTAGTCTATAATATATCTGCATTGTTATAATATGCTTAGTTAAAGTAGGTAATAAGTTTTGGTGTTTATTGGTGGGATTATAGGGATAAAGTAAGCAGCTAATTTAGGTTTAGCGGGGGTATCCTAATAAACATCCCAAGTTTAGGATATCTTTCTGGCTACTACTTCTAGCCACTCGAACCGCTCTATATACTATTTATTTATACTACCTATCGCGAAAATAGAGACCTATAAATATCTATTAGAATTAATATAATTTCGGGTCTTTGTATATCAATTCTTTCTAACTATTTATTTAACTAAATTTATATATTAAGGCCTCCTATTAAGTGTAAATTGGAATTATCTACCTTTATAGATTCTAGACTCTCCGGAAAGAGTATATTTATATACCCCTAGCTACTAATATAAGCAGCTGCATAGGAGGGCTAAGTAAAAATTAGACTAGCTTAGAAAAAGGGCTAATTAGACATCTATTAGTAATTTACTATAATGGGACTAGTTCTCTTTTCTAACTCCCGTCCCTATAAAGCGAAATATACCGCGTTCTAAATAAAAATTGGTGTACTTAAGCTCTTAGGAACTCGAATTCTATATATATATCAATATTTAGTACCAATCGACCCCTTAATAGATTATATTTAAAGAGTTATTAGGGCCCTAAATTAGTTCCTAAGGGGGCTTAGAAATAGGGCTCCCTTAGGGACTAAATAAAACTCTCCTGGAACTATATATATCTATACATATACTTAGTTAGAGAGTCTTATCTAACTTTAACTCACCCTTATTCCAATTCTTTATTTACTACTTATAAAAGCGCAACCTTTAAGAGCTCTATTAGCATCCCCTAATAAATTACAAAAGAGAATATACTGTGTCCTATTAGTAGGAAGTAAATAGCAGCCTAAAGAAGATAAAAAGCTCTATAAGCTTGCTAAGTAACGTTAATATCCTAGCTTAGAAAATAATGGGAGTCGTGCTCTCTTCTAAAAGAGGCAGTGTAGCTACTATTATAGAAACGGTTTATCCTTAGCCTAGGTCTAAATTAAAGCAGTAGACTAAAGCCAATACTAGTAGGATGGAATAGCGTCTAAGCTGCTTAGTAATGATGACCACTAAACTGTATATAAACTTGACGAGATGGAATAGCCTTTATAGACGTGTCTAGGATAGATTAGCTAAATAAATTAGTTATTAGGCAATTATATATCGAGCTTAATCCATTTCTGCGCGCTATTAATTTCATTATATATGCTTATAAAATTTGTCAATCTGCGATCTTAGAAGAATATATTTAGGATAGAATTAGAGTATAGGACTCTCTTAAGAGACATACGTTCTTAAAAGAAAGTTTTTAGGATAAAATAGGTCCTAGAGACTACTCTATAGAAGAAACAATATCCTAGGTATATAGGCATCCTAGAGCAATCCTCCTAGGAAAATCGGCGTTCTAGAGAAATTGTCCTAGTACCCGCTTTACCTAAGTCCTCTTATATAGGAAATGTAACTTAGGTAAAGTAATATAGATAACCTCTTTACCTAAGTCCTCCTATATAGGAAATATAATAGGGGCGTTAGAGTAGTATATAAGGTAGACTAGTATATAGGGTGGACTAGTAGGTAAGATAGATTACGCAGTATAAATTTAGAAATAAACTTACTTAAAGCCCAAGATCCCCTTAAAAAAATATAAACGCGTTTAACCTCTAATATTACTATTAAAGTTTCTTAGCGTTTATATAAAACAGCCCATCTTATAAGATATAAAAGAAATTTTCTAAGTAAGACTACTTGCCGTAATTAATCCTTAGTGTTAAAACTGGAATTGCACTATTTATAGAGTAAATCCATATTCTAAATAGTTGCAGCGCTCTATAAGACTATACTGTGTATATTATTAGTATGCCGTTATAGGTGCATCTTATACGCCAAAACAACCTAATAGAGGTTATATTAGATCTTTTCCCCTTCCCTAATATTCGCAAGGTGCTTCTGCTTAAAGTATTTGCTAAAATTACCTAGGGTATAAAACAAATATATACGCTGTTTAATTAATAGGTTTTTATTGCCTAGACAAAGGAAATATATCTTTAACCTCTTCTTACTATATATTAATACTTTAGCTGCTTCTGTCACAGTACGTGCAGAGGGACAAGGTACGAGGTACTGTGTATCATTGACAAACGATGTCGTGTGCAGAACTATGTAGGAGGTGAGGCGGTATATATACACGTCGCTCAGGGGTTAGGTCTG
>Ga0307507_10000622_pt1 | contig 76645 bp, 18 predicted proteins | sample 7_EM_MG_FD_207223 | JGI IMG/M metagenome (GOLD analysis project Ga0307507, IMG submission 207223) | Populus trichocarpa ectomycorrhiza microbial communities from riparian zone in the Pacific Northwest, United States - 7_EM | ecosystem: Host-associated > Plants > Roots > Unclassified | place...
TGATACAATCTTTTCTAAAACGCCAGGAAGAGCTTCAGACTTGCTATATACAATCAATTAGCCTAGAACGCGCTATTGCCAGCAATAATCCTGCTCTAGTTAAGAGGTTCTTTGCTAACTACTCTAAGGCTAAAACCCAGTATAATATTAACAACGCCGATATATGGAATATGGATAAAACTAGCTATGCTATAGGCTTCGCTTACGGCGCTAAAGTAGTTATATTAAGAGGCAATATCATCAATTTTAAGATAATTGACGGCTCTAGGGAGTGGGTTTTGTAGATCGATTCAATTGGTATACATAGGTAGACAATTCCACCATTTATTATCTTTAAAGGACGCCAATACACAGAGTCGCTATGGCAGGAAGCTGAGAAGGCTATAGGGGAGTGTATAATTGTAATAAGTAAAAATAGATAGTCAAATTAAGAGCTTGGCGTGTAATAGCTGGAGCACTTTAAGCGCTATACCTAACAAACTAAGGCATAGAAGAGGGCAGCTAAAGACAGAACTAACAGTAAATACAATGGCTATCAACTCCTAATTATGGACGGCCATAGTAGCCATGTTAATATTAAGTTTATTAAGTTCTGCTGGTTAAAGAAGATTATACCAATCTGCCTCCCTCCGCATTTAACCCACCTCCTACAGCCACTAGATTTAGTTATATTTTCAGTTCTTAAGCGCCTATATTTATCTAAAGTTAATGAATTCGCGGCTTGCGGTATTACCGGTATTAATAGAAACTACTTTCTACGTATACTTGGTAAAATTCGGCCACAAGTATATACTTTAGAGTTAATTAGAAGCGCGTTTAAGGCTACAGGCCTCCTTCCCTTTAACCCAAATCAAGCCCTCGCGCGCTGCTCCAAACGGCCTACATCTATTGAGCCATCTACACCTCCACCTTACCATATAGAGGCGACGATCCTCTCCTCCCCTATGCATCCTCCCCCGCCAGACAATGAGCACGCTTAAGCTCGGTATACACATATAATCCTTCATCCAGAAACTACGCTAGAGGCAACAGAGGCAGTCGTCTTAAAGTTAATGCAACACCTATAGTCTTTGGAGGAAGGCCTTAAGCTTATGCAAGTTAAAAATAATGATCTTCAGCAACATACTAAGGAGAGGAAGGCTAAGAAGAAGCGTAAACAGAACATGCTCTCTACTAAATCAGTTCTTACTTTAGAAGCAATAAAGGAGCTTACCACTACCAAAGAGGCCGCTTAGAAGGCTAAAGAGCAGGGCCAGCTTACTAGGAAACAGCTTAGGAAGGATTATTAGGTAGTAGTAGAGCTTGCTAAGGAGCAAGTTAAGGCTAGAAAGGTAGCCCAGAAAAGGGTTGCTAATGCAAAGAAGCTAGCTAAGGTTCACCGTAGAGAGGTAGGGGAGGCAGGAAAGGTAGCTAAGAAGGCATAAAAGGACTCCGTTACCGCCGCTAATATAGCTCGCAGAAAGCATACTAAAGAGGCTTAATTAGCAGCTAATATAGCAGCCAATTATGCAATATTGAAACAATTAACTGCAGATAAGCTCCAGAAGCGGGCGGAAGAGTCATCTGCTACTGCTGCTACGGCTGCGGTTCTTATCAAGCAACTTCAAGAGGCCGCCAAGAAGGTAGTAGAAGAAGCTGCTCTACCAGAGGGCCCACAGGAAGGGCAGAAGGACAATAATATGAGCAATTCAAGCAACAAAGAGTCCTCAGATAAGGAAGCTGAGTTAATTGGCAACATTTGGGAGCCAACTTAGTGGTCAATTGAACCCTAAAACATTAAAAGTCGACTCTATATAGACTCTATTATATATATTTATAACTTCAAGACTTTTCACTAACAATGCGATGACTTATAATAGCTTTTACTAGTTATTTACCACCAAATCAGCATTTTGGCGAATTTTGATTTTCAAAACGGTTATAACTAGGGTAGCAGTCAAAACCCCATTAACTACGTTATATTTAAGGCTTTCCCGCATTATAGATATAGTCTATAAGTAGTAAAACTAAATTAGGTAGGAGGAAGTTAAATATATTCCCTAATACTAAAAATTACAAATTGCGTAAAGCTCTAATCCTACTAAGATCTATTAAAAAACAAGCCCATTAAGGTTCTGCTAGCCATATTCTGATTTCCTAATTAGGGTTAGCGCGATTACGATCTAGATTTTCTTCTGCCTACGCCGGTCTTGCCCTTTACCCTTCTCTTTTTTTTTAACTTCCACAGTTTTTATAGGCTTAATTAATTAGCTTACTTACTTGCTGTTGCCGATTAAGGTTATATAGAGCTTTAAGTCTCCTTTACTTATTAGGTACGCTTTAGCTAAGAAGTTATATAAGTACTAGCAGGTCTTCTATGGCCTATAGCTCTCGAAGGTAGTTTACTAGAGTTGTTAGTTAGTTGATTTGTATAAGCTCTCTCTCTATAGCAGTAGAAAGAATACTCTGCATTTCCTCTTTAACAGCTATATTATTAATTATTACATCCTTACTTATACCCATAACTAGTAGGTCGCGAATTAGTTAAATAAGCTTTTACTATTATAGAAAGCGGTATAATCTTACTAATATTTATAGGAATCTGAGTATTATAAGTCTCTTTTAGTTTAATCAGCTCGCTGCTAAGGAAAGGTTCTTTAACAATTCCGTACTAAGTACGAGCCTTATGGTAGCTATAATTTCAAATCTTATAGATATAGCCAGGTATATAAGAGATCTCTATAGCCCTTTAAAGGCTTTTAGGAATAGAAAAAAAGGACTAAGTCGCCTATATCAAATATAGTAATCTAGTGCTGCGTGTCGTACTTCTTCTTTATTAATTTATAAGAGTAAGTGGCTTACTGCCAGATTATCTCGTACTAATCTAATATATTATAATAAGAGCTTAACTCTAATAGAAGCCTCTATAGCTATAGTTCCTTTACCGCTCCTTTAGATTTCTTAACACCTACTAATTAAGTTCTCGCTATAGTGGAATTGCGTAAATAGGGTCGTTGGAGTTCTTAATTGCCCAAATTAAGTTATGCCTATAGGTAGGCTTGACGACATTATAATACCCCCTAAGATCTATAGGTGGAACGCTAGCTCCGCCAGCTTTATAATAGAGTTATACTTATAAAGCTTTAATTTAAACAGTAAGATTATTTATAAAATAGCCTCTGGGGGTATAGTAGGAGTCCTCCAAATCTTTAATCTGGTTATTTAAATATAGTTCTTTCTACTACTAAATAGATTATAGAGCTCTCTTGGTATATTAAAGATCGGCAGTACGCTTAGCACTTACTGCTGCTAAGGCTACAGCCTCTCTATCTATTACTTCTATTATTTTATAATATTGTTATATTCTAGCTTCTTGGCCTAATATAGAAAAGCCTTCCAGTAGAGGTAGAGGCTACCTAAATCTACTTAATCTTAAAAACTATATAGTATTCTTAGTCTACCAAGTTTAAATTAAGACTGGTGAGCGATTATAAGAGAGGTAATCGTCGCTAAATAAAGTATAGTTTGGAGGAGTCTCCTACCTTCGTGCCCTCTTACCTAAATTATTGTCGTTATTAAACTAATCGCGATTACCCTTAGAGCTAGTTACTAAATCTATAATACTATTATTAGAATTCTAATCTTTGGCAGAAAATTCGCCTATAGCTAAGATTTAATTGCTAATTACTAAAGTCTCCTAGATCAGAAGACACATTCGCGATTCTTATTGGTAGTAGTAGGGGCATTAGAGGCAATAGATTGGCTCTTCTTATCCTTACGCTCTTATTTAGCAGCCTACCGCCTATTGCTATTCTTATTTAATAAAGGGCCTAAAACCTCCTTATTACCATTTAGATCCTCTCCCTTAATATTAAAGTATGTTATAGAACACCTCCGTAACACCTTACACACGTTTACCTATTTCCACTAACGTAGTAAGAAGAGACTAACCGCGAGACGGCAACCCAATAGCAATTTGCTGGCAATCTACGGCAATCTAACGGCAATCTGCTGTATTCTACTATATTCTACTAAAGTCCACTAAATTCTACTAAGTTCTACTAGGACGCTCCTTAAATCCTATTTTACTCTATATATGTATTAACTAAGCAACTAAACTAACAATATATACCCTTTCTTCCTGTTTTCTTGCCTTCTTTTTTATATAATGTCTTAACCTTATTATATAGTTTATATACATAGCTTAATAATATCTACTTCGCTATATATTATTACCACTTATACTTACTCCATAATACTATATTATATTAACCTTATACACCACCCTCTAAAATACAGAACGACCCTAAAGCCTCTATAATAGCCGCCAGTATTATATCCGTACTCTAAGAATAATTAGCAGAGATACAAAAGTCCGTTATAGACGCCTTTGCATAAAACTAAGCCACTTTAACTTAATAACAAGCTAAACAAGAAGTATGACACCTGTAAATAATTAAGGACCTCTAAGAAAAAGTCCGCACCGTTAAGATGCCTATAATAGGGCCCTAAGACCAAACGCCTTCTCTAGAGATAAATACGCGGGATAAGAGTCCCAAACCTATAGTAACTATTTACCCCAATCTAACTACCGCACTATAATAATCCAAATGACTACTAGACCCCCTAATATTCACTAGTAAATAATAAAAACTCTAATTATTCCTAAGCCAGCTTAAAAATAAGCTAACTGGTAATACTAACTACTACCTAACTAAAGCCAACTAACTCTGCTACGCCCTAAGTTAACTAAGAGGAGATATAGCTAATTTTATTAAACCCCTTTAACCGAACTTAGTGTCACAGGACTGCCCGCGACACGCGCTACGCTAGACGCGTAGCTTTCCTTTCCTTATTTAATATCGCTTGGCAGATAGTTTATCCGCCCCAATTGCCCCTATATAGATTTAGCCGCAGTTACATTCCTATCGAGCTCTCTAGCAATTCTTTTAAGTCTTTACAAGAACCGTATATAGCTATTAATTTAACGAATCTGATGCTTGTTTATTTAGCGTTCGCATATAATACATTGTTATTGTGACACTTGGTATAAAGTCTAGTTGTACTTCTTAAAGCCATATATAGTAACCTAAACCGCTAAGCTACCGCCTAGAGGAAGATAAATTATATAACTTAAGAAACGAAAAGCTTCTTAGTATACTTCTCTAAATTTAACTATTACATAAAGGAAATAGGCTAGAATGACTCCACACTGGTTAATAGCCTTATTAAGTCCCTAAGCCCTAAACTAAAAACCTCCCTAATAAGTATAGACCTACTAGGAGCCCTTAACGCCTATATAAATGTTATTAATAAATAGTATAATAATATACTACGCCTAATACTAAAGTCCACCCCTTAATACAATATAATAGCTTTACAAATGTTACGGCGCTGGTGGAAAACGGTGGATCTTAGCAGACATGGATTATAGTAGACGCGAGTCACGTGGCTTAAGAACCGCATAAAATATCAAGCGGCGCTGCTATTCTTCTCCTTCCTTTCTCTAGCTTTGGATCCTCATTTATAGACTACCAATTGTACAGGCTTGCGCGTCCCTCCTACCGTGCTTGTGCCTTGATTAACTAAGTTGCTAACATTATCTAAAGCTCGTTACCACTCTCTCTTCCTAAGAAGGAACTTAAATATATTTACAAAACTATAAACAGAATAAGGAAACAGAATAGGACCCTAAGGACATTACCAGAACCAAAAGAATATAAATAAAACGCGAAACCTAAAGAATAGGACATGTATGGACTAGAACCCTAGAAAATAAACAAACACTAGAAATTACCTAGTACTCCTACCACTATGCCAAGAAATACAGCAGCTGGTAAAGCCGCTGCAGGACCTGTAAATACCTCTAATAGTGAAACAGTCGCTGTCTTAACCCCCTAGGAAGAGCTTACAGTAGCTAATACTGAAATTAAACGGCTTTAAAAGCTGCTTAAAACTAGAGACACCCCTACGCCTAGTAATAAATTATCAGACACCTAGAGGCTTACTACGGTCCTTAAGGCCCTAGCTTAACGTACAGCATTAGTATTATCGCGATCCGCGAAGGTTATAGACCCCCTATTGCTCACAGATGGAACCAACCCTATATTTAATAACTGGAAGCTTTAACTGCAGGACAAGCTTAAAGTTAATACAGACTACTTTCCTAATACCCAAGCTAAAATGGTATATGTCTTTAGCTATACCGGCGGTAACGCATAGATATACCTACGTCCGCAATACGCCTAGGACTTAGCAGACCCCTTCCTCTCTAAAGAAAAAATAATTAACTACCTATCTTCTATTTATAAGGACCCCTTTAAAGTACAGAACGCCCAGCTTAATTATAAAAGCCTAAATATAAAAACGACAGAGACCTTCTTAGCCTTTTAGACCCGCTTTCTACACTTAGCCAGATAGGCTTAAATCCCCTAAGAAGATCTAATGCCAGACCTCTTTAACAAGCTTACCCTAGACCTATAGCGCGCTATACTGCCAGTTTATACTACTATATAGACGCTTAAGGAACTTACGGACTAATACCTAGCTATTAACTAGGGCCTCTATCAAATTAAGGCATGTGCTAAGTAGTATAAGACTAGAAGCTCTATTAACTAGAATACAAGTACTACTAGAACAGGCCACAGCGCCCTAGTAAGATCTACAACCCCTATAGCACCGACCGTATAGCCTACCGCTAATTTAGCAGCTAGTCATGCAGCTAGTCCTACCATAGGTCTAGCGAATGCTCGGCCTATATATAGCAACCCCTATATATAGGCCCTTAACAATTAGGGAGCTTACTTCTCTACGGCCAGAAGGGCTATATTACAAAGAATTGCCTAATAAATATAAAAGTGGGCGAGGTTCTGTTAATCTAGAAGGATAGCATAGAGTTAGAAAAAGAGGAACCTTAGAGAAAGACTCCTCTCTAGGGTTAAAAGGGATTAATATATTACATATTAATCTAGGTTGGCTAGTTAGTAAAAGAAGCTACACTATCCCTTATACTTTATTCCGCAATAAATATTAAGTTTTAACCTCTGCTTTAGCTAACTTTAGAGCAAATACCTTTGCCTTAATAGACACCCAGTATACTATAAAGCTGGCTGGTTTTCTAAATATACCCCTTAAAAAACTGCCTAAATTAATTCCTATTTACGGGTATAATAGACAGATAGGGCCATTTATTATAATAATCTTACAAATTTACCTCCGTGTTAACAAATAAAGATAGTATAACATCCCCTTGCTTATTACGGACCTAAGAAGCCATAATATAATTTTAGAAAGAAAATGGCTAGCCTATTTAGGCTTATAGCTTAATATACAAAGCAGATAGCTTATCTGGCCCAAAACCCTACCCCTAACCCCTTCCTTTATAAAAGAAATCAGCATTATAATAGAAAACCTTATACGGCTATAGGTAGACACCATTTACTAGGCCAATGCTATATATAGAGACTAGGCCTTTAAGAAAGATATATAGCTTAATCTATAACAGGTCCACATACTATACCGCCTCTAGACTACCTATATTATGCCACCCGCACTAGAGATTAAAAAAGTTAGTAAAAAGCTAGCAGAGCTCCCCATAGGGAACTTAGGCCCTATATAGCCACAAAGAATAGCAAGGAGTATTAGACGCCATACTAAACATATAAACTGGAGGGATAACTTACGGAAGATAGAATAGGAGCTAAAAAAGATTATAAACCCTAAACTGTAAAATACAACCCAATAATAGTCTGTAAAGAAACCTATAGACCTCCCACCAGTTAATATTTACTATATTAGCGCCGTAGGATTCTACTAGAACTTAATCCAACCTAATACTGTTACCTTTACCACCAGCTTATATAAAGTTAATTAAATAATTAAGGAAAAGGAAAATAAGCTTAGTAAATAGGAAGGTAAGCTTATAGACAAGAAGCTAGTAGAACAAAAACTACCCTATTAACACTGGAAATTTAAGGACGTGTTCTCTAAGGCAGTGTCTAATATACTCCCGCCTTACTAACTATATAACTATAAGATTAAGATTAAGCTAGATAAGGAAGACATACTTAGCTATAGCCCCCTTTACTAGCAGTCCACTGCTAAATTATAGGCTATAAAGCAGTACCTTATTAATAACCTAAATAAGGGCTTTATTAAACCTAGTTAAGCCCCTTTTAACTTACCTATTCTCTTTACCAAAAAGCTAAATAGAGGACTTTGTTTCTGCATTAACTACTATAAACTAAATAACATAACCCACAAGGACTGCTACCCACTACCTTTACTTAATAAGACTTTAACCTAAATAAGTAGAGCTAAGATTTTTACTAAGCTTGATATCCGTTAGGCCTTTTACCGGATTAGAATAGACCCTAGATTAGAAGATCTTACTATATTTTAGACCTGTTATAGAATATATAAATATAAAGTACTTCCTTTTGGACTAACTAACGGACTAGCTACGTACCAATAATATATATTATTATTATTATTATTTATTGCTTAACGTCCGATTCGGATCCCTGTTGGGCCCACACAGACTACTCCTTATATATATATAGGGAGAAAACTCTATTTAAGAAAACCCCGTAATCCGTCTCCCCGCCTTTTAGGGCTCGCTTATAAGTCGCCTATAAGTCACTAGTAGTACTCTACTACCTTACTTTTTAACCTCCTTAGGAACTACTACTGCCGTAACAAACCTATAGACGCGCTAGTATCACACACTGTACTCTACTCCTATAGAGTTATTAGGGGGCGCCTGTTACTCGCCCCTTTACCTTCTATTACTATTTCCTTTGCAACCCAGAACTGGTCTAGCACATTTTGGCCAATAAGCCACCGGGTAGCCGCCTTAAGGCCTTTCTATATTAAGAGTAGTGTATTATAGTTTTCTGTACTAGCTACTAAGAGTATTACTTCTTAGCCAGTGCGTAAGGGGCATAACAATATTACGTATTTTGGTATTTGTCTTAGCCAGCTATATTTGCACCTTAGGCTACCTACTAGGACACCTACCCAGTAAAGCTAATCTTTTAGTCCTATTATTCCTGTCCTTAAGAGTGTTGCTATTGTATTTTCTGCCTTTATTAGGCCCTCTTGAAGCCCTTAGGTATTTACCTCCTATAGCATTACCTATACTACGGCTTGGGTTTCCCTTGCCTAAGCCTACCTCTATACCTTCGACTCCTATTCATCTCTCTAGCGTCGGTCCAACCAGTATTATATTGCGGTAGATAGTTTTCTAGTACTCTTTTATACTCTACTTTAGCTCCTTTCTCTCCCTTACTATTGTCTTTGCTGGCCTTTTACGCGTCTCCCTTTCTCCTCTATATAGGCCTAGGCCCTAGTGCCGTACCATTCTTCTTCTACTTTCTCCACCTGTTTTCCTAATATATCTTCTCTACTTTGGGGTTATTGGTTTCTTCTCCTATAGGGCACCCTAGGGTCCCTCTATAGTTTGTTTAGGCGTGTCTTAATATACTTTATAATATTAGAGTTGCGTTTCTTTTACACCCTTTACATTACATCGGCTTCAATATATAGTTATAGGGGGGGAATATTAGCTTCCTTCTTAAGCAGTGCTGTAGCCGTTTGCTTATACCCGCCTATTATACTCCTAAGGCAGGCTGTTTAGACCTTTTAGAGTGGTTTAAGGAGTAATTTAGGGGGGCCTTTCTCAGTTTCTCCAGTGGCCCAAATGCTAGATCCATACGTCATGGTTAGCCGGACAACTGCTATATATAGTAGGCATAACCTCTAGAAGCATGGACCCCATATAGAATTAACGATCCTAGACATAGCGATATACTATACTTGGCCCTTACGGGCCGCTTACGCCATATATACGCTCCACTGGAGCTTACTATCTACCCACACTCCTAATACCCTTAGGCCTTGAACCGGTTGACCCCCAAAGCCTTAAATATAGATTGTATGCTAAAAATCTGCAGATTAGTTACATTTTCTTATAAAATAGATTAGCTAGTATTTCTCTAGTAAGAATTGGACTCCATGTCGTCTTACCCATTCTATATAGGTGTTATAGGCTTTCTCTAGTATCCTACAGTTCTCTACGGCTGTTGGCCTATATATAATTAGGTTTATGTTATTAATAAAGCCTATCCCCTAGGTCGCCCCTTCCTTAAAGGTATCAAGCAGGTTACTTACAAAGAAGAGGAAGAGTATAGGCGACAGAGATAATCCTTATAGTATTCCTATTATAACTGCAATAGGGGGGCTTTGGTATCCGCTAAAAACCAGTAATGTTTCTTTCTAGCCTATAAATTCTTAAATAAACTAAATAATCTATTCTAGGAAGCCCTTTGCCCTAAGGATATATAGGAGACGCTTATAGGGTATATTATTATAGGCGCCGCTAATATCTAGGCTAAGCATTAATACTATAAAGTCCTTTCGCATAGCCCATGCAGTTTTAATGGTAGTAGCAAGTAGTGTAAGTGCTAATAGCGTTAAGCGATTCTTTCTTACCCCTATTTAGCTTTATAGTAGTAGGGTGTGTTCCTCTACCGTATCTACTATATGGTCCACTATAACCTTTTCTAAAATCTTGCTTAGGGTGTTTTCTAAGGCAATAGGGCGGTAGCTTTCTGGGATTAAGTAGTCTGCTTTACCTTCTTTTTATAAAACAACCGTCGTCATAGATCTTTTAAGTCGCAGGTAGTAGCCTATTGCAAAGCATACTCTGGCTACGTCTGCAAGCCAAGGTGCTATAAGTGGTCCACAGGTCTTTAGGGCTTTATTTAGGATCCCATCTAGTCCTAGTGCTGTGTTATTTAAGAGGCGGCTAATGGTTCTAGCCATTTCTTCAGTTGTTATATCGCTGTTAACCCTCAAGCAAGTCACCAGTGTTTTACCGGTAATGTCACTAAGGTCTACTGGAGCCGGTTAAGGGAAAAATCTTTCTATAAGGATCTTTGCCTTCTTGTTATTGTTACTTATAGCCTATAGTTCGCCTACTCTTTGTAGGGGTAATAGGTGTGGATCTTTTACTAGGCGTCCCGCCTTTTTCTTTACCCATTTCACTATGGTCCAAAGGCCCTTATTATAGGGGAGACTCGGGTTAGTAGTATATTCGTTTATAAACCATCTCCAGTTATTCCTTGCTTCTTTTCTTAGGGTATTCTTTAGCTGGTTTCTTGTGTCTTTATATTATCTCTTATCCTCAGAATTATAGCTGCTTATGTATTTCCTCCTTGCTCGTCGTTGGCCGGCTACAAGGGCCGCGCACTGTGCGGACCATACGTATCGCGTGTAGGGGCCCAGTTTTGAAATCGGGCAGTGCTCTTTCAGCCCGCTTTTAATTACTGCCTGGATCCTTTCTAGTCTTTAATTAATTTCCTCAGGGGTAGCCAATAAGCCTTGCTTGTTTGGTATTAGGTGGATTTCTTCTAGGTCTTAAAGTTGTTGTTTAATTGTGTTAAGGAAGCTATCTACGTTAAGCTTCCTTGTTGCGTATCTTTTGCCATTTAGTTGCGCCTTAATATCCAGATCTAGTTATATCTGGATAGGGATATGGTCTAAGGTAAGTGCCCATTCTTCTTTAGGGGAGCACCTTTTGAGTCTCTGGTATAGGTTTTCGTCCATAATCGTAAGGTTAATTGTACTTTTGGCAGTGCCCCATTGCCATGTAATTACACCTAGGGGGGTAGCTAGCTTAAGGCCCCCATTATCTATAGCTCTTAGTAGGCACTCTGCCTGTCAATCAGCAGCAATATGGATACCCCCCCACCAATAATATATAAATAATATATTCTTTAACTACCTTAATAACTTCTATATAGCCTACCTGGATAATATTATAATCTACTCTAAAAATAAGTTAGAATATAAGGAGCATATCTATAAAGTCCTATAATGGCTCCATAAGGCCGGTCTCTAGGCCGATATTAGGAAATTGGAATTTAGTGTTAAGCGTATAAAGTACTTAGGTTTTATTATTAGTATAGACAGAATTAAGGCCAACCTAGAGAAAACGGCTATAATTAACTAGTAGATACCCCTACGGACTATAAAGGGGGTGCAATTATTTTTAGGTTTCTGTAACTTCTACTAACGCTTTATTAAGAACTATAGTAGGATTACCTAGCCTTTTAACTGCCTTACTAGGAAGGACTAGCCATTTTACTTTAACGCTATATGTATGCAGGCCTTTAATAAGCTTAAAAAACGGCTGGTATTAGCTCCCCTACTTGCCCACTTTAATCTAGAATAGCCCTTAATACTAGAAACTAATGCCTTAGATAGTGTAATAGCCGGAGATTTCTCCTAGAAGCAACCAGACGGAGAATGGCACCCTATTATATACTATTTGAAGACTATAATAGATACCAAGCTAAACTACTATATCTATAATAAAGAAATGCTGGCCATTATCTCTAGCTTTTAGCACTGGTATGCACAGTTAAAGGGGACCCCTAAGCCTATTAAGGTAGTTTTGGATTATAAGGCCCTAAAATACTTTATAATAACTAAGGCCCTTATAGCCCAGTAGGCACGCTAGGCGGATATCCTATTTTAGTTTAACTTCTTAATTATATATAAACTAGGCACTATAAACCGTGCGGATGCTCTTATAAGGCATAAACAGGACCTAGGTAACCAGGCGGCTGTAAAGATCTTATTACAGACCTAGATACTACTATAACTAGAGTACCTTAACCCCTAGATATAGGCAGAATAAAATACAGACCCTTTAGACGCTGAGATATATCCTATTAACTCCACGGAACTTAACCTTATTAATAAACTGCTATAGGCAAACTATACGGCCCCCTCTCTATAGGAGTACCGTAAAAAGGCAAAGAACGTTGCCAGCCTATAGTCCCTTAAAAATGGACTACTTAAGCACTAGGAATGGCTAGTAGTAGCTAAGGAACAGAACTTACAGACTAGCTTATTACTAAAGCTTATACCTAGGTCTCTACGGCCTACCCTAGAAAGAATAAGACCTATAAAATTATTAGTAACCGATACTACTAGCCCAAAATGGTTATAGATATCGACCGCTATATATAGAACTATAACGACTGCTATAGGTCTATAATTCCATGGGACAAGACCCTAGGACTATTAAAGCCACTCCTAATACCAGAACGCCTCTGGCAGTATATTTCTATGGACTTTTATAAGCTGCCTATAGACCGTGACGGATATAATATGGTAATAATCCTAGTTAACCGTTTTAGCAAGCGCCTGTTCTTAATCCCCTATTATAAGGATATTGATGCTAAGGAGGTAGCCTAACTATACATCCATTATGTCTACTAAATCTATAGACTACTAGATACTATTATATCTAATTATAGGCTGTAGTTTATATTGGCCTTCTAGAATAAGTTTACTTAGATTCTTAGCATTAAGCTAAAGCTTTCTATAGTATACCACCTCTAGATAGATGGTTAAATAGAGATTATAAATTAATACTTAGACTAGAGGCTCTGGCCCTTTATTAACTACTTTTAGAATAACTAGGGCGAACTACTACCCCTAATAGACTACGCCTAGGTAATCCTACCCTATAACTCTACGGGATTTGCACCTATTTAGCTAGAAATAGGATACTTACCCTATATAAGCTTTGACTGGGAAAGACCAGAGGGGCTATAGACTGTACGCGAAAGACTGTCTTATAAGGAAGCCTGGTAATACGCCAAACGCTTAAAAGAAGCCTAAATAGTAGCCTATATAAATCTAGAAAAGGCCTAAAGATTAATAAAACAGCAGGCAAATAAGCACAGGCGTAAGCCTAACTTTACTATAGATAATAGGGTCTAGGTTATAATAAAAAACTAGAAGATAGAACGGCCTAGCTGCAAACTAGACTATAAAATAGTAGGACCGTATAAGATCCTTAATAAAGAAGGTAACCTATATAAGGTTAAGCTCCCAGACTTAATTAAAGTCTACCCTATCTTTTTACCGGATAAGCTATGGAAGGCTATAAATAACCTACTACCTAGATAAAAGAATAAGCCTTCCCTACCAATTTAAGTTAATAGCGATAATAAATGGGAAGTTAATAAAATACTAGCCTATAAACTAGTATAAGGAATGCTAAAATACTGTGTCTAATGGAAAGGTTATAATCTAGACCTAACCTAGTACCCTACTTAGAACTTTATAGGTTACCCCTAGAAGCTTAAAGAGTTCTATAACTAATACCCTAATAAGCCAGGACCCCTAAAGTATCTAGATAAATAGATAGAGTACTAGTATAGCGAAGATAATAGGCTACCTGTTAAGCACATAGATAAGAACACCCTATAGACATAATATGGACATACAGAGCCTAAGGGCAGGCTTTTTTAGAGGGGGGGTAATATTATGGCGCTGGTGGAAAAAGGTGGATCTTAGCAGATGTAGATTATGGTAGATGCGAGTTACGTGGCTTAAGGACCGCATAAAATATCAAGCGGCGCTGCTATTCTTCTCCTTCCTTTCTCTAGCTTTGGATCCTCGTTTATAGACTACCAATTATACAGGCTTGCGCGTCCCTCCTGCCGTACTCGTGCCTCAATTGACTGAGTTGCTAACAACAAATGTCTATTAAGTTATTGTCTTAGCCTAAGCACCTTAACGCTATAGATATTAACATAGGGACCCTAGAATACGCTCTACTAGGGTCCCCTAAATAAGAATAATGTATTAAGCTAGGCCTCTGCTTTAAATGCGGAAGCAAGGATTATATCTTAAGATACTGCTCCATCCCTATGCCCTAACACAATTTATAAACGGCTAACACTAATAACCGTTTATTATATCAATCCTCCAGTTACCGCCCTTAATCTTTACCTAGTTTTAGCCCTATATTTAATAAGCACTACTCATAAGGATAAAGTTATAACTAATATTCTAGAGGAACCCCTTCCTGCTTGCTACTAAAAGGTATATCTTAGAGTTAAGTCGCTCTCTAGGACAGCTATGTTATAAGATCTTATTAAATATATTAGATGTAGCAAACCCTAACTCTTAGGATTATAGTATAACTATTAACTACTATCTTTAGCAGAAAGGTTAATAGGTTAACACTTAAGTCTTAATTAATATAGGAGCTAGCGGCATAGGATTTATTAATAAGATCTTTATATAAGACAATAGGTTTACCCTAACACCCCTTAACCAGCATATTAACGTATTTAGATTTAATGGCAAACACACTGTCTTAGGCCGTATTACTTATATAGCGGCCCTATAACTCTAATACCTAAACTATAAAGAATTAATTAAGCTCTTTATAACTACCTTAGGTTACCTAGTAATCCTTAAACAGCCCTAGATAAAGCTATATAAGGTAACTATTAATTAGGATAACCTTAAGCTTCTATTTACCGCCTCCTATTATAAGCAGAAGTGCCTTATAACTTGCTACTTAGACCCTAAACTAAAATCTGAAAAATCCACTAAGATCTACCAGTCTAAAATTTCCACTAACATCCACCCTATACCTAAGAATTTTACTAAATTCCGCTAACCTAAGAATTCTACTAAATTCCACTAATATAAGATTTCTACTAACGTCTACTAAGACCCCAAAAATTATATTAAACTATACGAACTGATTCTAACTGCTACACTGCCCTAAACTAAGCAGAAGTCCAAGCTTAATATATAAAGGTACTAGAAGAACTGGTACTCTACTATAAAAAGGATACTTAAAGAACCCAAACCTAAATCTAATATTAACTCTATACTTAATACTAAACTTAAACCTAAATAAGAAACTGTATAAGAAACTAAGGATGATTTAAGCTTACTTAATACCTTAGATATTTATATAATTGGAACTACTCTGTTAGCATAACTCGCCAGAAAACCAAAATATATAATCTTCGCTATTATAATAGCTGATATTAAAAAGGCCTTAATACTAAAGAAGCACACTAACCCTGCTATAAAAGTACTAGTATGCCACTATAAGCACCTAGAGGTATTTTTATAAAAGGAAGCCGATAAGTTAGTAGAATACCAACTATATAACTACAAGGTTATACTTAAAGAAGGAAAATAGCTAGGATTTAGACCCCTATACGGAATATCCTAAAATAAACTTAAAGTACTATAAAAGTACTTGGACAAGTGCCTAAGTAAAGGATTTATTAGAGCAAGCTCTTCACCTATAGCTATACCTATAATCTTTATTAAGAAACCTGGTGGCGGTTTACACTTCTATATAAACTACCGAGCTCTTAACACTATTACTATTAAAAATTAGTACCCGCTCCTATTAATTTAAAAGACACTAAACTAATTAAGTAAGGCTCGCTACTATATAAAACTTAACCTTATCTATATATTTAACCGCCTTTATATTATAAAAGGAGATAAATGGCTTACCGCATTCCGTACTAGATACGGACTATTTAAATAGTTAATAACCCTATTTAGCCTTATAAATGCCCTAAGTTTGTTTTAATACTTTATAAATAATACCTTATAACCTTATCTAGACGTTTTATATACTGCTTATATTAATAATATCCTAGTATATAGCAATAACCTAACTAAATATAAGAAATACGTTAACCTTGTCCTAGAAGCCCTATATAGAGCTGGCTTATAATTAGATATAGATAAGTACAAATTCCATAAAATAGAAGTCCTGTACCTTAGACTTATTATTTTTATAAATAGTATATAAATAGACCTAAAGAAGATTAAAGTAATTATAAACTGGTAAGAACCTAAAAACGTTAAGGACATAAAAGCCTTTATAGGATTTACTAACTTTTACTAATAGTTTATTAATAACTTCTCCGTCCTAGTCTTACCCCTTATAGCTTTAACCCAAAAGGATAAAACCTTTATCTTTAATAAGGAATATAAGAAGGCCTTTACCTATCTAAAAGTTATATTCACTACCGCACCTATACTTTAATACTTTAACCTAAACTAAAAGAGTGTTATAGAAGCTAATTTATCTAACTACATTACTAGAGGCATTTTGTCTTAGTATAATAAGGAAGGGGTACTATACCCTATAGCATACTTCTTAAAACAACTAAGTCTAGCTAAATATAACTATAAGATCTATAATAAGGAATTATTAGCTATTATTAGATATTTTAAATAATAGCGACCTAAACTAGAAGGCTCCAGATTTCTAATTAAGGTTCTTAGTAACTATAAAAACCTATAATACTTCACAACCATAAAATAGCTAAGCTACTATTAAGCCCACTGGTTAGAATATCTGTCCCGTTTCTAATTCTCTATTATATACCGCCTAGGTGCTTAAGGCTAGAAGCCTAATACCCTAACCTAACGTTTATAAGATATACCAGTATAAAAAGAAGCATATACCTACTATAATTAAACCCTACTTTACCCTAAGCTATTTAACCCTCCTATTAAAGACGTTATAATGCACGTCCTTAAAATAACTAATTAATTAATTAAATAGATAATAGTTAATAAATACCCAAATAACAAGTTTATCTAAGAAATGCTTAAGCTAATTTAAGACGGCGTTAGACGCTTTAAAAGGATCTCTTTAAGTAAATATAAAGCTTATGGAGACCGCTTATACTACTAGAACCGTCTAGTTATACCTAACTATAATAAACTTAAGCTTAAGCTCCTTAAACATGCATATAATTTACTAGCAGCCGGCTACCTAGGCTAAGGAAAAACCCTAGAACTCCTCTAACAAGAGTACTATTGGCCGAATATACATAATATAATAAAAAGGTATGTCTTTAGCTGCTATACTTACTAATAAGCTAAAGCCTTATATAAGACGTATAATGGCTTTCTAAAGCCACTATCTATTCCAGACTAAAGATAGAAGGATATCTTAATTAACTTTATTGTTAAGCTCCCCGTAAGTAAAGGATGTATAAATATTATAGTAGTTATAGACCAACTATCTAAGATAAAACACTTAATTGCCTGCCCTAATATATTAGCACTTACCATTACCCAATTGTTCCTAGATTATATATAGAAACTCCACAAACTTCCTAAAATAATTATCTCCAATAAAGGTAGACAGTTTATCTCTATATTTTAGAAAGAACTAACTACCTAACTCTATATTAAAGCACTATTATCTATAGCATACCACCTAGAAACGGACGGTTAAATAGGATATATAAATACTATAATAGAACAGTATATTTGGATATACATATCGTATTTATAGGACAACTGGATAGACTGGCTTATATTTACTAAATTTACTGCAAATAACTCTATCTTAGAAACCATAAAGGTCTCCCCATTCCTAGCCAACTACGGCCAGCACCCGTAAATAGGTTTTAAACCCTTTAGTAATATCCCTTACCCTACTTATTATGCCTTATAGATTGCAGAAGCAAATAAATTTATAAAGAAGATAGAAGAACTATAAGAGTTTCTTACTAATAAAATAATATAGGCCCAATCTGTCTATAAAGCCGCAGTAAAGAAGAACTAAACCCTAGTACTAGCCTACCAAATTAGCAACTTTATTTGGCTAGATATAAGAAATCTAAACACAAAACGACCTACTAAGAAACTTAATTAAAAGAACGCTGGCCCTTATAAGGTTAAGAGAGTTATCTCTCCTTATGCCTACTAACTGAAGCTCCCTAATACGGTTAAAATCCACCCTATATTCTATACGTCAGTCCTCTATCCTGCCGCCCCTATATTAGACACCCTGCTTAGATAGATCTAAGACCCTCCCCTACTAGTTAAAGTAGATAGTAAGGACGAGTACCTTATTAAAAGAATTAATAACATTAAGTATAATAAACAAAAACGCTAATATATATACCTTATGAAATAGAGAGGCTTTTATAAGCCTATATGGGAACCTATTAACTCTATAGGACTTATATAAGCCGCAGAAGACTTTTATAAACTCTACCTAGAACTACTATAGCCCCATCTTATAGAAGCTTGAGTTTAAAGGGGGGGTACTGTTATAGGACACCTCTGTGACACCTTATACACGTCCACCTGTTTCTACTAACGTAGCAAGAAGAGACTAACCGCGAGACGGCAACCCAATAGCAATTTGCTGGCAATCTACGGCAATCTAACGGCAATCTGCCGCATTCTGCTATATTCTGCTAAAGTCCACTAAATTCTGCTAAGTTCTGCTAGGACTGCTCTTTAAATTCTATTCTACTCTGTATACGTATTAACCAAGTAACTAAACTAACGATATATACCCTTTCTTCCCGTTTCCTTACCTTCTCTCCTTACGCAACGTCTTAACCTTATTATACATTTTATGTACATAGCCCAATAATATCTACTTCGCTATATATTATCACCGCTTGTGCTTGCTCTGTCACAAAGTAAGTAATATTGGATGGAGACTTTGCTGTGGCTTAGTAGGTAGGCGGTACTGTCACGGCACTGACCTAACGCGTTGCTATGGCTACGCGTATGCATAAGCACGGACCTGACCCCTGAGCAACACGTATATATACCTGCCTCGTCTCCTGTACATAGATCCTCACACGACATCGTTTATCAATGATACACAGTCACAGTTACCTCGTTGACCCTCTGCACGTACTGTGACAGTATATCGTGTCATCTCTTACGCCCCTGGTAGGGCTTGTTTCTACCTCCGTTCCAAAGCTTCGTTTCCAAAGCTACGACCCTACCCTGGGCGGGATTCTTATCCTCGCACTCTACAACAATACCAACCTAGTAAAATCTCTGCACGTTAAATTAATTCGAGCTAATATTCTCCGTCTCCGTCTCTGTCTCCGTCTCCGAGTCTGTTTCTAGCCATGCTACTGCTTCACGTCCCAAGTTCTTAGGCCAGCTGCAGGGAGTTCACCCTATGGGCTATATTCCTCGTGTCCTAATTACAGTGTAAGCCTATAGGTTACCGATCTCTCCGTCTTATATAATAGGCCCTAGAGTTCTCCGTTTCTAGCTATGCTTCTGCTTTATATCCCAAGTTTCCTAGGCCGGCTATAGGGAGTATACCCTACGGGCTACGTTCCTCGTGTCTTAATTACAGTGTAAGACTATAGATTGCCGATCTCTTCCCTCCGTATCTCTATCTCAGTCTACCCTTGCCTCATATCTTAGTCAAAGATCTATACTACCTCGAGTTCACCGCGACAAGAATCTACGTCTTAACCTCAATCTCCGTACTCCGAGCCTTTCAAGTCTATACCTTAACCTTGATCTCCGCAACCCCGAGCCATTCGAGAGTTAATATCCGCAATACGCCCCGCGGTTACATTTTTTTTCTTCATCTCCTCCGTTTTCCATATTAGTTTCGCTCCTTCACCTTAGCTTTATATTATATCTAGCACTCGAGACGAGTGCTAGCGGAAAGCGATATAGTAGGGATATAGGTAGGAGGGTCTAAGGACTGTAAGGACAAGGACCTTTAAGGACTGGAAGAACGAGGACTGTGAGGACTGGAAGGACAAGGATATATATATCTGTTTTTTTTTTTACTTCTATATTTTTACTGCCGTTACTTGGCTCACAGAAGCTCGCCTTAGGAAGGGGGATATACTGTTACGGCACTAACCTAACGCGTTGTTATGGCTACGCGTATGTATAAGCACGGACCTAACCCCTAAGCAACACGTATATATACCTACCTCGTCTCCTGTATATAGATCCTCACACGACATCGTTTGTCAATAATATATAGTCACAGTTACCTCGTTGACCCTCTGCACGTACTGTGATAGGTACTAAAGTAAATAGCTAAGGATCTCTCCTATATAGGTAGCGAAAAGGTATATAGTTAATTATCTTATAGTATATGCGATTAATTAAGGCTGTAATAACTAGGTAAGCCGCTGCCTATTATAAGGTTCCTATAAATCGCTTTATGGTATAAAGCTTATTCTTTATAAAGCTGTTAACCTGCTCTATAAGGCCTTATACTTACTAGTATTATAGGCAGCTATTAATAATTTTTATTTTATAGCAGTGAAGTAAAATCTAAAAAGCACCTTTAAATTTAATACCGCTATTACTTTACCAAATTTATGGATAAATACTATAATAATATAACTATTATATTACGGCGTTGGCAACTTTCTTAGCAGTCTTATACTTAAGAGAGTAGAAGGCGTAGTATTTACTAAAGTAATCGCGTCTCTATAAAATCTAATTATAGTCGCCATCTAGATCAGACCGTATATTAATTAGATCGCCCTAGATTTAATTAAAATAAGCTAAAGAGACAATAATATTTAGTAGAGGCTTTGTAGTAGAGACAGCCTTTCTATAAGAATATTAGCGACGTATATAATTAAGGCCTTTACTAAAGGTAATATCTATTCCTTACAGACTCGGCAGTAATTAATTAGCCATTTAACTTTAATATATCTTATACTGTAGTACTCTATCACCATTATATAGTATATCTTCTTTTGCCCTAAGTATTCTATATCACTATACTTCTATATAATAATATTATAAATCTCTAGCTTAGGAACCACCTTTAAGGCCTACTTAGTGGCTATTAGGCGCCTTTAGAGGCCTTATAGCTCTTAGTAAACATCTTCCCTTATATACTACCGGCTCTTAGCCTTTAATTTAGCGTTATATTTGGCTTATAAGCGAGCTTTATAATTTAGATCTGTGAGCCAGGATATAAGGTTGTTATATTTATTCTAGAGGACGTATTTTATTAACTTATTCCTAGTTTCTTTTAGATACTTTATAAAGTGTTACAGTACGTGCAGAGGGTCAACGAGGTAACTGTGACTGTGTATTATTAACAAACGATGTCGTGTGAGGATCTATGTATAGGAGACGAGGCAGGTATATATATGTGTTGCTTAGGGGTTAGGTCCGTGCTTATACATACGCGTAGCCATAACAACGCGTTAGGTCAGTGCTGTGATAGTATATTCCCCTTCCTAAGGCGAGCTCCTGTGAGCTAAGTGACAGCAGTAAAAATATAGAAGTAAAAAAAAACAGACACATATATCCTTGTCCTTTTAGTCCTTAAGGGTCTTCGTCCTTCTAGTCCTTAGACCTCCTATATATCTACTATATCCCTCTCCGCTAGCACTTGTTTTGAGTGCTAAACGTAATATAAAGCTAAGGCGAAGGAGCGAAACCAATGTAGAAAACGACAGAGAATTTTTTGTTATAGGTTTAACCGCAGGGTATAGGGCGGATATTAACACTTAAAAGGCTTGGAGTACGGAGATTAAGGTTAAGGCGTAGATTCTTGTCGCGGTAAACTTAAAGTATATCGTTGTCGAAGACGAAGATGGAGAGACGGAGATAGGGACGAGATTGGTAACCTATAGTCTTACACTGTAATTAAGACACGAGGAACATAGCCCGTAGGGTGTACTCCCTGCAGCTAGCCTAGGAAACTCGGACGTGAAGCAATAGCTAGGAACGGACTTGGAGACGGAGAAGAGATCGGTAATCTATAGTCTTACACTGTAATTAAGGCACAAGGAACATAGCCCGCAGGGTGTCTCCCTGCAGCCGGCTTAGAAACTTGGGACGTAAAGCAGTAGCATGGCTAGAAACAGACTTGGAGGACACTATAGTTAAAACACAAGAAATATAGCCCGCAGGGTGTCTCCCTATAGCCAGCTTAGAAACTCGGGACGTGTAGATACAGGGAGGAGGATATTGGCTTGGGAACTCGAATGGATTCGACAGAGATTTTACTAGGTTAGTGTTAACGTAGAACAAAGGTAAGAATCCCGCCCAGGGTAGGGTCGTAGCTTTGGAACGTAGCTTTGGAACGGTGGAAACGAAGCCCTACCAGGGGCGTAAGTGATGACACGACATACTATTACAGTACGTATAGAGGGTTAACGAGGTAACTATAACTGTGTATCATTAACAAATGATATCATGTGAGGATCTATGTATAGGAGACGAGGCAGGTATATATACATGTTGCTTAGGGGTTAGGTCCGTGCTTATGCATACGCGTAGCCATAACAACGCGTCAGGTCAGTGCCGTGACATAAAGGTAGAAATAGTCTAGAAGGTATTATAGTATTTAGTTAAGAAAGAAGGTAAGGTAGTTATATTAGAGGTAGGTACGTAGTTAGGCGTAGAGGCTAATATCGCTGTTACTAGTATTATATTTAACTCGGGAATTAAGTTAAATATATATTTAGAACTTATAGAGAAGACCTATATATTATTAAGGATCTAATTAAGTTATAGATAAGGTGGTAGTTAAGGAGCGATTAATATTTTTTTTTTAAAGTTTGTTAAAGTCCATATAATAAGCCTAATTAGGCGATTTTTAAGCAAAATTAATACTGTAAGGGGGCTCATAAGAGCTCTCCAAAATGTCTTACACTTAATTGCGAAATATTATTTAACTACCAAATATATACTTATTAAGTAGATATTTTGGCGACGTTATATAGGCGTTATAGGCGTATTTTGGGGCTTCTATAGGCTGTTATAGGACACCTCTATGACATCTTATCTATATCTACCTGTTTCTACTAACGTAGCAATAAGAGACTACTCGCGAGACGGCAACCTAATAGCAATTTGCTGACAATCTACGGCAATCTAATGGCAATCTGCCGCATTCTACTATATTCTGCTAAAGTCTACCAAGTTCTACCAAGTTCTACTAGGACTACTTCTTAAATCCTATTCTACTCTATATATATATTAACTAAGCAACTAAACTAATAATATATACCCTTTCTCCCCGTTTCCTTACCTTCTCTCCTTATACAACGTCTTAACTTTATTACGTAGTTTATATATATAGCTTAATAATATATACTTTGCTATATATTATTACCGCTTATACTTGCTCTATAATACTATATTGCATTAAAACCTTAAAAACCTATACTCTGTCCCGCCCTATTTAAAATATAGAATAACCTTAAAGCCCTTATAATAACCCCTAATATTATATCCGCACTTTAGGAACAATTAGTAAATATATAAAAATCCTTTATAGACGCCCTTGCATAAAACTAAGCTGCTATAGCTTAACAGTAAGCTAAACAAGAAGTATGGCACTAGAAAATAATTAAGGCCCTCTAAAAAGAAATCCGCACCCTTAAGACGCCTACGCTAAGCCCTTAAGACTAATCGCTATTACTAGAAGCTAATATACGGAACGCAAGCCCTAAACTAATAATAGTTATCCCACTGGTAGAACCAAATACTGTATTATAACAATCTAAAAAACCACTAGACCCTCTAGTATTTACTAGCAAATAATAAGAGCTTTAGTTATTCTTAAGCTGGCTTAAAAATAAGCTAACTAACTCTACTACGTCCTAAGTTAACTAGGAGGGGACGTAGCTAACCTTATTAAACCTCTTTAGCCAAACTTAGTATAAAGCCTAGTTGTACTTCTTAAAGCTATATATAGTGACCTAAACCGCTAAGCTACCGCTTAGAGAAAGATAAACCATATAACTTAAGAAAAGAAAGGTTTCCTAGTATACTTCTCCAAATTTAATTGTTATGTAAAGGAAATGGTCTAAAATGACTCCGCACTAATTAATAGCCTTATTAAATCTCTAAGCCCTAAACTAAAAACCTCCCTAATTAATATAGACCTACTAGGAGCTCTTAACGCCTGCGCAAACGTTATTAATAAATAGTATAATAATATACTACGCCTAATACCAAAGTCTGCTCCTTAATATAATATAACAACCCTATAAATGTCTACTAAGTTATTATTCTAGCCTAAGCACCCTAACGCCATGGATATTAATACTGGGACCCTAGGATATATTCCACTAAGGTCCTCTAAATAGGAATAACGCACTAAGCTAGGCCTCTGCTTTAAATATAGAAATAGCTCCTACCTTTCTAACTACTGCTTCGCCCCCTTCTAAAAAGATCTATAAATAGTTAACACTAATAACTATTTACTATACTAATCTTCTAGCTACCAACCCCAATCCTTATCTAGCTCTAACTCTATATTTAGTAAGCACTACTTATAAGGATAAAGTTATAACCGATATTCTATAGGAACCCCTTCCCGCTTACTATTAAAAGGTATATTTTAGAGTTAAGTTGCTCTCTAGGACAGCTATATTATAGGATCTCGTTAAATGTATTAGATGTAGTAAACACTAACTTTTAGGATTATAGTACAACCGTTAACTGCCGTCTTTAGTAGAAAGGTTAATAGGCTAACGCTTAAGTCCTAATTAATATAGGAGCTAGCAGTATAGGGCTTATTAACAAGATCTTTGTGTAAGATAATAGGTTTACCCTAACACCCCCTAACTAGCATATTAACGTATTTAGATTTAATGGCAAACTCACTATCTTAGGCCGTATTACTTATATAGCGGCCCTATAACTCTAATACCTAAACTATAAAGAATTAATTAAGCTCTTTATAACTACCCTAGGTCACCTAGTAATCCTTAAATAACCCTAGATAAAGCTATACAAGGTAACTATTAATTAGGACAACCTTAAGCTTCTATTTACCGCCTTCCGTTATAAGCAGAAGTGCCTTATAACTTATTGCTTAGACCCTAAACTAAAATTTAAAATTTCTACTAATGTCCACCCTATACCTAAAAAGTCTACCTAATTTTACTAATATAAGAATTCTACTAAATTCCACTAACCTAATAATTCCACCAAATTCCACTAATATAAGATTTCTACTAACGTCCACTAAAAACCTAAAAATTATACTAAACTATATAAACCGATTCTAACCGCTATACTGCCCTAAACTAAGTAGAAGTCTAAGCTTAAAATATAAAGGTACCAGAAGAACTGGTATTCTACTATAAAAAGGATACTTAAAGAACCTAAACCTAAATCTAATACTAACTCTATATTTAATACTAAACCTAAACCCAAATAAGAAACTGTATAAGAAACTAAGGATAATCTAAGCTCGCTTAATACCTTAGATATCTATATAATTGGAGCTACCCTATTAGTATAACTTGCTAGGAAACTAGAATATACAATCTTTACTATTATAATGGCCGATATTAAGAAGGCCTTAGTACTAAAGAAGCACACTAACCCTACTATAAAAGTACTAGTATGCTACTATAAGCACCTAGAGGTATTCTTATAAAAGGAAGCCGATAAGCTAGTAGAATACTAACTATATAACTATAAGATTATACTTAAAGAAGGAAAACAGCTAGGATTTAGACCCTTATATAGAATGTCCTAAAACAAACTTAAGTACTATAAAAATACTTGGATGAGCACCTAAGTAAAGGATTTATTAGAGTAAGCTCTTCGCCTATAGCTATACCTATAATCTTCGTTAAGAAACCTAGTGGCGGTCTACGCTTCTATATAGACTACTAAGCTCTTAACGCTATTATTATTAAGAATTAGTACCCGCTCCCGTTAATTTAAGAGACACTAAACTAATTAAGTAAGGCTTGCTACTATATAAAACTTGACCTTATTTATATATTTAACCGCCTCCGTATTGCAAAAGGAGATAAATGGCTTACTACATTCTATACTAAATATAGACTATTTAAATACTTAATAATCCTATTTGGCCTCGTAAATGCCCTAAGTTCGTTTTAATACTTTATAAATAATACCCTACAACCTTATCTGGACGTTTTCTGTACTGATTATATTAATAATATCCTAGTATATAGCAATAACCTAACTAAATATAAGAAACACGTTAACCTTGTCCTAAAGGCCCTATATAGAGCTAGCTTATAATTAGATATAAATAAATGCAAATTCTATAAAACAGAAGCCCTGTACCTTAGACTTATTATTTCTATAGACGGTATATAAATAGACCTAAAGAAGATTAAAGTAATTATAAACTGGTAAGAATCTAAGAACGTTAAGGATATAAGAGCCTTTATAGAATTTGCTAACTTCTATTAATAGTTTATTAATAACTTCTTTGCCCTAGTCTTACCCCTTATAGCTCTAACCTAAAAGGATAAAACCTTTATCTTTAATAAGGAATATAAGAAGGCCTTTACCTATCTAAAAGTTATATTTACTACCGCACCTATACTTTAACACTTTAACCTAAACTAAAAGAGTGTTATAGAAGCTGACTTATCTAACTACGTTACTAGAGGCATTCTGTCTTAGTATAATAAGGAAGGGGTACTGCACCCTATAGTATACTTCTTAAAATAACCAAGTCTAGCTAAATATAACTATGAGATCTATAATAAGGAATTATTGGCTATTATTAGATATTTTAAACAATGGCGACCCAAACTAGAAGGCTCCAGATTTCTAATTAAGGTTCTTAGCAACTATAAGAACCTATAATACTTTATAACTATAAAATAGCTAAGCTATTATTAAGCCCGCTAATTAAAATATCTATCCCATCTCTAATTCTCTATTATATACTACCTAGGCGCTTAAGGCTAGAAGCCTAATACCCTATGTAACCGACTACGGTACCCTGCCAAACCACCACTGTTTTGCCTGCGTATTGCCTACGTATTATCTGCGTATCGACTACGTATCACTTACGTATCACGCTGTTTCAGTTACGTATTAGTTTCCCCTTTTATTTATTTCCATACCTTCCTCGTGTATATAGAGAGGCTCTAGAGCTACATTTTACAATCGAGTCGCTTACTCAATTTACCTATACTATACTGTTACACCCTAACCTAATGTTTATAAGACATACCAGTATAGGAAGAAGCGCGTACCTACTATAATTAAACCCTACTTCGTCCTAAGCTATTTAACCCTCCTATTAAAGATATTATAATATACGTCCTTAAAACAACTGATTAATTAATTAAATAGATAATAGTTAATAAATACCTAAATAACGAGTTTATCTAAGAAACGCTTAAGCTAATTTAAGACGGCGTTAGACGCTCTAAAAGGATTTCTCTAAGTAAATATAAAGCTTATAGAGACCGCTTACACCACTAAAACCGTCTAGTTATACCTAACTATAATAAACTTAAGCTTAAGCTCCTTAAATATGCATATAATCTACTAGTAGCCGGCTACCTAGGCTAAGCAAAAACCCTAGAACTCCTCTAATAAGAGTACTATTAGCTAAATATATATAATATAATAAGAAGGTACGTCTCTAGCTGCTATATTTACTAATAGGCCAAAGCCTTATATAAGATATATAACGGCTTTTTAAAGCCACTACCTATTCCAGACTAAAAATGGAAGGATATCTTAATTAACTTTATTATTGAGCTCCCCGCAAGTAAAGGGTGTATAAATATTATAGTAGTTATAGACCAACTATCTAAGATAAAACACTTAATCGCCTACCCTAATATATTAGTACCTATTATTGCCCAATTATTCCTAGATTATATATAGAAACTCTACGGACTTCCTAAAACGATTATCTCTAATAGAGGTAGATAGTATATCTCTATATTTTAGAAAGAATTAACTACCTAACTCCGCATTAAAGCACTATTGTCTATAGCATACTACCTAGAAATGGATGGTTAAATAGAATGTGTAAATGCTATAATAGAATAGTATATTTGGATATATATGTCGTATTTATAGGACGACTAGATAGACTGGCTTATATTTACTAAGTTTACTATAAAGGTCTCCCCATTCCTGGCTAACTATAGCTAGCACCTATAAATGGGGTTTAAACCCTTTAGTAATGTCCCTTACCCCACTTATTATGCCTTATAGATTATAGAAGCAAATAAATTTGTAAAGAAAATGGAAGAACTATAAGAGTTTCTTACTAACAAAATAATATAGGCCCAATCTATCTATAAAGCCGCAGTAAATAAGAACCGAACCCTAGTACTAACCTACTAAATTAGCGACTTCGTCTAGCTAGATATAAGAAATCTAAACATAAAATAACCTACTAAGAAACTTAATTGGAAGAACGCTGGCCCTTATAAGGTTGAGAGAGTTATCTCTCCTTATACCTATTAACTAAAGCTCCCTAATACGGTTAAAATCCACCCTATATTCTATACGTTAGTCCTCTACCCTACTGCCCCTATATTAGACGCCCTACCTGGACAGATCTAGGACCCTTCCCTACTAGTTAAAGTAGATAGTAAGGATAAGTACCTTATTAAAAGAATTGACGATATTAAGTATAATAAACAAAAACGCTAATATATATACCTTATAAAATAGAGAGGCTTTTATAAGCCTATATAGGAACCTATTAACTCTATAGGACTTATACAAGCCATAGAAGACTTTTATAAACTCTACCCAAAACTACTATAGCCCTATCTCGTAGAAGCTTAAGTTTAAGGAGGGGGTACTGTTATAGGATATCTCTATAATACCTTATATACGTCTACCTGTTTCCACTAATGTAGCAATAAGAGATTAACCGCAAGATGGTAACCCAATAGCAATTTGCTGGCAATCTATAGCAATCTAATAACAATCTGCCGTATTTTACTATATTCTGCCAAAGTCCACTAAATTCTGCTAAGTTCTGCTAGGACTACTCCTTAAGTCCTATTTTACTCTATATATATATTAACCAAGCAACCAAACTAACAATATATACCCTTTCTCCCCGTTTCCTTACCTTCTCTCCTTACACAACGTCTTAACTTTATTACGCAGTTTATGTATATAGCTTAATAATATCTACTTTGCTATATATTATCACTGCTTGTACTCGCTCCGTAATATAGGCCTTATATAATAAATATTTACCAATAAAATCTAAAGGTAAAAAATTAAGTATATGACGCAACTATTTTAAATGGCTTTACAATTAGCGGTATAGATATAGCGTTAGTGGGCCTTAACTAGGCTATATTACCTTATAATTAGTCTAATCTTTAAAAAATCTATTCCTATTACAGGACTACCCTTATAATACCTTGTATATAACTACCCGTTTCCACCAACTTAGCAATTAAAGACTAATTACGATACTGCAATATCCGCAATATCCAAAATATCTATAACTTCTGCCTCGTGTACTTGTTAACCTAGCAATAAGTAAATAATATATACCCTTTCTTATACTTTCTTACCTTCTTTCCTTATATAACGTCTTAACTTTATTATATAGTTTATATACGTAGCTTAATAATATCTACTTAACTATATATTATCGTCACTTGTACTTACTCTGTAATACTATATTACATTAAACCCTTAAAACCCTATACTCCGCCCTGCCCTATCTAAAATACAAAGCGACCCTAAAGTCCCTATAATAGCCGCTAATATTATATCCATACTCTAAAAACAATTAGCAGATATATAGAAGTCCTTTATAGACGCCCTTACACAAAACTAAGCTGCTATAGCTTAATAGCAAGCTAAACAAGAAGTACGGCACTAGAAAATAATTAAAGCCCTATAAAAAGAAATCCGCACCCTTAAGATGCCTACGCCAATCCCTTAAGACCAAATGTTATTATTAAAAGCCGGTACACAGAACGCAAGCCCTAAACCGGTAATAGTTAACCCCTCTATAGAACCAACTACTGTATTATAATAATTTGAAAAACTACTAGACCCTCTAGTATTTACTAGTAAACAATAAGAGCTTTAGTTATTCTTAAGCTAGCTTAAGAATAAGCTAAATAGTAATACTAACCGTTACCTAATTAAAGCTAACCAACTCTACTATACCCTAAGTTAACTAGGAGGAGATATAGCCAACCTTATTAAACCTTTTTAGCTAAACTTAGTATAAAGCCTAGTTATACTTCTTAAAGCTATATATAGTAACCTAAACCACCAAGCTACTACTTAAAGGAAGATAAACTATATAACTTAAGAAAAGAAAAGTTTCCTAGTATACTTCTTTAAATTTAACTGCTACGCAAAGGAAACAGGCTGGAATGACTCCATACTAATTAACAGCCTTATTAAATCCCTAAGCCCCAAACTAAAAACCTCCCTAGTAGCTATAGACCTACTAAAAGCCCTTAATGCCTACGCAAACATTATTAACAAACGGTATAATAATATACTACGTCTAATACTAAGGCCCGCTCCTTAATATATTACGACAGCCCTATAAGTCCCTATTAAGTCATCCTCTTAACTTAAGCACCCCAACACTATAGATATTAACTTTAGGACCCTAAAGTACGCCTTACTAGGGTCCTTTAAATAAGAACGACGTATTAAGCTAGGCCTTTGCTTTAAGTGTAGAAGTAAGGCCTATATTTTAAAATACTGTTCTATCCTAATGCCCTAAACATATATACAAACAACTAGTATAAGCAGCCGTTTACCGCACCAATTTTCCGATTACCGCCCCTAATCTTTATCTAGCTCCAGCCCCATATTTAATAAATACTACTTATAAGGACGAAGCTATAACTAATATTCTATAGGGACCCCTTCCCGCTTACTACTAAAAGGTATATCCTAGAGTTAAGTCGCTCTTTAGGACAGCTATATTATAGGATCCCGTTAAATATATTAGATATTACAAATCCCAACTCTTAGAATTGTAGTATAACCGTTAACTACTATCTTTAGTAGAAAGGTTAATAGGCTAACGCTTAAATCCTAATCAATATAGGAGCTAGCGGCATAGGATTTATTAATAAGATCTTTGCATAAGATAATAGTTTTACCCTAATACCCCTTAACTGGCATATTAATATATTTAGATTTAATGGAAAACGCACTATCTTAGGCCGTATTACTTATATAGCAGCTCTAAGACTCCAATACCTAGACAACAAAGAATTGATTAAGCTCTTTATAACTACCCTAGGTTACCTAGTAATCCTTAAACAGCCCTAGATAAAGCTATATAAGGTGACTATTAATTAGAATAATCTTAAGCTTTTATTTACTGCCCCCCGTTACAAGTAGAAGTGCCTTATAACTTATTACTTAGACTCTAAACTAAAATCTAGAAAATCTAATAAGATCTACTAGTCTAAAATTTCCACTAATATCTACCTCGCACCTAAGAAATCTACCTAATTCTACCAAACTAGGAATTCTACTAAATTCTACTAAGATAAGATATCTGCCAACGTCTGCCAAGGATCTAAAATATCCACTAACATCCGTTAAGGATCCAAAATATCTACTAAACCCTAAGAGTTAATCCTAAGCACTATACCGCCCTAGACTAAGCAAAGGCTTAAATATATTATATAAGTATACCAGAAGAACTGGTATTCTACTATAAAAAGGATACTTAATAAACCTAAACCTAAATCTAATACTAATTTTATACCTAACACCAACACTAAATAAGAAGCTAAATAAGAAACTATAAACGACTAGTGCTTACTTAACACCTTAGATATCTAAATAATTAGAGTTACTCCACTAGTACGACTTATTAAGAAACCTGAGCATATAATCTTTACTATCATAATAGCCGATATTAAAAAGGCTTTAGCACTAAAGAAGCATACTAACCCTACTATAAAAGTGCTAGTAGATTACTATAAACACCTAAACGTATTTTTATAAAAAGAAGCCAATAAGCTACTAGAACGCCAACTGTATAACTATAAGATTATAATTAAAGAAGGAAAGCATTACGGATTTAGACCCTTATCCCTTCCGCTAGTGGTATCCTATAAGAGGCGGACCGTGCGCGAACACCAGAATCAAAAGTACGCATATGGTCACGTAGCCTTGATCCTATTAATTCTATTAGCCAATTCTTATCGATAACAGTAGGACGAAATACACTAGTGGAAGGGATATGGGATGTTCTAAAACAAACTCTAAGTACTATAGAAGTACTTAGACAAGTACCTAGACAAAGAGTTTATTAAAGCAAGCTCTTTACCTATAGCTGTACTAGTAATCTTTATTAAGAAATCTGGCGGCAGTCCGCGCTTCTATATAGACTACTAAGCTCTTAATACTGTTACTATTAAAAACCGGTACCTAATCCCGTTAATCTAAGAAACACTAAACTAATTAAGTAAAGACTATATTTATACAAAGCTTAATATTATCTATATATTTAACTGCCTCTGTATTATAAAAGGAGATAAATAGCTTACTACATTTCGTACCCGGTATAGATTATTTAAATATTTAGTAATGCCGTTCGGCCTTATAAACGCCCTAAGTTTATTCCAGTACTTTATAAATAATACTCTACGCCCCTACCTGTATATCTTCTATACCGCTTATATTGACGATATCTTAATATATAGCGATAATCTAACTAAACACGTTAAACACGTTAAACTTATTCTAGAAGCTCTACGCGGAGCTAGCCTATAATTAGATATAAATAAATACGAATTCTATAAAACAGAAGTCCTATACCTTAGACTTATTATCTCTATAAATAGCGTATAAATGGACCCTAAGAAAGTTAAAGCAATTATAAACTGGTAAGAACCTGTTACGGGACACCTCTGTGACACCTTATACACGTCCACCTGTTTCTACCGTCTCGACCTCTATGTTAACGACTCAGTTAATTAAGACACATGACGGCAATCTGAGGCAATTTGCTATCACGTGACGGCAATCTACGGCAGTTTGCCGTCCTCTACTATATTCCGCCACATTCCGCCAAGTTCCGCTAGGACTATAACCTGAAGCCTATTCCGCCCTATGTATGTGTTAACCAAGCAACTAAGTTAACGATATATACCCCTTTCCTCCTATTTCCTTACCTTCTTTCCTTACGCAACGTCTTAACTTTATTATGCAGTTTATGTATATAGCTTAATAATATCTACTTTGCTATATATTATTACCGCTTATACTTGCTCTGTAATACTATGTTGCGTTAACCTTATATACCACCCTCTAAAATGCAGAATAACTCTAAAGCCCCCGTAATAGCCGCTAGCATTATATCCGCACTTTAGGAACAATTAGCAGAGATATAGAAGTCCTTTATAGACGCCCTTGCATAGAACTAAGCCACTTTAATTTAGCGGCAAGCTGATTAAAAGGCATGATACCTGTAAATAATTAAGGACCTCTAAGAAGAAGTCCGCACCCTTAAGATGCCTACACTAGGGCTCTAAGACTAAACGCCTTCTTTAGAGATAAATACGCGGGACAAGAGTCCCAAATCTATAGTAACTATTCACCCTAAACTAACTACTGCACTGTAACGATCTGAATAACTACCAGACCCTCTAATATTTACTGGTAAACGATAAGAACTCTAATTATTCCTAAGCCAGCTTAAAAATAAGCTAACTGGTAACGCTAACTGCTACCTAACTAAAGCTAACTGACTTTGCTACGCCCTAAGTTAACTAGGAGAAGACGTAGCTGACCTTATTAAACCCCTTTAACTAAACTTAGTATAAAGCCTAGTTGTACTACTTAAAGCTATATATGGTAACCTGAACTGCTAAGCTACCGCTTAGAGGAAGATAAACTATATAACTTAAGGAATAAGAAGCTTCCTAGTATACTTCTCCGAATTTAACTGTTACGTAAAGGAAACAGGCTGGAATAACTCCACACTAGTTAACAGCCTTATTGAGTCCCTAAGCCCTAAACTAAAAACCTCCCTAATAGGTGTAGACCTACCGGGAGCCCTTAACACCTGCGTAAACGTTATTAATAAACAGTACAATAATATACTACGCCTGACACCAAAGTCCACTCCTTAATATAATACGACAGCTCCGCAAATGTCTGCTAAGTTATTATCTTAGCCTAAGTATCTTAACGCCATAAATATTAACACAGGGACCCTAGGATACGCTCCACTAGGGTCCCCTAAATGAGAATAACGCATTAAGCTAGGCCTTTACTTTAAATACGGAAGCAAGGATTATATCTTAAGATACTGCTCCGTCCCTATGCCTTAACACGACTTATAAACGGCCAATACTAATAACCGTTTACCGTATTAATCCTCTAGTTACTACCCCCAATCTTTATCTAGCTCTAACTCTGCATTTAGTAAGCACCACTTATAAGGATAAAGTTATAACCGACGTTTTATAGGAACCCCTTCCCGCTTACTACTAAAAGGTACGTCTTAGAGTTAAGTTGCTTTTTGGGACAGCTATATTACAGGATCTTATTAAATGCATTAGATGTTGCAAAACCTAACTCTTGGGATTGTAGTATAACTGTTAACTGCCGTCTTTGGCAGAAAGGTTAATAGGCTAACGCTTAAGTCCTAATTAATACAGGAGCTAGCGGCATAGGATTTATTAATAAGATCTTCGCGTAAGATAATAGGTTTACCCTAATACCCCTTAACCGGCATATTAATGTATTTAGATTTAATGGCAAACGTACTATCTTAGGCTGTATTACTTACGTAGTAGCCTTAAGACTCTAATACCTGAACCACAAAGAATTAATTAAACTCTTTATAATTACCCTAGGTTACCTAGTGATCCTTAAACAGCCCTAGATAAAGCTATATAAGGTAACCATTAATTGGGACAACCTTAAGCTTCTATTTACCGCCTCCTGTTATAAGCAGAAGTGCTTTATAACTCGCTGCTTAAGCCCCAAACCAAAGTTTAAAAAATCTACTAGGATCTACTGGTTTAAAATTTCCACCGATATCTACCCTATACCTAAAAAGTCCACCCAATTTCACCAACCCGAGAATTCCACTAAATTCCACTAATATGAGATTTCCACTAATGTCTACTAAGAACCTGGAAATTATACTAGGCCACACAAACTAACTCTAACTACTATACCGCCTTAAACTAAGCAGAAGCCTAAGCCTAAGCTTAGTATATAAAAGTACTAGAAGAACTGGTATTCCACTATAAAAAGGATACTTAAAGAACCCAAACCTAAATCTGACATTAACTCTGTACCTAATACTAAACCTAAACACAAATAAGAAATTATATAAGAGACTAAGGACGATCTAAATTTGCTTAACACCTTAGACATCTATATAATTGGAGCTACCCTATTAGCATAACTTGCTAGGAAACCAGAATATACAATCTTTACTGTTATAATGGCTGATATTGAGAAGGCCTTAGCACTAAAGAAGCATACTGACCCCGCTATAAAAGTACCTATAGAGTACTATAAGTATCTAGATGTATTCTTATGAAAGGAAGCTAATAAGCTACTAGAACGCTGTCTATATAATTATAAGATTATAATTAAAGAAGGAAAATACCCTGGATTTAGACCGCTATATAGAATGTCCTAGAATAAACTCTAGGTACTATAGAAGTACTTAGACAAACATCTAGATAAAGGATTTATTAGAGCAAGTTCTTTACCTATAGCTATACCAGTAATCTTCGTTAAGAAACCTAGTAGTGGTTTGCGCTTTTGCGTAGACTACTAGGCTTTTAATGCTGTTACTATTAAGAACTAATACCTAATCCCGTTAATCTAAGAGACACTAAACTAATTAAGTAAGGCTTACTTCTATATAAAGCTTAATATTATCCACGCATTTAACCGCCTCTATATTGCAAAAGGAGACAAATGGCTTACTACATTTTGTACTTAATACGGGTTATTTAAGTACTTGGCAATGCCATTTGGCCTTATAAACGCCCTAAGTTTATTTTAACACTTTGTAAACAATACCCTACACCTATAACGTGGGTGACAGGGTTTTGACGGTTTCCAACATCAAAACTCTAAGCGAGGGACACGGACAAAGTTTGTATGGGAAAACCTTAAAACCGTCAAAACCCATCAAACGTCAAAACCCTGTCACCCACGTTACCTGGATGTTTTTTGTACTACTTATATTAACAACATCTTAATATATAGCAATAATTTGGCTGAATACTAAAAATATGTTAAACTGGTCCTATAAGCCTTGTGTGGAGCTGGCCTATAATTAGATATAGATAAATGCGAGTTCCATAAAACGGAAGTCCTATATCTTGGACTTATTATTTCTATAGACGGTATATAAATAGACCCTAAGAAAGTTAAAGTAATTATAAACTAGCAAGAACCTAGGAACATTAAGGATGTGCGAGCCTTTATAGGATTTGCCAACTTCTACCAACGGTTTATTGATAACTTCTCCGCCTTGGTTTTACCCCTTATAGCCTTAACCTAAAAGAATAAAGCCTTTATCTTTAATAAAGAATGCAAAAAAGCTTTTACTTACCTAAAAGTTATATTTACTACCGCACCTATGCTCTAATACTTTGATCTAAACTAAATAAGTATTATAGAAGCTAACTTATCCAACTATGTTACTAGAGGCATTCTGTCTTAATATAATAAGGAAGGAGTATTGCACCCTATAGCATACTTTTTAAAATAACTAAGCCTAGCTAAATGTAATTATGAGATCTACAATAAGGAACTATTAGCTATTATTAGATGTTTTAAATAATAATAACCTAAACTAGAAGGCTCTAGATTCCTAATTAAGGTTCTTAGCGACTATAAGAACCTACAATACTTTATAACTATAAAACAGCTAAGCCACCGTTAAGCCCGCTGGTTAGAATATTTATCCTATTTCTAATTCTCTATTACGTACCACCTAGGCGTTTAAGGCTAGAAGCCTAATACCCTAACCTAATATTTATAAGACATGCCAGCATAAGAAGAAGCGCGTGCCTACTGTAATTAAACCCTACTTCGCCCTAAGCTATTTAACCCTACTGTTAAAGACGTTATAATACACGTCCTTAAAATAACTGATTGATTAATTAAATAGATAATAGTTGATAAGTACCCAAACAACGAGTTTATCTAAAAAACGCTTAAGCTAATTTAAGACAGCGTTAAACGCTTAAAAAGGATTTCTCTAAGTAAATGCAAAGCTTATAGAGACTGCTTATACTACTAGAACTATCTAGTTGTACCTAACCACAACGAACTTAAGCTTAAGCTCCTTAAACATGCACATAACCTACTAGTAGCCGGCTACCTAGGTTAAGGAAAAACCCTAGAACTGCTCCAATAAGAATACTACTGGCTGAATATATATAATATAATACAAAGGTACGTCTCTAGCTGCTATACCTGCTAATAAGCCAAAGCTTTATATAAGATGTATAACGGCTTCTGTCACGAAATTCGTAATAGAGGGGTTCATTAATGAAATGGGTTGATTGATTGATGATCTTGTATCGTGTCTTTTTAACCTTAATCTGATGTGTCTTCAGTGACGTGTCTTCATACACGTGACTCGTGCACGTGACCCACGCCTTTAGAGAATACAGATTATCTAACACACCCCCTTAGCTTTAAGCTCTTTAAGGTTAAAGCTAGCCACCTTCTCGTGTCCATTAATAAGTTAATTGAACCGTAATCTTATCTAAATCCTTCCGTCTTGCTCTAATACTGTCCCTTAGGTTCTCTAGTTGCTTCTCCTTATCCAGCTACTCCTTAATATCCACTATCCCAATTATATTAATAAAGCTTTAAAACCTCTGCTTGGGCAGGGCCTTTATAAGTCCATCAGTAATTATCTCCTTTATCGCTGTCTATTAAAATCATACTCGTCTCATTGCGTATTCCAGACGTAGCCAGTGTTAATAGATGTCAACATATTGGAGCTTCGTAATTAGCTTTGCTGTGTCTTCCATAATTAGTTAGAGCGTCTGCGTGTTATCACATTTAATAATTAAGGGCTTGTTCAGGCATAATATCATTACTTTAAACAGCCTGCTAATAAAGATAGCTTCCTTTGCTGTCTGTGATAGGGCTAACAACTCGGCTTCTATGCTTAATATTATCACCGTACCCTACTTATTTGCTCTCCAGGTAATTGGCCCCCTAAATAGCTTTATAATATATCCTTATAAGCTCTTTCTGTCAATAGAGTTGTCCGCAAATAATGCATCGCTAGCACAGATAAATGATTGCGCTTTACCTTTACTATCTCTTCTATCGTCTCGTCCTTTATCGCGTATTCCTTTATCTCTCCCTCTACCGTTTATTCCTTTCTTATCTCCTCTATAGCAGATTGCTCTGCTTCTTGTACTATACAAATACTGGATAACTCTGTCTACTACTTAATAATGCTCTTAGCCTGGGTCCTAGTTAAACCTTGCCAGCCATAATACTGCAAAAGCAATATCTGGACGCGTTATAGTAGCTATATGGAGTACTGAACCTAGTTTTCTCTAATATAGCATTATAGAAGCTGGTAGGGATATAGGACGGACTAATAGGTCTATATTAGGGGACGGACGCATCGGACAGATTATATAGTAATTAGTAGGGAGGAGTTCCAATTCTACTATAGAAGTATCTGGAAGACGCCCTCTAAGATCTATCTTATACTAGTTAGCTATCTTCTTAATATAGGCTTCCTGGGATAGCCACAGGAGCCTCTAGCTATAATTATATATCACATAGATTCCTAGGAACTATTTTAGCTCGCTAAGGGTACTTATTTAGTATTCCTTGCTTAGCTCCTTAATTGCTTCTTAAGCCTTCTTTTTATCTGTCTTTCTATAGCAGAAGACGATATTATTAACATAGAAGAAGATAACTATTTCACCTTTTAGCATAACGCACGGCTTTTAAGGTACCTCTTTAAAGCCCAATTCGTTTAATGAGCTCATAAGATTCTTCTGCTATAATAGTAGTAATTATTATAGTCCGTATAAGGCTTTTCTTAAGCGTAGTACTTTGTCTATCTTTCCTTTATTAAACCCTGGCGGTAGCTTTATATAGACGACCTCGTCAAGATCGCAATAGATAAATGCATTGACTATATCTATCTATGTCGTCTCTAGGTCGAATTTTGCGGTAATTGCCATAAGGGTTTAGAAGGTCATACTAGCTAATATAGTAGCTCTTATAGGTAGGTCTCCTAGGGCCTATTAATTTCCGCATACTACTAAGCATGCCTTATATTTCTGGAGAAATCCATGCTTGTCCGTCTTGTAGACAAATACCTATATTAAGCTAAGGACTTGCTATCCCTTTGCATACTTCTTATCTATTTCTTAAAACGACCTCATTTAATAATAGGATTAGAGGTAAGCTTGTTAAGCCTCTTAAAACTAATCTTAAAGAGGGTGTGTATTGAGGTCCTTAATTAACTAAGGTGGCGGAGGTAAGTTCTTTCTATGTAATTTAACATTACATATTCTGCCTAATTTCAGCTTGCTGTTATTAAGTTAACTATTAAGGTTAAACTTCCTTCCTACTATAAAGGCGCCTTAATAGGCTAAGGTAATCCTTTTAGTAATAAAGTTTTCAAACCTATTATCGCCGGCTTCCTTAAACAAGTCTTTAACCAAGTTGTTAAACACCCCCTAAGTATAAAACCTATCTCCTACTTAGTTAATAGTGTCCTAATTAGTATCTAACTTCATAGAATACTCGACGTAAAAGGCACATGGAGATTCTTTATCTTCTTCTATTAGAGGTGGCGTATAATACGCGTCTTTAAGAGCTCTTACAAGCTTAAGATCTGCTAACTTATTAAAGGTTTAAACTGGCTTATCAACATTATCGTCTTCCTCTTAAATTAACGGTTTAAATACTTTATTATTATCTTCCAGAAGAACCTTATTCTTAGTTAAGGTCTTAGGGAGTTAAATCTTCTTAATTAGCGTATCTAATTCGGCGTGTAGATCCTTTAAGATGTCCGTTTACTTGCTGTTAAAGAACGTCTTTTTATTAAAGATAACATCCCTAGTAGAGATAATAATACCTTTATACAGGATCCAGATCCTGTAGATATTGGTAGAGTTATAGCTAATAAGGTAGCCAATATAGGCTCGCGGATCTAGCTTGCTTAGTCTTTTCTTCTTTAGCTAGGCATCCAACGTTATCACATACGCCCTACAGCCATAGGCTTTTAGGTGCACTAATTATGGTTTTCTTAATCTCCCATTTACTAGGTAGGTATAGAACCTTTTATATAGCAATTTCCATCTATTGCTTTCCCATGGCGTTTAATCTTAAAGGTAGACTATATAGTTAACTATCTCGTTCCATAGGTTATATAGTAGATTAGCAGCAATTCTTATTACATATCCTTTCTCAATGATTACACCCCCTAAGCGTTCGGCGGTACCATTCTATACTTAGGTATATAGCGCCAAAGGCTTAAAGGTAATCCCTTAGGTCTATAGCCATTTAAGGGTTCTCCTTCTCCCTAGCTCATTATCTGACCTAATAGTATTAACCTTAAGGTTATACCTCAGACGAATCCATTAGATGAAATCTTTAAGTACTTATAGTGTCTCCTTCTCCTCGCCATGCGTTATTATAAAATATAGGAAGGTTCTTCCTAAGAAGGTGTTATAGATAAGTATAACTTGTACAAATCCCGCATATGCTTCCTTAAGGTCAGTCCAGTTAATATGGAGGTTAAGATAAGGTTTATTAATATTTTGTTTTAAGAACCTTCTTAAAACCTAACGCTTAATTTTAGCGAGACTGCAATGTTAACATTCCGTTATCTTTAGGCCTTAAAGCTTAACTCCTAGGGTGTTAATACCTAAATAATAAAGGCTTATAGGTCCTAGATAACCTAGACATAAATACTATAGTTATACATTACCTTTCGCATCTGGGTAAATGTCTCTTAACAATACTCTACGCTTCCGTTAGCGGCGTAGCAGTCAGCTTATATTAAACGCTAATAGACTTCCTAGTTAGACGTATTTGATAGTCTATTATTCATAACGTTCTTCTATTTGACATAGGATTGTATCGTCCTTCCAAACTAGAAGATTATTGTTTCCTTTATTATCCTAAAAGTACCCTCGCTTTCAAAGTAGATAGAACAACACTAGATTCATATTAAAGTCCATATAAAAGGCAACGTCCTTAAGACATAGGATTCCCTTACTCTTGTCTGGTTTTATAACTTAGACAGTAATATTACTGTAGCCTAATATAGGCACTTCTAAGCTACCGGCAATAATATATTTGTATCTTAGAGCTTTCCTAAAGTTGTAAAAACGAGAGAGGTTATTAAAGATATAAAGAGTAATTCCTAAGTCCAGAATAGTTAATAGCTTTAGTAGATAGAGTTAACCGGTGTAATACGATTCTAAGAATATTATATTAGCTTCTCCCTTAATCTTAACTATTTTATAACTCTTCTTATCCTATTATTATTAAGCCTTGTCTTCTTGTTTTTTAAGTCTAATCTTTATAACTTAGTTAGTAAGATTCTTATTCTTTTCTACCTTCTTTAGCACCCTTTTAATGCGAGTATCTCCAATTATAACTCCTTTGGGTCTCTTATCTTTAAATAAATACTAACAGTCTTAAAGGGAATATCCTTATTTCTCACACACTAAGCACACGGGTAGTAGCTTCTTATAGGACGTCTCCTTATCTACTAGTAACCCGGCTCTCTTTAAGCGTTTAGTATATGCTAAGGTTCCTTTCCCTAGACCTTTAGTAGTATTAGAGTGATCTATTATAGCTTACTCTGCAAAGTCTGCATTAAAGGTACTCCCTCTTATAATAGCATTGGCTTTCTTTAAGGGTATTCTAAGTCCTTCTTACAGCTCCTTTACTACTCTATAGTATTTAGAAGATCTCAACTTCTAAAAGTTATTTAACTCGGTAGTATACTTTATATAGTAGGCGTCGCTAAACAGTTAAATAACTTCTGCTAAATCTTAAAGCCAGATTCTATTAGATATTTAAAGGATCTTATACTTCTCTCTTAGGGATATTGCGTGTTCCCATTAATCTAGCCACTAGTTTAATTTTAACAACTATTTAAGCCCCTTAAGGGCTTCTGTATACTAGTATTATACCTTCTTCCTAATAAATAATAAGGTAGGTTCTGTATTCTCCTTTAACCAAGATAGCCATTCTTTAACTGTTAAGGAAGGGTTAAGTAGTAGCTTCTTCTAAATTAATACTATGGACGTAATCTAGGTGCGGATCTATTAAAGATAATCTTCCTATCTAAGAAAATACTTTATATCCTGGTTATAGTATCGTCTGCTATTTTTATACGCTTTTTGTTAATTCGTTAAGAGCTATACATATAAGGTTGCATTCTCATTAAAATCTATAACCTTTAGAAGAGGTAGTTTTTTAAGTAGACCTTCTTAAGGTGCTTCTGTGGCTGGGTTAACATGGGCCCAAATTTACTAATCTATAAGGGCTTGTAGTTGCTAGATCTATTACTCCCAGTCTTCTAGTTTATTAAGGATAATCGTGGTTGACAAACTTAATGTTGGTAGAGTTATTTTAACTAATAGGCAAAGGAGGATTTAAGATGGTATTTTTGTCTTTAGGATCGTCCTTGTCATTAGGGTCGTCCTGTGACGATTAAGGTAGGATTTCTCGTGGAATCTCGTGGAATCTCGTGGAAGAATCGTCCTGTAATAATTAAGGTAGGATTTCTGTTAGAGTCTATGTCTTGACAATGAGGTGTCAGAGTCTGACGATAAGGTAGAATTTCTTTAAATAATTGAGTAATAGCTGACTAGCTTCTTGAGTTGGCGGACCGGGCTCATAACTATCACGAAATTCGTAATAGAGGGGTTTATTGATAAAATGGGTTGATTGATTGATGATCTTGTATTGTGTCTTTTTGACCTTGATCTGACGTGTCTTCAGTGACGTGTCTTCGTGCACGTGACTCGTGCACGTGACCCACGCCTTTAGAGAATATAGATTATCTGACAGCTTCCTAAAGCCCCTACCTATTCCGGACTAAAGATAAAAGGACATCTTAATTAACTTTATTATTAATCTCCCTAAAAGTAAAGGCTATATAAATATTATAGTAGTTGTAGACTAACTATTTAAGATAAAACACCTAATCGCCTACCCTAATATGTTAGCGCCTACTATTGCCTAACTATTTCTGGATTATATATAGAAACTCTACAGACTTCCTAAAACAATTATCTCTAATAAAGGCAGACAGTTTATCTCTATATTCTAGAAAGAACTAACTACCCAACTCTGCATTAAAACACTATTATCTATGGTATACTACCTAGAAACGGATAGTTAAATAGAACATGCAAATGCTATAATGGAACAATATATTTGGATATACACGTTATATTTGCAGGACGACTAGATAGACTAGCTTATATTTACTCAGTTTACTATAAATAACTCTGTCTTGGAAACCACAAAGGTCTCCCTATTCTTAGCTAACTATAGCTAGCACCTACAAATGGGGTTTAAACCCTTTAGTAATGTTCCTTGCCTAGCTTACTAGGCCTTATAAGTTACAGAAGTAAATAAATTTGTAAAGAAGATAGAAGAACTATAAGAGTTCCTTACTAACGAAATAATATAGGCCTAGTCTGTTTATAAAGCCGTAGTAAATAAGAACTGGACCCTAGCACCAGCCTACTAAATTAGTAACTTTATCTGGCTAAATATAAGAAATCTAAACACAAAATGACCTACTAAGAAACTTAATTGGAAGAACGCCGGCCCTTATAAGGTTGAAAAGGTTGTCTCTCCTTATGCTTACTGACTGAAGCTCCCTAATACGGTTAAAATCCACCCCGTATTCTATATGTCAGTCCCCTGCCCTACTACCACTGTATTGGACGCCCTACCTAGATAGATTTAGGACCCTCCCCTACTAGTTAAGGTGGATGGTAAGGATAAGTACTTTGTTAAAAGGGTTAACGACATTAAGTACGATAAACGGAAACGTAAATATATATATCTTATAAAATGGAGAGGCTTTACTAAGCCCTTATGGGAACCCATTAACTCTATAGGACTTACACAAGCCGTAGAAGACTTTCACGAACTCCACCTAGAATTACCACAGCCCTATTTCGCAGAAGCTCGAGTTTAAAGGGGGGGTACTGTTATAGGACACCTCCGTGACACCTTATACATGTCTACCTGTTTCCACTATCTTAACCTCCATGTTAATGACTTAGTTAATTAAGACATATAACGGCAATCTAAGGCAATTTGCCATCACGTGACGGCAATCTACGGCAGTTTGCCGTCCTCTACTGTATTCCGCTATATTCTGCTAAGTTCTGCTAGGACTATAACCTAAAGCCTATTCCGCCCCGTGCACGTGTTAACTAAGTAACTAAGTTAAAAATATATACCCCTTTCCTTCCGTTTCCTTACCTTCTTTCCTTACGCAACGTCTTAACTTTATTACGCAGTTTATGTACATAGCTTAATAATATCTACTCTGCCATATATCATCACCGCTTGTGCTCGCTCCGTGACAGAACCTAAGAACGTTAAAGACGTAAGAGCATTTAAAGGATTTACTAACTTCTATCAATGGTTTATTAATAACTTCTCTGCCCTAGTTTTACTACTTATAGCCCTACCACTAATTATATAGAGGGTTTTACCAGTTCTTTTAGATATTTTATAATAGGCCTTCTCCTATATAAGAGTTTCCTCCTAAAGTTAGTACGCTTTTATATAGCCTAAGAGCCTTTTATAGCCTTTAGTTTTATACCTCTCTTTATTATTTCCGCTAGTATAGGCATAAGCTACTATTTTTAGGAGTTATAGTTCCCGTATTATATATATACTAGCGTAATCCTATAAGGGTATTATAGCTGTATCCTATAATATAGCCTTAGGTATACCTTTTACGGTTAAGGCCTAGCTAAAATCTTTCCCGCCTAAGTAACTCCTATTTACTCCTTAAGTATATTTTACTAGTATACCGCCCTAAAGACAAACGGTTCCGTCTATTAATATACTAATACGCATATCCATTCTCTTAAGCTATATAGTAGTCCCTTTGGCTAGGACGTAATCCTACCTATATCACAGCGACGCAGTCAATCGAGGCACGAGCGCCGTAAAGAACGTATGCAAGCCTGTACAATTGGATTGTCTACTAACGAGGATATCAAACCAAGGAGAAGAAGAAGGTCATGGAACGGACACGTCTATGTACACGCGCCAAGGCGTAAGCGAACCCCCCTAACTAGGCCCTATCCAGGTTACGCGCATTAGTGCCGTAACAGCCTACCTACTAGGTATATTAAGAGTTAGAGCCTAGCTAAGGGGTAAGGTTCTTAGAGCTAGTAGTAGCTACTATATTAGGGTTGTTTTGGATAATTCTTATTGCGATAAGTCTTGGCATACCCTAAATAAATTTTTAGTCGCCTTCTTCTTCTTTATTATTGTATAAATATGGCTTTAGAAGTGGAATTAGAAGCTCTTAACTCTATTAATACTTCTAAATAAAAAAATATAAGAGGTCGCTTAGCTCTTTTAATATAGAAGCATACCCGTCCACTAGGTAGTAATAAGCCCATATAAAATAAAAATGCCTATCTTTTATTCCATTATAAACACTATATAAAGTTATATGCTAGCGTCTATATATTGCTTAGCAGTGTCTATTTTAGTAATATATAATGCTAAGACCTCCTATAATATTCGCAAATATTAAATACAGTTACTACGTAGCTAATTCGCTTTTCAACATCATTAAACCTTTTATTATTTATTATTTATTTGTTTAAGAATCGTTTTATAACACTATTACTACTTATAACTAACTGGAATATCTGTATATGTATATAATCTTAATAAGTAAACCTATTTAGATAACCTACCTTAACCACGCCATTGTCTACAGCCGTTATACTCTCCTCTATTAGTCCTATAATGCCGTCTAAAGCTAATATATATACTACTACTATAGAGGAGTGTAAAATTACTAGGGAATAAAGGGAATAAGCCTAAGAAGAAAAAGATATTTAGAAGTATAATAAAGAGCGCAAAGTCCGCCTAGTAGAGGAAGCTTACTAGTATAAATACCACTTGGCTTAAATGGTTTAATTATAGTTAGGCTTAGCCGCTTTGGCCTTATAAGCTACTATAATAGCTACTATAGCTGATAATCTTAGTAAGCCTCTCTCTCCTAGCATAAAGTTGCTTAAACTCCGTCTTCTTGGCGTTATAAAAAGGGATTACCTAAATATTTTTAAGGGCACCTTTAATTTAGTAAACCTTGCCTACCTTTAAGTCTATACCGCTTAGATTAAGATTACTAATAAGATATAAATTAAGAACGGTACTCTAGTTATAAGGAAGGTAATAGTAAATAGGAAGCTATTTACAGATAAAGTCGTCTAGTTTAAAGGCTTTACTAACTATATAGTTATCGCTAGTACCCTCTATATATACTTACCGGACCTTATTACTAGTATACTTTTTTAAATAAATATAATTCGCATCTTATCGACCTAGTATATTTAGGTAAGTTATATACTAGATCTAGTACTCAACTATTATACCTTTATAATAGCTAATAGCTAACTACAGCCCGTTAATTAATAAATGCCAGCCTAGTATATAGCGCTATACCTTATAATGTCTAGTATTATTAGCTTTGCCGCCTTAAAGAGACCTAGGTTAGATACCTCCTATACCCCCAATACCTGCTATAAGTTTAATAGTAGAGGCTATAATAATATAGCTTATAAATACCTATATAAGTGCTTAAAGTATAGTAAAGATTACGCTATATTATCTAAAGCCTACGCCTAGGAATGGTAAGGCAAACCTTATAAAGTAGGGTCTAGCCTAACTATAATATTAACGTTAATTATATACCTAAGACCTAGGCCTAATACGTTACTATTATTCCCTACCTTTATAAAGGCAAAGGCTCTCTACTACTTTTTATCGCCCCTAAGGATTTTAGCGTAGTATTCCCTCCTATCTAACTACCTGGGTAATTTACTAGCTATCTTAGTAGGTATCTTAACCTATAGCTATAAGTTAGGAGCCGAATCTATCTCTACCCTAAGATCTTATAGGAACCATGTTACGGACAGCTTAAGTACAATATTATGACTACTTGGAGAGAAGTTGACGGAAGCTAGTTGGTTAATAAGGGCACGGTCTAGGATAGATCTAGTGGAACCATATAATAAGGAATGGTAGCCGAGGTTATATAATATAATCTATGTAATCTATATAATCTGTATAATCTGTATAGAGTGTATAGAGCACATATACCTTACGGAGCGAAGGGATTTCTTAGGCGTACAGTTGTATATTTAAAGGACCACAGTCCCTATCCAGATAGTTCTCTCTTTATAGTAAATCTTAGAATACAATTGGAGTTAATTTATTAGGCAACCACTCCACCAGTTATTATTATGTTGTTGACTATTGTTTATACCTACATACCTAGCCTATTAATAAGTCCACCGTAGTACCTACTACAAGGCTCCATTATATATTTACTACCAAGGTTACGGTATTAAAATAAAAAGAGTTAAACAATATGCTACCGAAGGCACTAGTTATAACCACGGTAGCAACAACCTTAGGGTTAGGAGACACTAGTATAGCAGATACTAATTCGCAGATAGTTACACAAGGACAGTTACAAGAAATGGTTAATTAATTATTAGACAACAATAGGATACTTAAAGAACGTATTAACGGCATTAGAGCAGCAAAGGTTAAGTTACTATCAATTAAACAGTTCTTAGGGGAAAAGTTAAAACTTAAAGGGTTCCTTATATAAATGCACTTTAAGGTTATGCAAGAGGGAGTAAAGTTAGCAACACCTATAGACCAAGTGGTATACGTAGGGTTGTTCTTAACAGGAAGAGCACTTAAGTGGTTTAAACCTTACCTTACTAAGATATAAGTAAACGGAGTGTTAACTGCTAACCAGAACATACGGTATATATTTGCTAGTTAGAACAGGTTTGCGGAAAGGTTAATATAGATATTTAGTAATCTAAAGGCATTAACCACAGCGGAACGCAAACTTTAGAACCTAGTACAACAAACTTTAGTAATTAAGTACACAATATAGTTTTAGACACTTGCAATATAGGTTAAGTGGAATAATAAGGCGCTTATAGCACAGTATAAATAGGGACTTAAGGCTAAAGTCTAGGACATAATTATCCTAATAAAAGATGCGGAGACTCTAAGAGATTTAATAGATTAAGCAATGAAGATTAATAATAGGATCTATTAACAGGAACAAGCTAAGAAAGGGCAAGATAGAGTTTTATAGTTATATAAGGCGCAGAGTACGCAGCAACAGACATAGAGTTAAAAACCATAGAATAGCGCAGAGCTAATAGACCTAAGTGGTACTAAAGAATCCAAGAGATGGATAAAGAAACTATAAAAACCCAGAGGTTAAGAATTAAGTAATTATAGGACCCTAGAGTAGAGGCTAAACTAGGGATTTTAGCAGCAGAAGATGTTTAGGCGGACTCCACAACAAAAAGAATAGTTTAAAAATAGAGCTTATATAAGTTATAAAAAAAAGGTCATTTCGCTAGAGACTATAGAGGTGGTTAGAGTAACTATATAGTAAAGGGCATAAGGTTGTTAGAGTATAATAACGCGAATATAGGAGTATTGCGTGGGACTAAGGAGTGTTTAATTAAACACTTTACGTTTTGTTATAATAACGCATGCTAAATTTATAAGAACGCTAAGTACGGCGTAAGCTATTAGCTATAAGAGCTAGAGTTAAGAGAACTTAAAGGAACTAAAGAGTTAGATAAAGAATAAAATCAACTCTATAAGCTAGATTAAGATATTATAGTAACATATGGATAAAGATTAGTAACAATAATAATAGAGTTAAAGTACTTATTAATTAATAGCAATAAAAAAGAAAAAGAGGCTAACTAGGAGCACTTAAACCTTAATAACGTAATAGAAGCAGAGACTGAGACCTCTATAGAACAAGGGTTAGTAACGGATATTATAACACCATTAAATATAACATCCATTGCTTTACAAGACGGAAGGAGTAATATTTAAAGACAATTAAGCAAGTAAATGACTGCTAGTGCTAGCTCACTACTTATAAAAGGCAAAAGGCTACAGGTTTAAAATTCTTAAGACAAGATAAAAAACGCTTAAGATTCTTAAGATGAGATAAGATATACCTAAGATTTACAAGATATAATGAGGAAGGCTTAAGCACCTATAATAGACAAAAACTAATGGGAAAGAGTAATGGCTTAGTTTAAAGATAAACGAATAAATATAGAATATAAGTTTAAGAACTATAAGTTTAGGGAACAAGTAAGAACGTTTATCCTAAGTGAATATGGTGTTTAGCCTAAAGATTAAAAAGTTAATATAGAGATTAAGAAGTAAAAGAACTTTAAGGATCTAGCTATAAGACGTAGAAAATAAGAAACTATAGATGAGTTTAGAGTAAGAATTATTACATGGTAAGAATAAAAGCTAGATAAAAGGTCTATAGTAGGTTGTACAAGGGACAGAGCACCTATATAAAGAGTCACTAATAGGCCTAAGGCAGGTATGCCTAGAGTAAAGTAGTTAAACAAACTAGAATAAGAAGAAGATTTAGGAATTCTAACTAGGTTTAAAAAAAAACACTAAAGGTTATTATGACGCAGTAATAACAAGGTACTTTCTAATAGATAGACCATATATACTAAACCAGTTATACGGAAAGTGGTATAGGTAACAATATAGTGATAAATAGGAAGATTTCTACATATAGCTAAATAAGAAAGTTGTTTAAAACCAACCCATTACGGAGAAATGGATGAATTATATTAAGGGAGCATTAATTATAATGTTAAGGAACCTAGAAGAAGGATCTAGGGACTAGAGAAGTAAGTAATAAATCTTAGTACCCGCAATAGAGATACTAGAGGTTAGGTTAACACAGTATAGGTTTAAACTTAAAGGCAGCAATAAGCTAAGAGTTAACCTAGATCACCTAGCATATTATACACTATTATAGATAGCTTATATAGATAATATATGCAATATATATAGGGCACTAAAGGATAAGAACCGGAAGTACCTAGTAAGAATATATTAGGCACTGGATAAAAAGAAATATAGAGATGCTAGGTATATATATAAATGGCACCTAATAGAAGTACAGAGTTAAGGGGACCTAATACTTTAACCTAGAAGATTCCTTATAGAAGAATGCCTAAATAGAAGACAGTGGTGGAATTATCTAGAAAACACTTATCTGTGGCATATAGAGGAAAAGAAAAGAACTAAGTATTGGCCTAAAGAGGACTAAGTATAAGTAGGATCTAGTAGCTAATAGTTGGGAAAAGGGGAGGCCTATAGGACCAGAGGGAACCAGTAGTAGAGCCTTAGACCCTTAAAGGAATTCAAGATTAACACCTAAATTTATAAGTCAAATGGCAAGATTAGTAGTTTGAAGCGTTAATAGATAGTGGAGTAATAAGAAACCACATATTACTAGTAGTAGTGGAAAGGATAGGGTTACCACACAGATAGAAGGAACATCTATATCCGCTTATAACAATTTTAGGAGATTAGATAGCCTATAAAGAAGGCGTTATTAATCTCAAAACAGGACCTATTTAGTTAACTATTAAAGGAAAACAGGTTAAAATGTCTTTTAATATCCTACTATTAGGGAAGGATAAGGCAATACTAGGAATGCCTTAGTTACAAGAGTATAATCTAAGGATTAATTGGGTTATAGGTTAAGTCAATATTAGAGATACTTAACAACGTAAGATATAATAGTAAACCAAGTTGGTATGGTACTAAGTTGGAGCAATATATAAAGAGACTAAGCGAAGCTTAAGTTATATACTAAAGAGATACTATAAGTATGGTAAAAAGTTGTAGTTACTAGAAAGTAAAAAGCTATTAGAGCATATAGCGTAGGACTATAAGATAGAGTTAGAACTAGGAATAAGTCTAAAGTCCTTTCTAATCTATAAGCTTACTAAAACCAAGTTAGTAGCGTTTAAGGAATTTGTCTAGAAGAACTTATAAAAGGGATATATTAGACTGTTATAGTTATTAGTAGAATATCTAGTACTATTCATTCTAAAGAAAAATAGAAAACTTAGGATGTGTATAGACTATAGACAGCTAAACAGTATTACTAGAAAGGATAGGTATCCTTTACCCTTAATTAGCGAAATCTAAAACAGGATAGGCAATGCGTAAATCTTCACAAAGATAGATCTAAGATAGGCGTACTATTAAATTAGAATTAAGGAAAGCGATAAGTGGAAGGCAGCCTTTATATTACAGACAGCTTAAGTACAATGTTATAACTACTTGGAGAAGAGTCGGCGGAAGCTAGTTAGTTAATATAGGTACGGTCTAGAATAGATCTGGTGGAACCATGTAACGAGGAATAGTAGCCGAGGTTATGTGATGTGATCTATGTGATCTATATAATCTATACGATCTATACGGAGCGTACAGAGTGCACGTACCTCACGGAGCGAAGGGATTTCTTAGGAGTATAGTTGTGTATTTAAAGGACCATAGTCCCTACCCAGATAGTTCTCTCTTTGTAGTAAATCTTAGAATACAATTAGAGTTAATCTGTTAGGCAACCACTCTACTAGTTATTATTATATTGTTAATTTATTCTTACCTATATACCTAGCCTAATAATAGGACCTACCGTAGTTCCTGCTACAAGGTTCTGTTACACATTCACTACTAAGGTTATAGTATTAAACAAGATCAAATAATATGCCACCCAAAGCACCAGTCACGACGGTGTTAACGATAGCTATAACCTTAGGACTAGGAGACACCAGTATAGCGGATATAGATTCTTAAGTAGTTACGCAAGGTTAGTTATAGGAAATAATTAATCACTTATAAAACAATAATAGGATACTTAAAGAACGCATTAATAGAATTAGAGCAGCAAAAATTAAACTACCTTTAATCGAACGGTTTTTAGGAGAGAAGTTAAAGCTTAAGGGGTTTCTTACGCAGATGTACTTTAAGGTTATACAGGAAGAAGCGAAGTTAGCAATATCGTTAGATTAAGTAGCCTATGCAGGATTGTTCCTAATAGGAAGGGCACTTAAGTAGTTTAAACTATATCTTACGGAAATATAGGCTAATGGCATAACAACTACTAACCAGGACGTATAGTATATATTTACCAGTTAGAACGGGTTCGCGGAATAACTAATATAGATATTTGGAGACCTAAAGGCTATAACTACAGCGGAACGAAAGCTTCAGAACTTAGTATAACGCACTTTAGCAATTAAGTATACAATACAGTTTTAAATACTAGCTATATAGGTTAAGTGGAATAATAGGGCGCTTATAGCATAGTATAAATAGGGACTTAAGGCTAAAGTCCAGAACGTAATTATCCTAATAGAAGATGCGGATACTCTAAGGGAGTTAATAGACCAGTTAATAAAGATTAATAATAGGATCTATTAAAAGGAACAAGCTAAGAAAGGGCAAGATAAAGTTCCATAGTTATATAAGGCGCAGAGTACGCAATAACAGACATAGAGTTAAAAACTATAGAATGGCGCAGAGCTAATAGACCTAAGCGGTACTAAAGAAACCTAAAGATAGGAAAAGAAATTATAAAAACCTAGAGGTTAAGGATCTAGTAATTAAAGGACTCTAGAGTAGAGGCCAAACTAGGGATCTTAGTAGTAGAAGATGTTTAGGCGGACTCCATAACAAGAAAAATGGTTTAAAGATGGGGCTTATATAAATTGCGGAAAATAAGATCATTTCGCCAGAGACTATAGAGGTGGTTAAAGTAACTATGCGGTAAAGGGAACTAGGCCAGCAGACAGCACGTACGTATAGAGAGACAATAGTATACTGCGAGGAACAAAAGAATGTTCAATTAACAGTTTTGCGTATTGTTACAATAACGTATACTAAATTTATGAGGACGCTAAGTACGGCGCAAGCTATTGGCTATAGGAGCCATTATTATCTAAGTTTAAAGGAACCAATAAACTAGCTTATAAATTAGACATTAAAGACAATAAGTTTAATATAGGCGAAGCATTTACTAACAAAGAGGCAATAAAGGCAGCTTACTAGGAGCATATAAACCTTAAAGAAGTCAAAACAGAAGTAGAGACTAAGACCATTATAGAACAAGGTTTAGTAACGGGTATTATAATACTATTAGATACAATTTCCATCGCTTTATAAAATAATAGGAGTAACGTTTAGAAGAAACTAAGTAAGCAGACAACTGCTAGCGCTAGCTCATCACTTAATAAAGGCAAAAGGCCACAGGCTTAAGATTCTTAAGAAGAGATATAAAAAGCTTAAGATTTTTAAAACAAGATAAGATATACCTAAGGACCTATAACAGACAAAAACCAATAGGAAAGAGTAATAACTTAGTTTAGTAACAAACAAATAAGTATAGGACGCAAGTTTAAGAACTATAAGTTTAGGGAACAAATAAGAACGTTAGCAATCCTAGGTAAATATAGTGTTTAGCCTAAAGATTAAATAGTTAATACTAGGATTAAAAAGCAAAACGACTACAAAGATCCAGCTGTAAGACGCAGAAAATAAGAAACTATAGATAAGTTCAAAACAAGAATTATTATATAGCAGAAGCAAAAGCTAGACAAAAGGTTAGCTATGCCAAGTTATATAAGGGACAGAGCACCTATTACGGACGCTTTAAGTACAATGTTACAACTACTTAGAGAAGAGTCGCAGGAAGCTAGTTAGTTAATATAGGCATAGTCCAGGATAGATCTGGTGGAACTATGTAACAAGGAATAGTAAGCAAGTCACATAATATTATACGCAGTGTACGAAGTGTACGCAGTGTATGCTATATATAATATATATAACACGTACCTTACGTATAAGAGAGGATTTCTTAGGAGTATAGTTATATATTTAAAGGACCTTAGTCCCTACCATAGATAGTTCTCTCCTTATAGTAAATCTTAGAATATAATTAGAGTTAATCTGTTAGGCAACTACTCTACTAGTTATTATTACGTTGTTACTTTGTTCTTACCTATATACCTAGCCCAATAATAGGACCTACCGTAGTTCCTACTACAAGGTTCCGTTACATATTCACTACTAAGGTTATGGTATTTGAATAAAGTCAAATAATATACCACCAAGAGCAGCACTAGTCGTAACGGCGTCGGCAATAGCTACAACCTCAGGGCTAGGTAATACTAGTATAGACAAGGGGGATTCTTAAGTAGTTACGCAAGATCAGTTACAGGAAATGGTTAATCACTTATAAAATAATAATAGGATACTTAAAGAACGCATTAATAGAATTAGAGCAGCAAAGATTAAGTTACCTTTAATTAAACAATTTTTAGGAGAGAAGTTGAAGCTTAAGGGATTTCTTATGCAAATGCACTTTAAGGTAGTATAGGAAGGAGTAAAGTTAGTAATATTGTTAGATTAAGTAGCCTATACAGGATTATTCCTAACGGGGAGGGCACTTAAGTGGTTTAAGCCGTATCTCACAGAAATATAGGCTAATAGTATAACAACTACTAACCAGGATGTATGGTATATATTTACTAGTTAAAACAGGTTTATAAAGCAACTAACGCAAATATTTAAAGACCTAAAGGCTATAACCATAGCAAAACAAAAGCTTCAGAACTTAGTATAACGCACTTTAGCAATTAAGTATATAACACAGTTTTAAACATTAGCTATATAGGTTAAGTGGAATAATAGGGCGCTTATAGCATAGTATAAACAGGGACTTAAGGCTAAAGTCTAGGACGTAATTATCCTAATAGAAGATACGGATACTCTAAGAGAGTTAATAGATTAGTTAATAAAGATTAATAACAGAATCTATTAAAGGGAACAAGCTAAGAGAGGGTAAGACAAAGTTCTATAGTTATATAAGGCGCAGAGTACACAACAATAGATATAGAGTTAAAAACTATAGAATGGCGCAGAGCCATTAGACCTAAGTAGTACTAAAGAAACCTAAAGATAGAAAAAGAAACTATAGAAACCTAGAGGTTAAGGATTAAGTAATTAAAGAACCTAGGAGCAGAGGCTAAACCAGAGATCTTAGTAGCAAAAAATATTTAGGCGGACTCTATAGCAAAAAAGATGGTTTAAAGATGGAGCTTATATAAATTGCGGAAAACAGGGTTATTTCGCTAGAGACTATAGAGGTGGTTAGAGTAACTACGCGGTAAAGGGAACCAGACCAGCAGATGGCACGTATATATAGAGGGACGACAGTGCACTATAAGAAATAAAAGAGTGTTTAATTAACAGTTTTGCGTATTATTATAATAACGCATGCCAAATTTATAAGGACGCTAAGTACGGCGTAAGGTATTAGCTATAGGAGCTATTATTATCTAAGTTTAAAGGAACTAATAAACCAGCTTATAGATCGGACATTAAAGACAATAAATTTAATATAGGTAAAGTATTTACTAATAATAAGGTAATAAAGGCAGCTTACTAGGAGTATATAGACCTTAGAGAAGTCGAAATAGAAGTAGAGACTAAGACCATTATAGAACAAGGTTTAGTAACGGGTATTACAATACCATTAGATACAATTTCTATCGCTTTATAAGATAATAGGAGCAACGTTTAGAAGAAACTAAGTAAGTAGATAACTACTAGTGCTAGCTTATTACTTAATAAAGGCAAAAGGCTACAGGCTTAAGATTCTTAAGAAGAGATAAAAGAAGCTTAAAATTCTTAAGACGAGATAAGATATACCTAAGGACCCACAACAGACAAAAACTAATAGGAAAGGGCAGCAATTTAGTTTAGTAACAAATAAATAAGTATAGGACGCAAGTTTAAGAACTACAAGTTTAGAGAACAAATAAGAACGTTAGCAATCCTAGATAAACGTAGTGTTTAGCCTAAAGATTAAACAGTTAATACTAGGATTAAAAAGCAAGACGACTATAAAGATCTAGCTACAAGACGCAGAAAATAAGAAACTATAGATAAGTTTAGAACAAGAATTATCGCATAGCAAGAGCAGAAGCTAGATAAGAGGTCAGCTACGCTAGGTTATATAAGGAACAGAGCACCTATGCGAAGAGTTACTAATAGGCCAAGTATAGGGATACCTAGGGTAAAGTAGTTAGATAAACTAGAATAAAAAGAGGATCTAGATATTCTAACTAGGTTTAAAGAAAGATATACCAAAGGATATTATAATATAGTAATAACAAGGTACTTTCTAATAGATAGACTATACACACTAAACCAGTTGTACGGAAAGTGGTATAGGCAACGACATAGCGATAAATGGGTAGATTTTTATATATAGCTAGACAAAAAAGTTGTCTAAGACTAACCCATTATGGAAAAACACATAAGTCACATTAAAGGAGTATTAATTATAATATTAAGGAACCTAAAAGAGGGATCTAGGGACTAAAGAAGTAAGCAATAAATTTTAATACCTATAGTAGAGATACTAGTGGTCAGGTTAACTAGGTATAGGTTTAAACTTAAAAACGAAGACAAACTAAGAGTTAACCTAAAACATATAGCGTATTATACACTATCGTGGATAGCTTGTGTGGATAATATATGCAATATATATAGAGCACCTAAAGACAAGAACCGGAAGTACCTAGTAAGAATATATTAGGCACCAGAGGAAAAGCGGTTTAGAAACGCCAAGTATATACATAGTTGGCACCCAGTAAAAGTACAAGGTTAAGGAGACTTAACACTTTAACTAGGAAGATTCCTTACGGAAGAATGCCTAGACGGATAATAGTGGTAGGAGTGCCTAGAGAACACTTATCTATAATATGTAGAGGAAAAGAAACAAACTAAGTATTAGCTAAAGTTAGACTAAGTATAGGTAGGATCTAGCAGCTAACAGTTAGGAAAAGGGGAGGCGTATAAAACCAAAGAGAACTAGTATTAGAGCCTTAGACCCTTAAAGGAATTTAAGGTTAATACCTAAATTTAAAAGCCAAGTAGCAAGATTAGCAGTTTAAAGCGTTAGTAGATAGTAAAGCAACTAGGAACCATATATTACCAAAGGCAGTAGAAAGAATAGGGCTACTATATAGACAAAAGAAACATCTATATCCACTTATAATAATTTTAGGAGATCAGATAGCCTATAAAGGAGGCATTATTAATCTTAAAATAGGACCTATTTAGATAACTATTAAAGGGAGACCAGTTAAAATGTCTTTTAATATCCTACTATTGGGACAGGACGAGGCGATACTAGGAATACCTTAATTATAGGAGTATAATCTAAAGATCGATTGGGTTATAGGTTAAGTTAATATTAAGAATATATAATAGCGTAAAGTGCGACAGCAAACCAAGTTGGTATAGTACCAAATTGGAGCGATATATAAAGAGACTAAGCGAGGCTTAAGTTATATACCAAAGAGATACCATAAGTATAGTAAAAAGTTATAGTCACTAGAAAGTGAAAAGCTATTAGAGCATACAGCTTAGGACTATAAAATAGAGTTAGAAAAGGGAATAAGTCTAAAGTTCTTTCCAATCTACAAGCTTACTAAAACGGAGTTAGTAGCGCTTAAGGAGTTTATCTAGGAGAATTTATAAAAGGGATATATTAGACCATTATAGTTATTAGTAGGATATCCAGTACTATTCATCCTAAAGAAAAACGGAAAACTCAGGATATATATAGACTATAAATAGTTAAACAGTATCACTAGGAAGGATAGGTATCCTTTACCCTTAATTAGCAAAATCTAAGACAGGATAGGCAACGCAAAGATCTTTACAAAGATAAATCTAAGATAGGCGTACCATCAAATCAGGATCAAGGAAGGCAATAAATGGAAGGCAGCCTTTAGGTCAAAGGAAGGACTATATAAGCCATTAGTTATACAATTCGGGCTTATAAACGCACTAGTAACGTTCCAAAAGCAAATTAATAGTGTATTAGGAGAACACCTAGATGAATTTGTTATAGTATACCTTAACAACATTATTATCTACTTAAAGAGTAAGGAAGAGCATAAAGAACACGTTAAGTGGGTCTTAAAGAGACTAGAGGAAGAATAGATACCAATAGCAATTAAGAAATGCGAGTTCTTTACCAGGAAGACCAATTTTGTTAGATTTATTATTAAACTAGGCCAACTCAGCATAGATCTAAAGAAGATCGAGGTTATAGTGAATTGGCAAGAACCAGAGAACGTTATATAGTTAAGATCGTTCCTAGGGTTTTGCAATTACTATAGAAGGTTTATAGCGCAATGGTTATAGGACATTAAGCCGTTTACGCGGTTAATAAGGAAAGAAGAACCATAGGCGTGGGGAAAGGAACAATAAAAACTATTTAAGAGAATTAAGGAGTTGTTTACCTAGGAGCCAGTTCTTAAGATCTATCAACCAGGTCTAGAGACGGTTATAGAAATAGATGCATCAGACTTTATACTAGGGGCGTACTTCCTATAAAAATATTAAGATGGATGGCACCTAGTGGCATACTATAGTCGAAAGATGATACTACTAGAGTTGAACTATAATATCTATAACAAGGAGTTGTTAGGTATAGTCACGGCACTTAAAAAATAGAGAGCATTCTTATAAGGCACAGAGAAACCATTTATAGTTAAGACGGACTATAAGAACCTTACAGGATTTTTAATGACAAAGGAACTCAACCAAAGACAGGTTAGATGGGCGGAAATGCTTATAGAATACTATTTTGAAATTCAGTATACCAAAGGTATAGACAATGCACGAGCAGACGCTCTAAGTAGAAAGGCTAAACTACAAAGCAATAAAAAGCTATTGGGAGCTTTATTGCAAAAGGATTAAGACGGATTAATTAGGTATAATTATCCAAAAATTATAGTAACTAAGGAAAGTCAGGTCCATAAATTACTAAAGAGTAATTAGATATAGAAGATCTAAAAAGCATAGGCAGAGAATCTAGACTTAGAGCAATATAAAAACAGAGAAGCAATATATATGCCTAAGTCTATTATAGAAGAATTTATTAAGGAATTCCACAAGGGAATAATACAAGGACATAATAGAGCTATAGGCTTAGTATTAAGACTTTAAAAGGAATACATTATTTAAGGAATCTGGGGACTAGCAAGATAAGCTATAAAGGAATATCCAAATTGCTAAAGAAACAAACCGACGAGGCATAAGCCGTATAGAGGGCTATAACCTATTAAGACACCAGGAAGACCATAGGAGGTTATATTATAGGACTTTATTATTAAGTTACTAAAGTTAAGAGATCCTATTACAGGATAAGATTATAACGCGATTTTAGTAATAGTGGATAAGCTAATAAAGTAGGGATACTTTATAGTATACACTAAAGAGATATCAGTAGAAGATGTCGCTAGAATCTATATAAAGGAAGTATTTACAAGACACAGAGCACTAGACAAGATTATATCGGATAGAGATCTAAAATTTATAGTAGTATTTTAGGAAGTGTTTCTAGCAGAATAAGGAGTTCGCGTAGTAATATCTACAGCGTATTATCCGCAGACGGATGGATAAATGGAAAGACTAAACTAGACACTAGAGTAGTATCTAAGGCATTATATCAATTACGCATAGAACAATTGGGTATTATTATTACCAGTTACACAGTTTGCATATAATGCAACACTATAAGAAGGAATAGGGACATTACTATTTAAGGCGAATTACGGATATAAGCCAAGAACATCGTTATCGCCACATTAAGCAAAAAAGACGAGTAGTATAGCTAAGTAAAGAATGGAGACGTTAATAAATCTTTATATAGACCTTAAAAAAACAGCTAAGCTAGTATAAGAACGAATAAAAAGGTACTATAATACTAAGAGATCTAAGGGACCAGATTTTAAGGAGGGGGATAAAATATAGCTACTATATAAAAGTTTTAAGAGTTGATAACTAAGCAAGAAGTTAGACTATGTTAGACTAGGACCTTTTAAAGTTAAGTAAAGAATTTTATTAGTTATATATAAGTTGAACCTACTAGCCAAAATGAAAATCTACCCTATACAGTATATTGTAATGCTAGAGCCAGTATACGGGAATATTAAGCCACTAGTCTATAAAGCAGACACGTATAGAGGATAAGAGGAAGACAAATAGCAAGTTTTAAAGATTATTAGTTACGAGGATGTAGATGACGAAACGTAGTATAAAGTAAAGTAGATAGGCTATAGTGAGACTACCTAGGAACTACTAAGCAACCTAAGAAATGCTATAGGAAAGGTACGGGAGTATTAAAAGAAAGTAGGTTAGGCAATATTAACAAAAAAGGATTGCTAAAGAACAAGTCACCTAAGGGGGACCTAAGAGGAGCAATTGCTAAGCTACTTAGAGTTGTTTCCCTTGCAGGAGAAGAGCCAGTCCTTTTGTTACCTAGCTTAGACAAACCCTATTAAACTAGTTTCCACTCCTTAGAACGGACCTTCTTATAAATACGTTCAAGACGAAGAAGACGGGCAGAGGCCAATAGTCGGGCTTTAAGGGCACGCTGTTAAGCAGCTGTAGCCTCCTGCTCCGCTTCCTATAAATAACAAAGCTCATCCAAAGCGCTTAAAAGCTTACTATTAAGCTTCGCAGTAATAGATTAAACATAAGACCCTATAATAGGTTACTTAGGGAACTCGAAGACTATTAAGAGTAATAGGACGTGTATACTTAGCGTTAGAGACAGAGCAAACATCGCAGGACGATCAAATGTTTACTTTAGTATACTTAGAGCAAAACAAGGGTTGTTAAGACGAGGGACTTGCTATCGCAACACACACTAACCCCGCTTTCGCACAATAAGAATATAGAGACGGCATTATCTCACCAAGTGATAGTATGGCAGCCACAGTACAAACACAGCACTGCGCTTATAAAGAAGAAGAAGCTTTAGGTATAATAAGTAAGGATATTAACTAGACGAATTAAACGGACATCACACCTCTAGTGGATAACTTGGAGATGTTAGGAATCTTTAAGGACGAAAATAAAGAGGAGGGAGATAGTATTACGGACGCTTTAAGTATAATGTTATAACTACTTGGAGAAGAGTTGTAGGAAGCTAGTTAGTTGATATAGGCACGGTTTAGGATGGATCCAGTAGAACCATATGACAAGGAATGGTAAGTAAGTCACATAATATTATACGCAGTGTACAAAGTATACGTAGTATACACTATATATAATACGTATAATACGTACCTTATATACAAGAGAGGATTTCTTAGAAGTATAGTTATGTATTTAAAGGACCTTAGTCCCTACTATAAATAGTTCTCTCCTTATAGTGAATCTTAGAATATAATTAGAGTTAATCTATTAGGCAACCACTCTACCAGTTATTATTACGTTATTACTTTATTCTTACCTATATACCTAGCCCAATAATAGGACCTACCGTAGTTCCTACTACAAGGTTCCGTTACAGCACCTATACAAAGAGTTACTAATAGGCCAAGTATAGGGACACCTAGGGTAAAATGGTTAGACAAACTAGAATAAGAAGAGGATTTAGATATTCTAACCAGGTTTAAAGAAAGACATACTAAAGGATGTTATAATACAGCGATAATAAGGTACTTTCTAATAGATAAACCATATATACTAAACTAGTTGTATAGAAAGTAGTATAGGCAACGACACAACAATAAATGGGAAGACTTTTATATGTAGTTAGATAAAAAAGTTGTCTAAAACTAACCTATTACGGAAAAACGCATAAGTTATATTAAAGGGGCATTAATTATAATATTAAGGAACCTAAAAGAAGGATCTAGGGACTAGAAAAGTAAGCGATAAATCTTAGTACCCGCAGCAGAGATACCAGTGGTTAGGTTAACTAGGTATAGGTTTAAACTTAAGAACAAAAATAAACTAAGAGTTAACCTAAAACATGCAGCGTATTATACACTATTATGGATAGCTTGTGTGGATAATATATATAATATATATAGAGCACTAAAAGATAAGAACCGGAAGTACCTAGTAAGGATATATTAGGCATTAGAGGAAAAGTGGTTTAGGAATACTAAGTATATACATAGATAGCACCTAGTAGAAGTATAAGGTTAAGGGGACTTAACACTTTAACTAGGAAGATTCCTTACGGAAGAATGCCTAGATAGATAATAGTGGTAAAAGTGCCTAAAGAACACTTGTCTATAGCATATAGAGGAAAAGAAACGAACTAAGTATTGGCCTAAGGAGAACTAAGTATAGGCAGAATCTAGTAGCCAACAGTTAGGAAAAGGGGAGGCGTATAGGACTAGAGGGAACTAGTGTTAAAGCCTTAGACCCTTAAAGAAATTTAAGGGCGATACCTAAATTTATAAGCTAAATAGCAAGATCAGCAGTTTAAAGCGTTAGTAGACAGTAGAGTAACTAGGAACCATATATTACCAAAAGCAGTGGAAAGAATAGGGTTACTATATAGACAAAAGAAACACCTATATCCACTTATAATAATTTTAGGAGATTAGATAGCCTATAGAGGAGGCATTATTAATCTTAAAATAGAACCTATTTAGTTAACTATTAAAGGAAGACTAGTTAGAATGTCTTTTAATATTCTACCGTTAGGATAGGATAAGGCGATATTAGGAATGCCTTAGTTATAGAAGTATAATTTAAAGATCGATTGGGTTATAGGTTAGGTCGATATTAAGGATACTTAATGGCGTAAAGTGCGACAGTAAACCAAGTTGGTATAGTACTAAGTTAGAGCGATATATAAAGAGACTAAGCGAGGCTTAAGTTATATACTAAAGAGATACCACAAGTATAGTAAAAAGTTATAGTTACTAAAAAGTGAAAAGCTATTAAAGTATGCAGTATGGGACTACAAGATAGAGTTAGAAGAGGGAATAAGTCTAAAGTTCTTTCTAATCTATAAGCTTACTAAAACAGAGTTAGTAGCGCTTAAGGAGTTTATCTAAAAGAACTTACGCAAGGGATATATTAGACCGTTATAGTTATTAGTAGGATATCCAGTACTGTTTATCCTAAAGAAAAACGGAAAACTTAGGATATATATAAACTACAGACAGTTAAACAGCATTACTAGAAAAAATAGGTATCCTTTACCCTTAATTAGCGAAATCCAAGATAGGATAGGCAACGTAAAGATCTTTACAAAGATAGATCTAAGATAGGCGTACCATTAGATTAGGATCAAGGAAGGCAATAAATAGAAGGTAGCCTTTAGGTTAAAGAAAGGACTATATAAACCATTAGTTATGCAATTTGGGCTTATAAACACACTAGCAATATTCTAAAAGCAAATTAATAGTGTGTTAGGAGAACACCTAGATAAATTTGTTATAGTATACCTCAACAACATTATTATCTACTTAAAAAGTAAGGAAGAATATAAAGAACACGTTAAATGGGTCTTAAAGAGACTATAGGAAGAATAGATGCTAGTAGCAATTAAAAAATGCAAGTTCTTTACAAGAAAAACCGATTTTATAGAATTTATTATTAAACTAGGAAAGATCAGTATAGACCCAAAGAAAGTTAAAGCTATAGTAAGTTAGCAAGAACTAGAGAATGTTATATAGTTAAGGTTGTTTCTAGGGTTTTATAACTACTATAGAAGGTTTATAGCATAATGGTTAAAAAGCATTAAGCCGTTTACAAGGCTAATAAAGAAAGAGGAACTATAAGTTTAGGGTAGTAAATAAAAGGAGCTATTCTAGGAACTTAAAGAGTTGTTTACCTAAGAACCGATCCTTAAGATCTATTAACTAAAGTTAGAAACAGTTGTTAAGACAGACGTATTAGACTTCGCACTAGGAGTATATTTGCTATAAAAGCACCAGGACGCATGGCATCCAGTAGCATACTATAGTTGGAAAATAACACCACTAGAGTTAAACTATAACATCTACAACAAGGAGTTATTAGGTATAGTTACAGCACTTAAGAAATAGAGAGCATTCTTACAAGGCATAGAGAAACTATTTATGGTTAAGACGGACTATAAGAACCTTATAGGATTCCTAATAACAAAGGAACTCAACCAAAGATAGGTTAGATGGGCGGAAATGCTTATAAAATACCATTTCGAAATTTAGTATACCAAGGGTACAGATAATACACGAGCAGACGCTCTAAGTAGAAAGGCTAAACTATAAAGTAACAAAAAGCTATTAGGAGCTTTATTGCAAAAGAATTAAAACGGATTAATTAGGTATAATTATCCAAAAATTATAGCAACTAAGGAAAGTCAGATCCATAAATTACTAAAGAGTAATTGGACATAGAAGATCTAAGAAACATAGGCAAAGGATCTAGACTTAGAGTAATACAAAAACAGAGAAGCAACGTATATACTTAAGTCTATTACAGAAGAATTTATTAAGGAATTCCACAAGGGAATAATATAAGGACATAACAGGTCTATAGGACTAGTGTTAAGGCTTTAAGAGAAGTACATTATTTAAGGAATCTAGGGGCTAGCAAGATAAGTTATAAAGAAATATCTAGATTGCTAAAGGAACAAACTAACAAGGCATAAGCTATATAAAGGGCTATAACCTATTAAGATACCAGGAAGACTATAGGAAGTTATATTATAGGACTTTATTATTAAGTTACCAAAGTTAAGAGATCCTATTATAGGATAAGATTATAACACAATTTTAGTAATAGTAGATAAGCTAATAAAGTGGGGATACTTTATAACATGCACTAAAGAGATATTAGCAGAAGATATTACTAGAATTTATATAAAGGAAGTATTCGCAAGATATGGAGCACTAGATAAAATTATATTAGACAAAGATCCAAAATTTATAATAGCATTTTAGGAAGTATTTCTAGCAGAATAAGGGGTTCACGCAGTAATATCTACAGCGTATTATCCGCGGACGGATAGATAAACAGAAAGACTAAACTAGACACTAAAATAGTATCTAAGGCATTATATTAATCACGTACAGAATAATTAGGTATTATTATTACCAGTTATACAATTTGCATACAATATAATACTATAAGAAGGAATAGGGACATTACTATTTAAGGTAAATTACAGATATAAACTAAGAACATTATTATTGCCATATTAAGCAAAAAAGACGAGTAGCACAGCTAAATAAAGAATAGAGATATTAATAAATCTTTATACAGACCTCACGGAAACAGCCAAGCTAGTATAGCAAAGGATAAAAAGGTACTATAATGCTAAGAGATCTAAGGGACCAGATCTTAAGGAGGGAGATAAAGTATAGCTACTATATAAAAATTTCAAGAGTTAATAACCAAGTAAGAAGTTAGATTATGTTAGACTAGGACCTTTTAAAATTGCATAAAGAATTTTATTGGTTATGTATAAGTTAAACCTACTAGCCAAAATAAATATCTACCCTATATAATATATCGCGATGCTAGAACTAGCACACAGAGATATTAAGCCACCAGTTTATAAGGCAGACACGTATAAAGGATAAGAAGAAGACAAATAGCAAGTTTTAAAGATTATTAGTCATGAGGACGTAGATAACAAAACATAGTATAAAGTAAAGTAGATAGGCTATAGTAAGACTACCTAGGAACCACTAAGCAACCTAGAGAATGCTATAGGAAAGGTACAGGAGTATTAAAAGAAAAAGGGTTAGGTAGTATTAATAAGGAAAAATTGCCAAAGAATAAGTTACCTAAGGGGGACCTAAGAGGAGCACCTACTGAGCTACTTAGAGTTATTTCCTTTTTAGTTGAAAGAGAGACCGATCTTTTATTACTAAGTTCCTGTAAACCTTATCAAACAAGTTTCCACTCCTTAGAACGGACCTTTTTACGCACCTTCTTAAGACGAAAAAGACGCGTAGAGGTAGACAAGTACGCCTTATAAGTAGCATAAGTACGCTAAAGCTTAGTAAGGGAGGCCAAGAGCTTATTATTAAGTTCCATAGTAGCAGATTAAACATAAGACCCTATAACAAGTTACTTAGGGAACTTAAAGACTGTTAAGAGTTATAGGACGCGTATATTTAGCGTCAGAGACAAAGCAAACGTCGCAGGATAATTAAATGTTTGCTTTAGTGCACTCCAAATAAAAGAACAGTTGTTGGGCAGAAGGACTCGCTAGCGCAATATAGACTAACCCCTCTTTCGCACAACAAGAATACGGAGACGGTATTATCTCACCCAGTAATAGTATAGAGGAAACCGTACGCGCACAATAAAGGGTTAAAGAAGAAGAAGAGGCTTTAGGTATAATAAGTAAGGATATTAACCAAATTAATTAAACAGACATTACACCTCTAGTAGACAACTTGGAGATATTAGGAATCTTCAAGGACGAAGATAAAGAGGAGGGAGATAGTGTTATGGACAGCTTAAGTACGATGTTATAACTACTTGGAGAAGAGTTGGCGGAAGCTAGTTAGTTGATATAGGCACGGTCTAGGATAGATCCAGTGGAACTATATAACGAGGAATGGTAGCTAAGGTTATATAATATAATCTATATAATCTATGTGATCTGTATAATCTATATAGAGCGTATAGAGCGCACGTACCTTACGGAGCGAAGGGATTTCTTAGGAGTATAGTTATGTATTTAAAGGACCACAGTCCCTACCCAGATAGTTCTCTCTTCGTAGTAAATCTTAGAATATAATTGGAGTTAATCTATTGGGCAACCACTCCACTAGTTATTATTATGTTGTTAATTTGTTCTTACCTATATACCTAGCCTAATAATAGGACCTACTGTAGTTCCTACTACAAGGTTCCGTTACACTTTAGGCTAAAGGAAGGACTATATAAACTGCTAGTTATGCAGTTTGGACTTATAAACGTACTAGTAACATTCTAGAAATGAATTAATAGCATACTATAAGAACACCTTAATAAGTTTGTTATAGTATACCTTAATAATATTATTATCTACTTAATAAGTGAGGAAGAACATAGAGAATATATTAAGTAGGTCTTAAAAAGACTATAGGAAGAATAGATGCCAGTAGCAATTAAGAAATGCAAGTTCTTTATAAGGAAGACCAATTTTATAGAATTTGTTATTAAACTAGGAAAGATTAGCATAGACCCAAAGAAAGTTAAAGCTATAGTAAATTGGCAAGAACCGGAGAACGTTATATAATTAAGGTCGTTTCTAGGATTTTGCAATTACTATAGGAGGTTTATGGCATAGTGGTTAAAGAGCATTAAGCCGTTTATAAGGCTAACAAAAAAGAAGGAACCGTGGGGTTGGGCAAAAAAGTAAAGAAAACTATTTAAAGAACTAAAAGAACTATTTACCCAGGAACCAATTCTTAAGATCTACTAACTAAAGCTAGAAACGGTTGTTAAGACAGATGTATTAGACTTTGCACTAGGAGCATATTTGCTACAGAGGCATTTAGATGCATAGCACCCAGTAGCATATTATAGTTAAAAGAGAACACCACTAGAACTGAACTATAACATTTATAACAAGGAGTTATTAGGTATAGTTACAGCACTTAAGGAATAGAGAGCATTCTTGCAAGGCATAGAAAAACCATTTATGGTTAAGACAGACCATAAGAATCTTACAGGATTCCTGATAATAAAAGAGCTAAATTAAAGGCAAGTTAGATGGGCGGAAATGCTTATAGAGTATTATTTTAAAATTTAGTATACCAAAGGTACTAAAAACGCAAGAGCGGACGCACTTAGTAGAAAGGTAGAATTATAAAATAATAAAAAGCCATTAGGGGCTTTACTGCAAAAGGATTAAAATAGAATAATTAGGTATAATTACCCAAAGATCGTAGCGACTAAAGAAAGTTAAGTTTATAAGTCACCTAAAAGTAACTGGATACAGAAAATCTAAAATATATAGGTAGAGGATCTAGATATAGAACAGTATAAAAATAGAGAAGTAACTTATATTCTAAGGTCTATTATAAAGGGGTTTATTAAGTTATTTTATAAAGGACCAACTTAAGGACATAGTGGAGCTATAGGCTTAGTGTCAAGACTTTAAGAAGAGTACATTATTTAAGGAATCTAGGGACTAGCAAGATAAGTTATAAAGGAATATCTGGATTGCTAGAGGAATAAACTAACAAGGTATAAGCCATATAGAAGGCTATAACCTGTTAAAACACTAGAAAGACTATAGGAAGTTATATTATAGAACTTTATTATTAAGTTACCAAAGTTAAAAGATCCTATTATAGGACAAGATTATAATATAATCTTAGTAATAGTAGATAAGCTTATAAAGTGAGGATACTTTATAGCTTGTACAGAGGAAATGTTAGTAAAAGATATTGCTAGAATCTATATTAAGGAAGTGTTCGTAAGACACGGAGCACTAGATAAGATTATATTAGATAGAGATCCAAGATTTATAGAAGCATTTTAGGAGGTATTCTTGGCGGAATAAGGAGTTCACATAGTAACCTTAACAGCGTATTATCTGCAAATAGATGGATAAATGGAAAGGTTAAACTAGACACTAGAACAGTATCTAAGGCACTATATTAACCACGCATAGAATAATTGGGTATTATTATTACCAGTTACACAGTTTATATATAATATAACACTATAAGAAGGAATAGGAATATTACTATTTAAGGTAAATTACGGGTATAAGCCAAGGTTATTATTATCGCTATAATAAGTAAAGAAAACAAGTAGTATAGCTAAAGAAAGAATAAAGACATTAATAAATTTTTATGCAGACCTTAAAGAAATAGCTAAACTAGTACAACAGAGAATAAAAAAGTACTATAACGCTAAGAGATCTAAGGGACTAGATCTTAAGGAGGGAGATAAAGTATAGCTACTATATAAAATTTTTAAAAGTTGACGACTAAGTAAGAAGTTGGACTACGTTAGACTAGGACCTTTTAAAGTTATAAAAAGAATTTTATTAGTTATATATAAGTTAAACCTACCGGCCAAAATAAAAATCTACCCTATATAGCATGTTGCAATACTAGAACCAGCATATAGGAGTGTTAAACCACTAGTTTATAAAGTAGATATATATAGAGGGTAAGAGGAAGACAAATAGTAAGTTTTAAAGATCGTTAGTTATAAAGATATTAATAATAAAACGTAGTATAAAGTAAAGTGAATAGGCTATAGTAAGACTACCTAGGAACCACTAAGAAACCTAGAGAACGCTATAGAAAGGGTATAGGAGTATTAGAAGAAAGCAGGTTAGGGAGTATTAAAAAAGGATTACCAAAGGATGAGTTACCTAAGGGGGACCCAGGAAGAGCAACTACTATATTACTTGGAGTTGTTTCCTTCTCCAGAGACACTACTCTCTCATTACCTAGCTTAGACAGACCTTGCTAAACTAGCTTCCACTCCTTAAAACAAACCTTCTTGCGCACTTTCTTAAGATGGAGAAGACGGGCAGAGGCAGATAAGTACGCCTTGTAAGCAGCATAAGTATGCTAAAGCTCCACAAGGGAGGCTAAAAGCTTATTGTTAAGTTTCGCAGCGGCAGATTAAATATAAGACCCTATAATAAGTTACTTAGGGAACTTAAAGACTGTTAAGAGTTATAGGACGCGCGTACTTAGCGTTAGAGATAGAGTGAACGTCATAGTATGACCGTATATTTGCTTTAGTGCACTCTAAGTAAGAAGAGGGTTGCTAAGATAAGGGACTTGCCAGCGCAATATAAACCAACCCCTCTTTCGCACAACAAGAATACGGAAATGGCATAATCTCACTAAGAGACGGTATTACAGCAATGGTATAAGACTGACAAGCTGTAGAAGAAGAGGCCGAAGGTTTAGAGACCTTAGAAGGTATAATAAATAAGGATATTAACCAAATTGATTAAACGGACATTATACCTCTAGTAGATAACTTAGAGATATTAGGAATCTTTAAGGACGAAGATAAAGAGGAGGGAGATAGTATTACAGACAGCTTAAGTATAATGTTATAACTACTTAGAGAGGAGTTAATGAAAGCTAGTTGGTTAATAAGGGCACGGTCTAGGATGGATCTAGTAGAACCATATAATAAGAAATAGTAGCTAAGGTCACGTAATGTAATCTGTATAATCTGTATAATCTGTATAATCTATATAGAGCGTATAGAGCATATATACCTCACAGAGCGAAGGGATTTCTTAGGTATACGGTTATGTATTTAAAGGACCACAGTTCCTACCCAGATAGTTCTCTCTTTGTAGTAAATCTTAAAATACAATTAGAGTTAATCTGTTGGGCAACCACTCCACTAGTTATTATTACGTTGTTAACTATTGTTAATACCCACATACCCAGCCCATTAACGAGTCCACCGTAGTACCTACTACAAGGCTCCGTTACAACCCATAACTCCTCTTAGAATAACGCCGACCTTATCTTTAAGAAGATAATATTAGATCTTATAAAAGGGCGTATTAGAATTATAATAGGGCCTATTTGTAGGAGTATATATATTAGATCCCGCCGCGCTTGCGATAAGTTTATAAGCACTTTATATCTTTTGGCTTGTGTGGCGACGTAAAGGCGGGACATGTTACACTATTATAGTCTTACCTCTTAGCCTAGTGCTAAAATTAAATAGAGGATACCGCTAAATTTATAATTTCTCCTTTTTACTAGCGTCTTTAGTTAATAACGCAATCTTAGAAGAATATAGAGCACTAGTATACACTATAGTTACCGCTATTTAGGCCTATGTTATTTCTACAGGTTATAAACATCTACTACTTAAGAGAGATATTAAAGATACATTCCGTATAGTCCCCCTATTTTATAAGATAAGAGTATTAATAAGCTTCTCCTAAAAAGGTATTACCTACTAGAAATACTATCACCCTTTAGTCTTTACACTGCGCCGTTTATATTTAACCTCTTTACGGAAGGCCTGCACTAAATACTCTATTTATAACTACCTTATAATGTGTAATACTACCTAAATAACTTAGCGGCTTTATTAATTAGACTTATATCTTTATTACTAACTCCTTAGGTATCCCTTAAAATGGCTTTAAAGATATAATAGAAACCATTATTAAGGTTCTAAGATATACTATTAATACTATATAAATATAAACTCGTTTATCACAGCAGAATTAATTATACGCTATTAAGAAGGTCACTACTGCACTTTAATACGGCTTATTATTATTATTTTAAGCCTAATAGCTTGTGGGCTACCTTATATAGTATACCTATATAATTAGGCTCAATTAATCTTACTCTAGATCCCTTTAGATCTTTATTACTACTTAACTAAAGACTTTAGTAAATAAGCATAAACCTAGGCAATTTAGTACTAAGTTATAAAGTGACTTATATATCTAGCTCAACTTACTATAAGTAATAGGGTATTATTCTTTAACGACGTTAAGCGTACTTATATTTATCTCTTTACTAACTCCTCTACCTAATTTAGGTTTGGCGGCTTCTACTTCTTTAAGGAACTTAAATATAAGGATAACTAGTAGTAGTATACCGCCAACCTCCCTTAATCTTAGACATTTAGTATATTACCTAAGCCTAGTTAATAAGTAGACTATATTAATCCAAAGAAGATGTATACTATTACTTATATATTTAATTTATAGTCTACTAACTAGTAGTATAGCGCGCTATTTATTTACACTAATAGTATAGTGGTTTATTAGGATATTAGGAAGACCGTTATTTATAGTATAGTAAATAAATTACTCCATAAGATTATACTGGCTGCTATAGCTTATAATATTATAATATCTATAAAGTGGATCTTAGGTAATTTAAATAGCTTAGCCAATTAAGGGGTTAGTATAAAAGAAAAAGCCAATCGGACAGGATCCGGGGAGTAACTCTTAGCAGTAACTTTACTGTCCAAATCTTTTACCTAGTTCAATTCTGCTAGTGTAAAATAAGTGGCTTAGAGCTTGTTTTTAGTGTTATAGACCTTAATCTTAGGGCCGTATATTAATTAATTGGCATAGAGCCACTGCATCATAATTAAGCCATGCTTAAGTCGTGATCTACGCCTGCATTATAAGCCTTGGCGTAGTATTATATATAAAAATATTTAATTATAAGGTTTAGGAAGGGGTTATAATTTAATTAAATAGTAGGTATTATAATACAAAGTCTCTATGGTAGAGTGGTATAGTAAGTTCTACAATTGCTTTAATTTAATTTGGAGCTAGCCTAATGTAATTATACTACTTTTCCCAAAGTTCTTAAGTGGCCTATTAGGCAACAATGCAAATATATAGGTTTAATATAACTTAGGACGGTAAAAATTAGATAGGAATAATATAATTAATTTAAAGCCTTGCTAATACGTAATTTAATAGAAAGTAATCTTTTTTTATAATGTTTTTAATACGCCACTAATAGGAACTAAACCCGTAACCTTCTACTGCCTAATTAGGCTAAGGGCCTTAGTGGTAATATAATAAGGCTTATAAGGCTCTACGGTAATGCAATAAGGTAAGGCTCTGCAGCTCTACGGCGATATAATAAGGCTCTACAGTAATGCAACAAGACTTGGCGCCGAGCATTAGAAGAAAGTTAAGGCTGCTTAGTCACTGTAGGAAAGCCATAGTACTTAGGGTGGTGTTGAACTTTAGGAGTATCGATTATTTAGAGTATCTCTATTACTGCGGTAGCCACTACAGTAATAGAGACGCTCCAAATAATTGAGGATCGCGATCGTTAAAAATCGTAATTGCTGGTTTATATAGGCAGAATAGCTATTATTTACGTCTTAGTTTATACTATATTAACTTCCTTACCTAGTTTAAATTATAATAACCTAAAGTTAATACCCTAAGTATTAAGCTTTATAAAGGAGTTGTTAGAGTTATTAGAGTTATCAAAGTCTTGGCTAGAGGATATTATAGGTAATTCTAGTAGACGAACAAATATATTTAATAACATTAACTTTTACTCTGGCTCTGGCTCTACCCTTAATATAGGTGCTTTAGGTAAGCTACCCTATAATAAGTTATTTAATAAAGACTTCTTTATAGGCTTTATAGAGGCTATAGGTAATATTAGAAACTAATATTTCCGCTTCTTAGTAGCTGCTTGCGGTAAGTCTTATAGTAAGTACTATACTCTCCTAAGCGCGGTTAATGCAGGTGGCGCATTTAACAATTCTATACTCTTAAATATTTTAAGCTCCTTATATACACCCACTACTAGCCGCTACCTATTCTTTTGTTGCTTCTTATATAATTATATTATAGACTGCACTTAATATACCTAACGCTATATCTGCTTCACCATTACTAAAACGATTACTATTAGTAGTAGCCTTATTATTAGCGTTAAGTTAAGTGGTATAGCTTAGCTACTAGTTAAACGTAATAGCAGGTAGCCTATTAAGTAGCCACCATAGATAAAGAAGGCTTAGTAGTAGCGACGCCGAGTCTTATATAGCCTTCTCTATCTAATAATAATATAGGAGGCCATATTAAATAGGAAGGTTATAGTCACTTTATGCTAAATAGTAACCGTATTTACTATGGCCGTCCTTAGTATTAAATCTATAAGTATAGAACTCTAGGAGTCGCTAACTTATATAAGCAATAACTTAACTTTTCTTAAGCGGTCTATACTTTTAGTAGTCTTTATTAAGTTGGCCAAATTACCTATAGTTAGATTTAACAATTTCCTATTTATCTTATATAAGCCTAATAGCTTTATTAGTTACCTAACCTTATAATAACTAGAATGCGTAAGTATCTTAAAGCCGAAAAGACTCCCTAGGATCTTTATACTTTAGTATCTTATACTTTCTAAACTTTTTATTAATTACTAACTTAATCTACGTAACGACTTCTAATAATATAAGCGCTTTATACAGCCTTACTTTTATCCTTAGGTAAATTAACTCCCCTTACTATAAGGTATTAGTGTCGGAATATATGGACAGAAGTTACGTGGTTATGTGTCGTTGTTCGTGTCTCTGATTAGTCATCCTTATGATGACTCATCAGCCCCCTACTTAGGCACCGCGATCCTTACGATCCTCTGCTTTCTCTACCTATTAGACAAGAATTAAACCATCAGTTAATAGGCCAATCAAGTGCACTTGGGTGATACCGACATTGATCAATAGTTAACCTCACCGGTTGGCTATAGAGCAACAAGGTTCACTGCCGCCCTAGCAGCTTCGTTTAATCGCAAGCAGCATTCCAGTACCTAGCAGCAAAACTAATACCCAGCAGCTCCGGCAGCACCTAACCCCAGCAGCTTAGAATATACGACAAATACGCAACGCACAAGACATTCTACAGCAGCAAATCAACCCCCAGTACGACCTCTTCACAGAGCGCCATACCCCCAGCTCAACAGCATTAACCCCCAGTACGACCTCTTCACTAAGTGCCGTACCCCTAGCTTAACAGCAACAAACATCCAACAGCCCTCGGGCAGTACCCCAGCAGCTACCTCAGCAGCTACCTCAGCAGTACTACGGCAGCGCTCTAGCCGTACACAGTATACTAGCTTTAACAGCACCCAACATCCAATTACCTAGCAGCTTTATGCAGTACCCCAGTGTAGCAACGCGCCTTAGCACGTAGCAACGCAACTCAGCAGCAAACCAATACCTAGTACGCGTCTTAGCATATAAACCAATACCTAACAGCCTTGTGCAGTAATCTAGCGTCACAGCAACCTAGCAGCGTTAGCAGCACCTAGTACCCAAATACCTAGCAGCTCTAGCAGCAACCTAGTAACCTAGCAGCATTAGCAGCATCTAAATACCCAGCTTCCTACCGGGCAAGCAATTAGCTCCAGAAGAGCACCCTATATAAGCTTAACACCCTACCATGTCGAAATCACGTTAATAACGCGCTCTCCAGCCCCCCTGCTCCTCCATTAGCATTTGCAGTAGTTGCTAGCGCGCCCTTATCTTATGATAATTTCAGCTCTGCCAGACTCTTAAAGTTCTGCTAGCACGCTATTCCTATAAGCTTAACACTCTGCCACGATCCTAGCGGCTCTGCCACGTCAAAAATTACGTTAATAGCACGCCCTAAACGCCAGCGTGCCCCTTTCTCTTCTACGGCCCTTTACAAGCCACGGAATCAAGACCTGCTACGTACTCCCTATCCTCTTCCCTCTCAAATCTGCCGGCGCCTATGGCAGCTACAAACCCTTAATGGCACTACCTTAACTTCCTAAAGGATATAAAAGCGGGAGCTGTACAACCACCGGGCGGCCTTGTTATATTAATATCTATAACAACAAAGCCTAATGGGAGTTTCCAACTACAACCGCTTATTAGACACAAATTCAGGATATATAAAACACGGTTAAGCAATAACAAGATGAGATTTGTCAAGTACGGAGTAGAGACTTAAAGATGCGAACTAGGCAATAAAAAGAGATCCGTAAGCTACGAGCTCTTCTTAAAAAACAGCAAAAAGAGATCTAAGAGCTATAAACTAAGTAAGCTCCGTTAGCGTAAGCTCCGCTAGCTTTACCCTCTTCGTTAACTAAAGCCAAGGAGCCATGGCAGCTAAGCTTATATAAACCTCCGCAATCTTAAACCTGCGAAAAGTGCTCTACTACATTCCCTTTAGGTTAAGCGCTCTTTAGACATTTGCTAGATTGTTAACCCTTTAAGTGTACTAAGTGCGGATCTACATTCCCCTTAAATACTACTCTCCATAAGCATGTTTGGGGATGTCGTCGTCCAAAAGATATAAACGGGAATTCGGGTATTAAGCTTTGTTAGGATAGAGGTCTACCAACTAAACAATTATGCTGTTACGCCTGCAATCCATCTAACGCTGGCACTGTACTGCCACATACCATTGACAAACTGATAGCGCCGCTATGCCTGCTATTATGATACTGATCGCGCCGTTATGCCTGCGATCCACCGACTAAACGATAGCGCCGATATGCCTGCTATCACGTACTACTACGACAACGATTGCGCCGTTATACCTGCAATCTAACGACTAGCTGATAGACCGAGCTCTGAACGTTTAACCTACTATCACCACTTGACGCTTGCACCGTACTGCTATCTACTGCTCTGCCTGCAGTAACCCAATCGACCTTCTGCTGCTTTGCCCGCAGTATTACTACCAACTTCTGCTGCCCTGCCTGCAGCGAACCATCTTCTGCTGCCTTGCTTGCGGCACTACGACAGACCTTTGCTGCTCTGCCTGCAGCACCGCTACTAACTTTAACTGCTCAGCCTGCAGCTAACCAATACCTTGCTGCCTTCCTGTAGCGCCACAAGCAGTTTAACGCACAAAGAA